>Ga0163162_10000459_pt1 | contig 37749 bp, 38 predicted proteins | sample S55metaG_FD_115310 | JGI IMG/M metagenome (GOLD analysis project Ga0163162, IMG submission 115310) | Switchgrass rhizosphere microbial communities from Kellogg Biological Station, Michigan, USA - S5-5 metaG | ecosystem: Host-associated > Plants > Roots > Rhizosphere > Soil | place: USA... | reverse complement strand
TTTTCTTCATATATTTTTTAGTCCGGAAGTCCGAGGTCGGAAAGTCCGGAAGTTCTTTATTCAAATCGAGATAGGCTGAGCTTATCTTACGGACTTTCGGACACCCCGACTTTCCGACTCAAGAATTACGCTATCGCAAACTTCAGCTCAAACTCCGAGCCTTTTTCTTTTTCTGATTTCACGCTTATGGTACCATTAAGGCGTTTTACTATCGTATTAACATAGCTTAAACCCAGACCAAAGCCTTTAACATTGTGCACGTTACCGGTAGGGATGCGGTAAAATTGCTCAAATATTTTTGATTGCTGATCGCGGCTCATACCTATACCTTTATCAGCTACTTTAATAACAACCTGTCCGCTTTTAACAAACGTACTTATAGTTATATCTGGTGCCTCGTTACTGTATTTAATGGCATTATCAACCAGGTTATATAACACGTTCGAAAAATGCAGCTCATCCGCAATGATATAGGCGTTTTCGGCATCGAGGTGCAGCGTGGTTTTAGCATCGCATTTTTGCAGCTTTAACGCCATACTGTCAAGCACTATGCTCACCATTTCGTTAACATCAACCGGCTTTTTCTCCAGTTTAAAGTCGTTACGTTCAATACGGGCAATATTTAACACCCGTTCAATATGGCTGCCTAAACGGGCATTCTCTTCAAAAATAATGTTGGCTAAACGGGCCACCCGGCTTTTGTCTTCGGCAATTTCGTTGTCCCTTAAAGCTTCACTGGCAATCATGATGGTTGATACCGGAGTTTTAAACTCGTGGGTCATGTTATTGATGAAATCGATCTTCATTTCTGAGATCTTTTTCTGCCTTAGTATCGAAAATATAGTGTATCCGAAGCAAAGGATCAGCACCATAGTGAGGCCGCCGGTTGTAGCCATGGTGGCGGTCATATTGCTTAATATCAGTGAGTTTTTTTGAGGGAACGAAAGCCTGATCTTCCCCGGGTCATTGATCACCTCTTTGGTAAAAATGGGGGTTTGATAAGTGTTTGCCGCCACAAATACGGGTGGTTTTTCGCCCTGGCTATCACTGGCGTTCGAAAATATCAATGAATCGCTGTTAGCAGTTGTAACCTCATAGCTGAAAGGCAGGGAAATGCCTTTATTATGAAGCTCAAAGCGCAGCAATGAATCTATCCAGAAGGGATTGATCCGTTTATCCAAAGGCTCGCCCGATTTACGGTATTCCTCGGCCAGGTTTTCGATAACAGTCGGTTTACTGCTCACACTATTAGCCTTTTCAAGCGAATCGTTTTCAAGCATTTTTTTGATCTGCTGAACCTGCCGCTCTTTTTGCTTACGGGTTTGCTCCTGTACCCATAACGGATTGATACGCGGCACCGAGATCATTTGCTTGCCAAATTGCGGATCGACATAAACATACCTCAGCGTATCATATTTATGAAGCTTTCTGGAATGACTTACCCTGCGGGTAATGCGGGTATGTACTATCTCGGGGGTAAGCTGTTCATGCACTACACCAAACTCGTCAGTATATTCTTCAACACGTACTTTAAAATCAACAGTACCTTCAGTTTGCAGTAAGCCGTTAAGTTCATCATCCATTTTTTTGCGCTGGATCATGCGCTGCAAGCTATCGCGCAGTAAAGCAATTCGCTTCTCGCGGGCGGTAGAATGTTTTTTTTCTTTAGGTAACCCTGTTACTTTTATAGTGCTGATACCCGTTTCTTCATTATCGGTGCTGATAGCCGCCTGCTGAGTTTTGGTTTTCAAAAAGTTATTGGCATCCTGGCGGGTAACTTTATCCACCACATTGTTCATAGCCTCCCTCACCTGGCGATCGAAAGAATCGGATTGCATCTGGTACGATTGCCTCAGGAAATAAAATTGCATAGCCATTACGCCCAAAAGCGCAAAGCTCATTAAGCCAATTATTAAACCTATGCTCCTCTTCTTCATTTGTTGAACAACAAAATTATCCTAAATCCGCACACAAAAATTGCATTTAACAAAATTTAACAAATGTAATTAATATTAAAGTGTTGTTTTCTACGGTTTTATTACGCCGATACCTGAAATTTTTATAATGGATCAGCAAAAAAATATTTGCACAATAAAACATTAATCGTAATATTGCGATATAATTATCATGGGACTTACGAAAACAGAAATATTCACAGATGAGCAAAATGCATTGGCAACCATGTTGAAAGCATTGGCACACCCCGCCCGCATTGCCATCCTGCAATATCTGATCAAAACCAATGCCTGTATCTGCGGTGATTTGGTTGATGAACTTGGGTTGGCACAGCCGACAATTTCACAGCATTTGAAAGAGCTCAAAAATGCAGGGTTGATACAAGGTACAATAGAGGGTGTAAGCGTATGTTATTGCATCGAACCAAAAGCCTGGGAAAAACTGGAAAATCAGCTGGGCCAGTTCATGCAGACGTATAATAAAACCAAATCCTGCTGCTAAAAAAATTTGAACAAATCAATCGCAATATTGCAATAAAACAAATAAAGGAGAACGAAACCATGAACAAAGTAGATAGCCTGAATTGGAGCCAGTTTAAAGAAGAGCTGGTAAAGAACCCCGATCTGAATTTGCAGTTCCAGTATGCAGAAAACAAATGCGTTGATGCCTCTTACCACATTACCGAGATCAAACAGGCACCTATTGTTTCTGTTGATTGCGGCGGCGTGATGAATAGCTGGACAGAAATTATCGTACAGCTTTGGGAACCTGAAAACGAGCAACAGGAAAGATCAATGAAAGTAAGCAAGGCTTTATCTATCGTTGCCATTGTCGAAAAATCGTTGCCGCTTAACCCGCTTGGGACAGTGAAGATCGAGTTTGGAAATTCGGAATTTGATACCCGCCAGATGTTCCCCGGCGAGTTTATTATCGATGGCGATAACCTGATCGTTGACCTTCGCCCGGATGCCGTTCAATGCAAAGCCCTTACAAGAGGCGGAAGCTGCGGCACGAATGATAAAGGCGAAGAATGCTGTACGCCTGCACCTGCAAAACAAAAAGTTGAATTGAAAAACCTTGCCGTTGCCGCTCCATGCTGCGCACCGGGATCAGGCTGCTGCTAAAAACAAACCGATTTCTGTAAATATCAATTAAAACCACAATGATGCAAATACGACCGATGACCGCTAAAGACTGGGAAAGCGTTTTGCGCATATACCAGGAAGGCATTGCAACAGGCAACGCTACGTTTGAAACGAACGCACCCAACGGCCCTGCATGGAATAAAGCGCACATGGAAAAGCACCGTTTTGTTGCAGAAATTGATGGCAAAATTGCCGGATGGGTTGCCTTAACGCCGATATCAAGCCGCTGTGTTTATGCAGGTGTAGCCGAAGTAAGCGTTTATGTAGGTACAGCCTATCGGGGACGAAAGGTCGGATCGGCTTTGCTTACAAAACTGATCGGCGATACGGAGGCGGAAAATATCTGGACATTACAGGCCGGGATCTTTCCTGAAAACGTCGCAAGTGTTGCTTTGCATGAAAAGCATGGCTTCAGGCAAATCGGTTACCGGGAAAGGGTTGGGAAAATGAACGGTATATGGCGCAACGTATTGCTGTTGGAAAGAAGAAGTAAAGTTACAGGGATCAATTAAAGGAAATAACATGACAAATATTTTAGTACTATGCACGGGTAATAGCTGCCGTAGCCAGTTGGCTGAAGGCTATTTACGGTTTTATGCCGGGAACAAAGCAAAGATTTACAGCGCCGGGATCGAAACGCATGGCGTTAATCCCAAAGCTATACAGGTGATGGCCGAAGACCATATTAATATTTCAAAACACACATCAAACCATGTGGACGAATATTCGGCCATTCCGTTTGATATGGTGATCACTGTTTGTGATAACGCTAACGAAGCCTGTCCGTTTTTCCCTGGCAATGTAAAGCGCTTCCATCAAAACTTCCCTGATCCGGCAAAAGCGACAGGCACACCCGAAGAGATCATGGATAAATTCCGCGAGGTAAGGGATCTGATAAAAATCTTTTCGGCAAACTTTGTAAAAGAGAATTTAGCATGAGATCAGAATGATTGAAAAAATAACGGGCAGAAGCTTTTTTATTTCACCAATTAATCGTGACATTGCAATATGGGAATAACAAAAACAGCAAATTTTACGGATGCACAAAATGAGCTGGCGGTAATGTTAAAGGCATTGGCGCACCCTGCCCGTATTGCAATTATCGAACACCTGATCAAAGCCAATGAATGTATAGGAAGTGACCTGGTTGATCTGCTCGGCCTTGCACAACCTACCATTTCCCAACATCTGAGAGAACTAAAAGATGTCGGGATCATTAAAGGAAAAATAGAGGGCACCAGTATGTGTTACTGCATCAACAATCAAACCTGGGCAAAATACAGAACGTTACTTTCCAGCTTTTTTGTAGAGGTAAATTGTGACGACAGCTGTTGCTGAGTTTTTTTGTCAACATCAATCGCAATATTGCTTTAATGCAATAACCAATTAAATGAAATATATTTTAACACCTGCTTCATCAAAACATTAACTATACAGTAAATCACATGTCAGCAAATAACTGTGCCCCCGTGGCCGAGCGTAAAAAATTAGGTTTCCTTGATCGTTACCTAACCCTTTGGATTTTCCTTGCCATGGCAATTGGCGTAGGGATTGGCTATTTCATTCCCTCATCTTCGGGCTTTATCAATTCCTTTTCAAGCGGTACAACCAACATCCCCCTGGCTATTGGCCTGATCCTGATGATGTACCCGCCGCTTGCCAAAGTAAAATATGAGAACATGGGACAGGTATTTAAGGATACCAAAGTATTAAGCGCTTCACTGGTGCTTAACTGGATCGTTGGCCCGATATTGATGTTTGTTTTGGCGATAACTTTATTGCGTGACCACCCGGCTTATATGGTCGGCCTGATATTGATCGGCCTTGCCCGTTGTATTGCGATGGTGGTGGTATGGAATGAATTGGCCGAGGGGAACCGCGAATATGCTGCAGGGTTAATTGCTTTAAACAGCATCTTCCAGGTATTATTATACAGCGTTTACGCTTACCTGTTCATTACGGTATTACCGCCATTATTCGGATTGCAGGGGCTGGCTGTGAATATTACCATTGGCGAAATTGCTAAGAGCGTAGGCATCTACTTAGGGATACCGTTTGCAACCGGTGTTATCAGCCGTTACACGCTGATCAGGATCAAGGGCGAAGAATGGTTTCAAACCAAATATGTACCGTTTATATCACCAATAACATTGATCGCCCTGCTGTTCACCATTGTCGTGATGTTCAGCCTTAAGGGCAACCTGATCGTACAAATACCGATGGATGTTGTAAGGATCGCAATACCGCTGGTGATTTATTTTGCCATCATGTTCGTGATCGCCTTTTTCCTGGGCAAATCATTTGGAGCCGATTATTCAAGAAGTACTTCTATTGCGTTTACTGCCACAGGCAATAATTTCGAACTGGCGATTGCAGTAGCAATCGGCGTATTCGGCATTAATTCCGGCGAAGCGTTTGCCGGGGTGATCGGGCCACTGGTGGAAGTACCTGCCCTTATTGCTTTGGTAAACCTTGCCTTTTATTTCCGTAAGAGATACTATACGTCTAAAACTATAACTGCCGTAGAATAATGAAAATTGCACTTTTCTCTGATATCCATGCCAATCTCCCGGCATTGGAAGCCATGCTGAAAGATTTAGATGCCCGTCATGTAGATGCCGTTTATTGTCTCGGTGATCTCGTAGGTTACAACGTTTGGCCTAACGAGGTGATCGCTGAAATCCGCAAACGTAATATTGCAACGCTTGCAGGTAACCATGACCTGAAAGTAAAAAAACTGGTAACAACAGAACACAGCTTAAGCGAGCCTGGTAAAAACTACGCCTATCATTTAATTGATACAGACGGCAGAAAATACCTTGCAACACTTCCCGCTCATATCCGGCTGGAATTTAAACTAAATGACGATGCGTTAAACATCGTACTGGCTCATGGCAGTACCCGGAGTGTTGACGAATATGTTTTAGAAGATCTCGATGAGACTTACGTTTTAGAAATGATGAATGAAGCAAAGGCTGACATTTTGTGTGTCGGTCATTCGCACAAACCCTATCATCGTATTCTCAAAGCCGATGATAGCTACAAGCACGTTATCAATTTGGGTTCCGTAGGCAAACCGAAAGATGGCAACCCCAACGGCTGTTATGTGATTTTAACACTTAGCGAAACAAGTTCTGTTAGTGACCCAAGTAGTGTTCAGGTTGAATTTATACGTGTTGCCTATGATGTTGAAAGGGCTGCGCGAGCAGTTGAGGATAGCCCGTTACCGAATGAATTTGCGGATATGTTACGAAACGGATAAAAACAACTTTTAGGGAAGTATGACCAGTTTATCGACAGCAGGACTATAGATGCATTCAATATCGTAATATGAGATCCAGCAAACAACAAAAGGCCCTGATGAAGGGCCTTTTGAAATATCTTGCTTATTCTTTTCTGTTTAGAATGGCAGATCGTCATCATCGGCTGATGAACTGATATCAGCTGAAGGAGCTGCATATTGCGGCGCAGCAGATGCGTTGTTAGCAGCAGCCAGTGGTGTAACCCTCCATAACTGTAACGAGTTAAAATAACTTTTCTTACCCATTTTATCTGTCCACGGGCGACCTTTAAGGTTAAATGACACCTCTACATCATCACCAACTTTAACGCTATCAAGCAAATTGCAACGATCCTGTATAGCTTCAAACTTTAAATATTCAGGGTATTGAGGGTTCTCAATATATTCAAGTATAAGTTCGCGTTTTTTAAGTGAATCGGTTACTTGCTGGGTAGCCGATACTTCATGTACCTTACCTTTAACTTCCATAATTAGTCTTCAAATAATTTAAAATGTAAAGTTAATAGTTAAGAAATTAAAATAGGGGCTTTTTAATTCTTAATTTTACCGAATTAATATGCAAGTTTTCCACACCGAAAGTAAAATCATAATTACATGTAACAAAAGGCTTTCAACTTACCTGCAACGGGAAGTTGAAGCTTTAGGCTTTGAGCCGGTACGTGTTTTCCCCACAGGGGTCGAACTAAAAGGTACCGTTACAGATACCATTCCGCTTAATTTGAATTTGCGCTGCGCAAGTCAGATCCTGTATTCGTTAAAAACTTTTACCGCCCGCGACCCGAAAGAGCTTTACGATGAGCTGGTAACCATTGAATGGGAAAAGCTGATTGATTTTACCGGCTATTTTTCGGTATCATCAAACGTAAATAACGAGCACATCCTTACCCCGCTGTTTGCCAACGTAAAGGTGAAGGATGCCATTGCCGACAGGATCAAATCTATCAAAGGCATCAGGCCGGATTCGGGCCCGGAGGTTAATAAAACCCTGGTGCACCTTTACTGGCAGGATGACCGTGCCGAAATTTTCCTGGATACATCCGGCGAAACCCTGGCAAAACACAGCTACCGTAAAATACCGGGCAAAGCACCTATGCTTGAGGCTTTGGCTGCATCAACCATCATGGCTACCAAATGGGATATGAAAAGCACGTTCATTAACCCTATGTGCGGTTCGGGTACCCTGGCTATTGAAGCCGCATTGCTGGCTACCGATAAACATCCGGGCTTGTTCAGGATGAATTATGGCTTTATGCACATATTGGGTTATGATGAAACCGTATTTTTTGCCGAACGCCGCACTTTAAAGGACAAAGCAAAAAAAGAAACCGGCTTTAAGATCATTGCCACAGATATTTCGGAAGATGCGGTTGATATAGCCCGCAAAAACGCAAAAACTGCCGGCGTAGAACATTTGATTGATTTTAACGTTTGTGACTTTGAAGATACCGAGGTGCCTGCCGAAGTAGGCGTGGTGATGTTTAACCCTGAATACGGCGAGCGTTTGGGTGTACACACTAAACTGGAGATCACCTATAAACGTATGGGCGATTTCCTGAAAAAGAAATGCCTCGGGTATAATGGTTACGTTTTTACGGGCAACCCTGACCTGGCCAAGAAAATAGGCTTAAAGGCTGCCCGCAAAATTGAATTTTATAATGGTAAGCTTGATTGCCGCCTGTTTGAGTATGAACTATACCTGGGCAGCAAACGCGAACCGAAAGAAGAAAATTAAATGAAAAAGATCCTGTTATTTATAACACTTATTTTATCATCGGTACTGGTTAAGGCACAAACACAATTAGCATTTCCATTTCAGGGCGGCAGCCCCATCATGAACCGCTTTTTTAAAGATAGTCTTGTTGTATCGCCAGAAATCATCAAAAAGAAGGCGACCGGCACAGCTGTGTTTAAATTTACTGCCGATGATAAAGGCGCCATTAAAAAGATCATAGTTTACTATGCTGATGATGCCATACTGGTAGTGCCCATCATTGATGCGCTGAAAAAATCAAACCATAAATGGATCATCCCCGATCATGAAAAACTGCATGATTTTATTTTGCCGTTTTCTATCAACTTTAATGCACCGGCAAATGCCAGTAACGCAACTATAAAAGCAGCATTTGATTATTACAGCAAGCGCAGGCCTATTATATCTTATAACCAGGTCCCGCTTGAAACAGCTACTTTATTACCTTCAGTGACGGTTAGCTACGATTTGAGCGAGTAGTTTTAAAAATACAAGGCACATTAAAGCGACAGATTTCACATTCTGTCGCTTTTTTTTATAAAAAAATATTTTTTTGCCTTTACTATTAATTAACGTAGTCGTTCAAAATCTATAACATTACACACATCTTCACACAAGGTATTAATTTTTAATTAAGAAAATCATAATATATCGCCTTTCAAGAGGCCGTTCATTAAAAAAATTTCAAATTTTTGAAATCCGTAACCCTAATATTCTCGTTAGTTATAAACTAATTAATATGTAATCGGATGAAAGATATGCTAAATTTCAAGATCAAGGCCATAGCTGCTAACATAAGGCATACACGGGAAGGACTAAATTATACCCAGGAATACCTTGCGGCTAAGTTAGGTATATCGCAAAATGCCTATAGCAAAATAGAGTTAGGTTATACAAAAATAACCGTTGAAAGGCTCTTCCAGATCGCCTCTATTTTGGAGGTTGAAGTTGCCGAACTTATCAATACAGAAAAAGTAGTAGCTGCTTAACGTTATTATATACAATCCCATTGTTCTGTCTTTTGCTTAGTATCTTTGCAAAAGATGGAACATAATAAACTCATTGGCGCTACTGTAAACTTTGTGCGCGATACCCTCAGGGATGCAGAAGGCGGCCACGACTGGTGGCACATTCACCGCGTTTGGACAAACGCAAAACTCATCAACCAAACAGAGAAAACAGATCAGCTTGTAGTTGAACTTGCTGCTTTGCTACACGATATTGCCGATAGCAAGTTTCATAACGGCGATGAAGAGATCGGTCCGCGCACGGCCGGCAACTATCTGCAAAGCATGAATGTTGACGCCGCTGTCATTGAACATGTACAGCAGATCATAAGGCACATGTCGTTTAAGGCCAGTTTTGATAAAAAATCTTTTCACTCACCCGAACTGGAAGTAGTACAGGATGCAGATAGGCTTGATGCCATCGGTGCCATCGGCATTGCCCGCGCATTTACCTATGGTGGCTTTAAAGGCCGTGAGCTATATAATCCTGAGATCAAGCCAAACCTTAGCATGACCAAAGAGGAATATAAAAACACAACCGCCCCAACCATTAATCACTTTTACGAAAAGCTACTATTGCTTAAGGATAAGATGAATACACCAGCCGGGAAAGCCATTGCCGCGCAAAGACATGCCTTTATGGAAGATTATTTGAAACAGTTTTTTGAGGAATGTGGCTCATAATTAAGTGGAAAGCTTACTTTTGCGCCAAAATTGACAGCCCGTGAAAAAACTTATACTTACTATAATACCTGTTTTAATTGCTGCCGCTACTTTTGGGCAGGATACCGTTAAACGACAGCGGTTCAACTTCCATTTCCAACAAACGGTAATTACCCAGTACAAACCATCTTTCCATGCCAATTATACCGGCGATAACAGCTTACTTACCGGTGAGGAAACACAAAGCTCAATCACCACCACGCTTTTTGGTGGTGCAAGGCTTTGGAAAGGCGCTGAAGCTTATTTTAATCCCGAGCTTTCGGGCGGGTCTGGTTTGAGCAAAACTTTAGGCGCAGCCGGTTTCCCAAATGGCGAAACTTTCCGTGTAGGCGGTGCCGAGCCAAAGATCTATATCGCCCGTTTGTATTTTACCCAGAACTTTGAATGGGGGAAGGATAAAGACACTATAAGCGATGATGCCAACCAGTTGGCGGGCTTAAAAAGCAAGCGCTATTTTTCGGTTACTGTAGGTAAATTTGGCATGGCCGATTTTTATGACGGTAATGAATTTAGCCACGATCCCCGTACGCAGTTCATGAACTGGAGCTTAATGGATAATGGCGCATGGGATTACCCTGCCAATACCCGCGGGTATGTTATGGGTATCCATACCGAACTGGGACAACCAAACTGGACCTTGCGTTTTGCCTTCACCATGTCGACCACTACTGCCAACGGTGCCATTTGGGATCAAAAAATAGGCAGGGCCAACACCCAGACCTTAGAGTACGAAAAACGCTATACCCTTAATGGTCAAAAAGGTACGTTCAGGATCCTGGGCTTCAGGAACAATGGTAAAATGGGCGATTATCGCCAGGCTTTGGCCTTAAGTCCGGTTGCGCCCAATGTTGATACTACCCAAGCTTATGGCAGGCACAAATATGGTTTCGGCATCAGCGCCGATCAGTATTTAACCAAAGATTTTGGCTTATTTGCCAAGGTGAGTTACAACAATGGTAAAACCGAAACATGGTATTTTACGGAGATAGATCGCTCTTTAAGCTTCGGCGGTGTACTTAAAGGCACTTCATGGAACCGAGGTGATGACGAACTGGGGCTGGCCTTTGTTGCTAACGGCATCTCAAACGCTCACCGCGATTACCTTGCAGCGGGCGGCTACGGCTTCATCATAGGCGATGGTAAGCTTAATTACGGCACCGAGTTTATTGCCGAGCTTGACTATAAGATCAACGCTTATCAAAAGAAATTCTGGATCACACCCGGTTACCAGTTTTTATTAAACCCTGCCTATAATAAGGACAGGGGACCGGTAAATGTGCTTTCGTTAAGGGCACACGTGGAGTTTTAAAAGAGTCGGTAGTTATATAACTGTACAGTGCCGGAAAAATAAAAATATGTCATTGCGAGGAGGAACGACGAAGCAATCTCGTAGCTCTGCAAGCCGGCCGTGCATTGGCTACGAGATTGCTGCGCTCGCAATGACATGTTTTTTTTCTTGCCTGTCGTTGTTGGAGTTGTCTCCAACAACATTAATTAATGTTTGTTCCCAAATCCAAATTCGCGGTAAGTATTCGGCGCATCGTCGGTATTACTGAAGGCGAAAGTGAAAGTGGCAGTCCAGTTTTCATAATCGGCCTTTTTATCCTGCGATGGTTCAACATGGGTTGAGCTGATCATATACACCCCTTCGCGGCTCAGTTTAAAAAAAACCAAACCATTGCTATCGCTCAATAATTTTTGCGGAACAATGGTGCCATTCAGGGTACGCACATACTGCATTACTATAGCATCTTTCATCGGTTTGCCTCTAAAAAGCACCTGGGCAGTAACATCATCACCATATGCTGACTTGTATGGATTTTGCTGGATCACAATTTCATAATCTTCGCCCAGCGGCTTATCAAAGTCCTTGCCGTTTGCCTTATCTACAGAAATAAGCGTTTTGGTTGACTGGTGATATCTTTCAACAAAGTATTGCTGGCTGCTGGCCCTGGCTTCTTCGGCCATTTTATCAAGGCCTTCGCTTTCAAGCGCCCTGATAAATTTATTCCTTTCCGATTCTGTTTCATCTTCCCTTACCAATTCAAAAAGTGCAAGACCAGAGTTTTGCAGCTGATAAGTAAGCAGGCTGCTATCGGCCGCGTTGCTCAATTTTGACAGGTCTGTTTTTTTTGAGCCTTCGTACAGCATAAACTTAGTCGCCTTTGCTGTGGCGTACTTAAATTCATTTTCGGGCTTGAACTCGTTTCCGCTCAGTAAGTGCAGGTTAAGCTTATCGCCTTTATGAACGTAAAAATTATGTGGCAATAAGAAAAAATCCTGCGAGCTGGCCGCAAAGCCGATCATGAGCAGTAGTATAATGATGAAAATAGAGGAGCGTTTCATAGTTTTTTGATAGTATCATCAAACATACAAAGTTTTAAAAACTTCAGTAGTTTTACGTTATGATTTTTGACAGGAAAAACCTCGATAATGATACTTTGCTGGCATTTTACAAAAAATTGCTGTTTCCGCGCATGGTTGAAGAGAAGATGCTGATCCTGTTGAGGCAGGGCCGCATTGGCAAATGGTTTTCGGGTATTGGCCAGGAAGCCATAGCTGTAGGCAGCGCCCTGGCCATGAATGCCGACGAATATATTTTGCCCATGCACCGTAACCTTGGGGTTTTTACATCCCGGGGCATCCCGCTCTCCAGGTTAATGGCCCAGTGGCAGGGCAAACCTTCGGGCTTTACCAAAGGGCGTGACCGCTCTTTTCATTTCGGCACCCAGGAATATAAGATCATCGGCATGATATCGCACCTTGGTCCGCAGCTTGCTTTGGCCGATGGTATTGCCCTGGCTGATGTATTATCGCGCAAAAAAAAATCAACACTTGTTTTTACCGGAGAAGGCGCCACCAGTGAGGGCGATTTTCACGAAGCGCTGAATATTGCCGCTGTATGGAAACTGCCTGTAATATTCCTGATCGAAAATAACGGCTACGGCCTGTCTACGCCCACAAACGAACAATATAACTGCCGCGAACTGGTTGATAAAGCCATTGGCTATGGTATGGAAGGCCGGCGCATTGACGGCAACAACCTGCTTGAAGTTTATAACACCATAACCACACTTAATAAAGCCATTCGTGAAAACCCACGTCCTGTTTTATTGGAGTGTATGACCTTCAGGATGCGCGGGCATGAAGAGGCATCGGGCACTAAATATGTTCCCAATAACTTATTTGAATGGTGGGCAGGAAAAGACCCGGTAACAAACTTTGAAAAATACCTGCTTGCCGAGGGCGTATTATTTAAAGACATGATCCCTGTTATCCGTAAGGAGTTCGCTACCCTTATTGAAACCGAGATTGAAAAGGTATATGCCGAAACTGATATTGTACCTGATGTTGACACCGAAGTACGGGATATGTATAAACCGTACAGCTTTCCGGCTGTGCAACCAAAACCATTACCGCTTAGCAATAAACGCTACATAGATGCCATTAGCGATGGCCTTAAACAAGCCATGCGCAAACACCCTAACCTGGTGATCATGGGCCAGGACATTGCCGAATATGGCGGCGCGTTTAAAATTACCCAGGGTTTTGTAGAAGAGTTTGGCAAAGCCCGTGTGCGCAATACCCCCATTTGCGAATCGGGGATTGTTGGTGCAGGCATGGGGCTTGCCCTTAACGGTTACAAGGCCGTTGTTGAAATGCAGTTTGCCGATTTTGTCACGTGCGGTTTTAACCAGATCATTAATAACCTGGCCAAAACGCATTATCGCTGGGCGCAGGGGGTTGACGTGGTGATCCGCATGCCTACAGGAGCAGGTACCGGAGCAGGACCGTTCCACTCGCAAAGCAATGAAGCCTGGTTTACCAAAACGCCCGGCCTGAAAGTGGTTTACCCGGCCTTCCCCGCAGATGCTAAAGCCCTACTGCTCGCCGCTATTGACGATCCTAACCCCGTAATTTATTTCGAACACAAATACCTGTACCGCAGTATCAGTGCTGATGTGCCCGATAATGATGTAATGATTGAAATTGGTAAAGCCAACGTCATCAAACAAGGCGATAAGGCCAGCATTATCACATTTGGCCTTGGGGTGCACTGGGCGCTGGAATATGTTAATAAACATCCCGATCAATCCATAGAGATCATCGATCTGCGCAGCCTGCAACCCTGGGATCAGGAAGCTGTTGAAGCCAGTGTTAAAAAAACGGGCCGTGCGCTGATATTACATGAGGACACCCTTACCAACGGTTTCGGAGCTGAAATAGCTGCTCACATCGCCGAGCATTGTTTTAAATATCTCGATGCGCCTGTAATGCGCTGTGGTAGTTTGGATACGGCTATCCCCATGAATAAAGCTTTGGAAGATCAATTTTTGGCGAAGGCGAGATTGAAGGAGAGTATGGAGAGGTTGTTGGCTTATTAGTGTAAGTGACTTTAGTACTGAATTTACATTCAGTCAGGATCTCGTAATTTAGATTAATTCATAAATTATCAACCCGAATTGTACAAGATACTCATGAATCTAAGAAAGGAGCACCTTTAGGACTATAAACGTCATGGAGCACCTAAACTAACAGAGATCCCTCATACAGAAATTCTTTTACTAATATTTTAATTGGCTCTAAAAATAGCCCAAGGCAAATTTGGGATTAAATTGTGCGCCCACTGCGTTCTGTTTGTAGAAGAAAAATACGTATATCGCCAATAAAACCCAGTCTGTCAGCGTTACCCCCCTTATTACCCAACTTAAAAGTTTTACGGAACGCACTTTTTTCAAAATGTATTTGAAGTCCCCTTCAAATAGCTTATATGTTTTAGGATAGTTTGTGCTGAACGTTTCACCGTCCGTTTCAATGTCTTCTTTTAATTTATTCAAATCTGCTTCGTATAGCATAAGATACCACCAAATAAACCCGATATAGATTGCAATAGCAATTAGCAAGAAATTTAGTGTAACATGGCTCGTATTCAATTGATAAAAAGCGTAAATAGATGTACCCACTGACAGAGGTACAGCAATCACCTGCGACTTTATTTTATCTTGTGCCTGATTTAAATTATTAAAATATTTCTGCCGATCTTCTTTTAAGTCCTTTGAAATTTTATCGAATGAAAACCCGGACACATAAATCTCATAATCTCTCGCCGTCGCTTGTAAAATAAAAGCAATATTAAGAAAGATTTCAGCAAAGGTCTTTTGCGTGGCCTCTTGTGCAGACATCACTGCTACGATATGATGCCGCAATAACGCAAGCCATTCTGCGTTACCAATTTTTTCAGCATCAGCGATACGACCTTTTAATTCAGAGAGGTCCAAATTTACCGTCTTCGTAAAAATTCTAGGGTCATAGATTTTATAGTTGACGATAACGTTATTCTTTTCCTTGCCATTATCTACCACCATTAATTTGCTATGCGTCGTATCATTAAATTCGGCCAATAACTGGTTTTCTCGAAACATCTTCAATAAAGCAGTATAGGTTTTCAAATTCTCTATCCAAGAACCAATCATTGTAGTTGGAACTGGCTTGAAAACTTCTCCCCCGTTAGTAGGATCATATACATATCCCTCATTGGGGTCTATAACAAGTAAAAGAGAATTTCCGGAAATTGCCGGATTTTGTGCCACTGCATAAAAAAGACTTTCCCTGCTTATAAAAATGCGAGTAGAATGATCATTTGCAATCAAATCCGCCGCGAGTATATTTCCTAACGTCGTATGCACAATATTTAAACTGTCTAATAAAACAGCTAAACGTTGAAAGGCATTACCTTTTGTTTGAAAATTAAATTCTATTGCATTCGGTTTTGCGCTCAGACTTTTAAACTCTCTGTCGCCAATTATAGATGCTAATTCGTCCAATAATTGCAAGTTATCCATTCTGTTGGACTCTTATTTGATTCACAAGTTCTCGATTCCGGATAATTAGAACATCACCATCTATTTCCGCTTCCTGTGAAGAAAATTTAGAGCTATCAATAGTCAGGTTTATACCTTTAACATTTGCCTTAATTTGAATAAGTCGGCGTAGCGCTGTCGTATCCCCATGAATTTCTGGATCGATTTCTTGTCTGAGTTCGTTTTCAATATATGTACGAATAATAGATGAATCTCCGTAAAGGAGCTGGCTGATAGCATCGATATTGATTAATCCGCGATTGTTTTTTCGATATTCATTAATGATATCATAAGCCGTGCTTTGAAAATCAGCTTCGTCTATCGCACTTGGCGGAGGAGTCAGATTTTTGATAGCGCTTACTAAAACACCTGTTTGAACCCGGCCATTAATACCGTCTGTTGCGTTTACCCACTCAAGAAAATAGCCTGAGATGCTTTCACCCTGATTGGTTAACAAAGCAACGTAATTCCGATCTTCTGTATTTCTGGCTCGATATAATTCTACGTTCAATCGATACCCCATCGCTAATTTATCAGTATTTACATTCTTAGTATCCAAGAATTCGAACTCTCCCCCTCTGCTATTCCATTCGATATTGAAACCATCTTTCTTGCGAGCAATGATAATTGACATGAAACGACTACCGCCAGTACTATAATCAGCAAATAGATAATATCCACCCGTGGCGAATGACTCAGTTCTAATCTTATCGAGTAGTTCGGTAAAACTAGCCCTGGTATAAGTTAAAAACACATCGTCAGTCATATCAGCGATATAATAATTGGAATTAAGCATTACCGCGTTATTGACTATGTGGAGTTTGTATTTTCCGTAACGAGTCTTATCTTTTTCAAAACTATCATGAATCAGTTCATACATCCGGTTTACTCCTTCATGAACGGGCATGAGCGAATTAGAAAAATGATACAGTCCGACGCCTCTAGTGCCGGTTGCTTTTTCAAGTTGATGTATAACAAGTCGATTTACTTGCATTATGGAGTGAGTTTTAGGTTTAACTGTACTAATATCTACAATATATTTCAATTAAAGTATGATTGAAAATTTCACAAACAATAATATTTATTATATTTTTCATAGGTCAAGAGCAAACTCAATCAAGTCCCCCTTCTCGTTATTTAAGCCTCTTCATTTGCTGATAATACAATTATGCCATTTTCAAGAAACATATTATAGCAGTATTTGTATTTAACAAGTTACATCCCTGCAAAAACATAATACTATGCATCCAAAAATGATATGGGCCAATCTGGCCGTAGAAGATTTAGAGCGAACAATAAAATTCTATGTAGGTCTCGGCTTTAAACTTAATTGCCGCCCCAATGACTAGCTGACAAGTTTTATTGTTGGAGAAAACGCATTTGTGATCCACTTTTTTTTAAAGAAAGTGCTGCAATCCAATATGAAAATAGAAATAGCTGACGCGCAATCAGCAGCCGAAATATTGTTCTCACTTTCTGCCGAAAGTAAAGAGCAAGTAGATCAATGGGCAACGGAGGTTACGAAAGCCGGCGGAAAGGTGCTATCCCAACCTGAAGCATTTGGCGAAGGTTATTATGGATTTATGTTTGCCGACCCGGATGGTCACCGGTTTAATGTGTTTTATATGTAGTTATTTAAATTAACTCCGGTTAGCATATCTACGCCGCACTCGAAATATACTTCACCAAACTCCTTTTAGCCACCGGCAACAGCGTTTGTTCAAGCGGGAAAGTGATATCGCTATGTACATAGTAAACAGCAGGGTTGGGCATAAACTTATTACGGTTAATGAGATGCAGTTTAATATTTTCGGGGGTATTGGTGATGCTTTGCTCGTAGGTATCAACAAAAGCTACATTAATGCCACGGTATTTATCGTCCTTCCCCTCAAAAATAGTGATCTGATACTCGTAGATCCGGTTGGTGCTTTCCTTGCCGTTATGTAACGAAAAGTAACCATGATAAGGCATTAAGGGGATGATACCTACCGGATCAATATTAACATGGCGCTCTACAAAATCATAAATATCCCTGCCGGTTTTAATAGCCGGATCCATTTGGCCTAAAGCATAGGTAATGATGTGTTCTATCTCCTGCATACTTTGATCATCCATAATGATCTTTTGGTAGGTGAGCTTTACTGCATCAATATCAGCCTGGGTTAAGCGCTGCGGAAAGGCCTGTTGCAACAGCGATTTGTTCTTTTTAAAATCAATGAGGTTGTTATAGTGAAAAATCAGGTCGGCCAGGTTGGGGTATAGCCGGCTGTTATCAAAGTGGCTGTTAATTTCCTGAAGGTAGCTTAACAGGATATATTTTTTGTATTCAAAATCAATATGACCTTCAATAAACCAGTTTGCGCCTAATTGCCTCATTTTTCCGCCTCCTTTTGATAGCTTAAATTAAACAAAAAACACCAACTTTGCAATATGCCCTATGGAACCCTATATTTAATTCCCGTACCACTGGCCGATGACGCGGCCGCAAAATCATTTACGCCCTACCTTGTTGATACCATAAACAGTATCAAAGAGTACATTGTGGAGAATGAAAAAACCGCACGCCGCTTTTTAAAAGAGGCCGGATTGAAAACCCCGCAAAGCGAGCTTCTGATCCACGACTATGGCAAACATAACCGCGATGCGGGCAAGGCCGATTTTTTTAAAGGACTGCAAGCAGGTAATGATGTTGGTTTGATGAGCGAAGCCGGTTGCCCCGGTGTCGCCGATCCCGGTGCCGAGATCGTTGATAAAGCCCACCGAATGGGTATTAAGGTGGTGCCTTTAGTTGGCCCAAGTTCTATTTTGCTGGCGTTGATGGCTTCTGGATTTAGCGGCCAAAGTTTTGCTTTTCATGGCTACTTGCCTATTGATAAAGTGCTTCGTGCTAAAAAGATCAAAGAGCTGGAAAATACAGCTGTAAAGCTTGATCAAACCCAAATGTTTATTGAAACCCCTTTCCGCAATAATCCTATGCTGGAAGAGATTCTGAAAACGGGTAACGCCAAAACCAAGCTTTGCATAGCCTGCGACCTGACCGCCGCCACCGAGTTTGTACAAACCAAAACCATCGCCGAATGGCAAAAGAAAGTTCCGGAATTGCATAAACGTCCAACCATATTTTTACTCTATCAAGGTAATAAATGACCATAAGCCAGCAGCATACCCCGGTTGTAATAGTAGGCGCCGGCCCATCGGGTTTGATGATGGCCGCCCAGCTTTTACGCTATGGTGTGCAGCCGGTAATTATTGATAGCAAGCAAGGGCCAACCACGCATTCAAAGGCGCTGGCTGTTCAGTCGCGGTCTATGGAGATCTACCGGCAAATGGGCGTTATCGATAAGGTGCTCAGTGATGGTAAACGGGGCGGCGGCGTACAGTTTAACCAGGAGGGTGAAGAGGTTGCCAGTCTTTCGCTTGCTAATGTTGGCGAAACGCAAACAGCTTTTCCTTTTATCCAGATGTACCCGCAAAGCAAAAACGAGCGGCTATTGCTGGATTTTATCACCCTCAACTGCTGCCCGGTGTACTGGAATACTTCGCTCCTTTCATTAAGCCAGGATGCCAATAAGGTAACACTGAATCTGCAAAGCGGCGAAGACAAACAAACTATTACCTGCGATTGGCTCGTTGCGGCAGATGGCGCGCATAGCACAGTCAGGAAGCAGTTGAAGATCCCTTTTAATGGCGATACCTATCAGCATCAGTTTTATTTAGCTGATATAAAAATAGAGGCTGATTTTGGCGATAAGGTTAACCTGTTCCTTTCAAAAAAAGGTTTCGCAGGGTTTTTCCCCATGCCCGATGAACGGAGCTATCGTGTAGTAGGCAACTTGCCCAATGAGTTTGATAAAAAGGACGAACTACAGATTGAAGAAGTATTACCGCATTTGCGGGATGTTACCAAACAGCAAATCATCGTTGAACATACCAACTGGTTCACCATCTATCGCCTGCACCACCGCATGGCCGATAAATTCAGGGAGCAGCGTTGTTTTTTGATTGGCGATGCCGCGCATATCCACTCGCCGGTTGGCGGGCAGGGTATGAACACCGGTTTACAGGATGCTTATAACCTGTCCTGGAAAATAGCAGGTGTGGTTAACGATCAGCTTAAGGCATCGGTTTTAGATAGCTATGCACAGGAAAGGATGCCTGTAGCCAAAGACCTCCTCAATACTACCGACCGCATTTTTAAAATGATCCTGTCGCGTAACTGGTTCATTAATTTGCTGAAGAAATATTTGCTGCCCGTGGTTTTAAAATGGGTATGGGGCAAGCCCAATCTTCGCGAGGCTTTTTTTAAACGGGTATCGCAAACCGGCATAGCCTATCGGCACAGCACAATAAACCTTAACTTAAGCCACGCCAGCCAGATCAAAGCAGGTGACAGGCTGCCTTATCTCAAAGTGTTCGACGAAAAGCGGCAGCTGGAAACTGATCTTCACGAATGGTGCAGCAAACCCGGCTTCACGCTCATTTGCCTGGGCAAACTCAAAGAACTCGACCTGTTTACCGTAGCTAAATGGATCACCCAAAACTATGGGGCCAGCCTCAATTTTTTTTACCTGCCGCCATCAGCCAAAAATCAACACATCTTTGATGCTTTCGATATAAAAGAAAATCAAAAGAAAGCCCTGATCATCCGTCCGGATATGCACATCGGCTTTTTAAATGATGTAGTGGATATTGATATGATGGATAATTATTTGCTGAATGTAGTGGGAGTTAAGTCGAAAGTCTCGAGTCTTTAGTCTTAAGTCGAAAATCTTAAGCTCACAGTTCCAAGTCAACACTTCCGGCTTAAGACTTCCGACTTCGAACTTAAGACTAAAACTCACCTCACCACCATCACCCATCCGCTCATCACATTCCCATTTTTTAAATCTATCACATAATAGTATGTTCCCGATGGAATGTCCTGTCCGCTGTATCTGCCGTCCCAGGCTTTGGGGTAGCCTGTGCTTTTAAACACCACTCCGCCGTAGCGGTTAAATACTTGTGTAGTTGAGGTTGGATAGGTATCAAGTGCCTCAATGGCCCAGGTATCATTAACCCCATCGCCATTTGGCGTAAAGGTATTGGGGATAATTACCTTTTTATAAACGCGCACAAATACCTGGTCGGTAGCTTCATCGCCGCAGCCTGAGTTTGATACTACGTGCAGGGTATAGGTGATATCTTCCATCGGCGAAGCCGTGGGCTTAAGTTCAAGACTGCTGCTCAGGTTATCGGTCGGGGTCCAGTAATAACTTACATTGGTACCTTTGGTGCTGCCATTAAGGGTTGTTGTTTGTCCCTGGGTAATATACCTGTCGGGCCCGGAGTTGGCCACAGGCTTTTTAAGTACATTAACCTGTACCGTAGCTGTTGATGTACAAGTGCCGTTGCTTACCGTGACTGTATAAAGTGTTGTATCTGTAGGGCTGGCGACGGGATTGGCTATGTTGGCATCTGAAAGGCCTGCAGTTGGCGACCATGAATAGGTTGAACCTCCGCTGGCATTTAAGGTAACCGAACTCCCCTCGCAAATTGGTTCAACAGCATCAACTGCTGCAACAGGCTGGGCATTTACCACAACAGTCAGCGGTACTACAACCTCGCATCCCGACGATGATTTAACCGTAACATGATAAGTACCTGCCGCTGCTGCGGTTACATTACTGATGGTTGGGTTTTGAATTGCTGATGTAAACCCATTTGGCCCCGTCCATTGATAGCTCACCCCGGTTGATGCGCTTAGCGACAGTGTTGTACCAGCACAGACCGGCGTATTTGCAGTTGCTGATGATGAAGGCGGCGCGCCAACCGTGAGTGTAAGCACATTTGATGCCGACCGGCAAAGTGCCGAATTAATATTACCTGCCTGGGCAGTTACCGCACGATAATAGTAAGTACCGGCTACCGTTGGCGATGTGATCTGGTAAGTTGAGCTGGTGCTGTTTGCCCCGGTAAAATCCGTCCAGGCGCCGTTACCATTTTTGTATTGCCACAAAACAGTATACCCATTGGGGATAGTAGTGCTGAGCGTATAAGTTTGAGGAATATCCGAACAGGCCGACGCCGTAATAGTAGAACTTGTGCTGCTGAAGCTTGCCGCAATTACCGGTCCGTAAGGCCTGAATACGATATCATCAATAGCAAGGTCATTAGCTGGAGCACCGCCGGCGCTGTTATTGATCATCTTGATCACCACATCGCCGACACCTGCCGGAAGTGTAAAGTTAAACGACTTCTGTATCCACTGGTAATTGCCGCTGGTACGGGCAATGGTACCGGTAGTAAAACTTTGGATAGTTGTACCGTCGGTTTTTTCGATAGCAAAGGTAATATTTGGCGGACTGATATCACTGCTCCTTAACAAATTCACTACCCAGGCCGAAAACTGGTAAGTAGTATTGGAGCAAAGTCCGCTAATGGTACGTTTATAAAAATAATCTGTTTTAGATACGCTGGCGTTTACCACCATCATATACCCGCCGGTATTGCCGGTATGGTCTGTTGCCGACCACCATACATTGCCTGCACCTGCGGTAGTATTTTCAATAGTGTATGACCCATCGCTCGGAAAATCATTACTGCTATAAGTATAGCTCGTCGACCCAGAATCGGCAGGCAAGGCCCCCGAATGGGTTGAAGTTCCAGAGCCAAAAGTGATGCTCACTACCGGGTCGCCAAGGCTTTGCGCATTTGTTTTGCAAGCTAATAAAATAAGAAAAAAGCTGATTAGGGGGAGTAACTTTTTTGCTTCCAACGGAATACTGTTTTAAAAAAGCGCCTGCATGTAACTACTAACATACAGACGCTACTATCGCAACTATTATGAAAAGGGGTATTATATAAACCATTTATGGGGTTATAATTGGTTTATGCCGTAAATATGCGGGCACGGATAGTTTTCATCAATAATGTATCGATGAATAGCAGTTTTGTATAGGCGAATGTAATGGAGAGAAATTAACGCTACTTCTGTTTCGACCAGTTGCGCGCAAAATCGTTATAAGTTTCGCTTACCGGCAACTCAATATCGGTAAGCTGCACCTTACGGTTCTGGATAGACCGGATCTTGTTAACAGGTACAATATAGCTGCGGTGGATGCGCTGAAACTTGGTTGAAGGCAGCTTTTCCAATACCTTTTTCATCGGCATTAGTGTAAGGATAGTTTTATCGTTGGTAATATGGATCTTAATATAGTCCTCCATACTTTCAATGTACTCGATAGTACTCAGGTCTATTTTAACCATACGATATTCCGAGTATACATACAGGCTTTCGTCGGTCTCTTCAGTAGCGGGCTTGTTTCGGTATTTATAGTAGTCAACGGCTTTTTCAACAGCTTTGGTAAAGCGCTTAATATCTATCGGTTTTAAAATATAATCCAGCGCTTCCAGTTCAAAGCCCTCAAACGCAAAGTTTTTATACGCGGTTGTGAATATCACTATGGGTTTTACCTGAAGCGAGCGCACAAGATCTATTCCCGTAATATCGGGCATGTTGATATCAACAAAAAGCAGATCTACCGGGGTATTCTTTAAAAACTCCGCGCCGGATATAGCATCTTCAAAAGTATTAACCATTTGCAGCGCCGGGAAGCGTGATACATATTCGCTTATGAGCCTTAAGGCAAGCGGTTCGTCATCAATGGCTATACATTTAAGCACCATAATTTAAGCTTGTAAAGTAAGTTGAACAATATACTCATTATTCTGACTGCTGATGTTTAACAAATGCTTACCCGGATATAAATGTTCCAGGCGCTGCTTTGTGTTTTTTATGCCGATGCCTGTGCGTTGGTATTCGCTGTTTTTTACACCAAAGATCCGGTTTTTGCAGTAAAACGAAATATTGAGATCCTGAATATTAATCCTGATATCTATATCAGATGGTTCATGTTTGCTCACTCCGTACTTAAAAACATTTTCAATAAAAGTCATCATTACCAGCGGGGCTATTTTATTCCTGCCGGGATCTCCTTCAACCTCAAAATTAACCTTAGTGTTTTTGCCGATGCGAAGGCGCTGCAGTTCGATATAATCACTGATACAATCAATTTCACTTTGCAGCGGTACAAAATCCTCAATAACATCATCAGTAACGTAGCGCATAATGTTCGAGAGCTTCATGATGCTATCGGCGGCATTGTCATCTTTGATCGCCGCCAGGGTATAGATATTATTAAGGGTATTGAACAGAAAATGAGGATTGATTTGCGCTTTCAGGAACGATAATTCGGCACTGGATTTATCGGCTTCGGCGCGGGCGGCACGCTGCTCGGTAAGCTGCCATTGCTGCACTGTTTTTATAGCCATACTAAGCGCCATGATCATCAGAAAAATGAACAGGCTGGTACTGTCAAGCGGCTTCATAGGTCTGCGCAAATGCCTGAAACCATTTTTTTGCCACAATGAGTCGGGATGGAAATAGGGCGGCCGTTCGAACCTTCGCTGCGTATCTGAAGGGGACTCACCAGGCCTATGATCACCAAAGCGGGGGCCGTCAAAAGGCGGAAGTCCTGGCATCATCCCGTTGCGCATTCTCAGGTCCTCGGTACTGTGCAGCAACTTATCGAACGGGCGGAGCATGTAAACACATCCCAATAAAACAATGCAAATCATACTATAGATCAAATACTTCTTTTTTAAAAAGAACTGAGGAATGAACAGGTAAGCATTACTGTAAAAAAGGGCGATATAAGTGATACAAAACACCCAGTAAGCAGGCTTCTGCAAAAAAGAAGTAATGGAAGTATTGTATAACGACCGGCTATTTAAAAAAACCAGCGGAAAGGCCATGAACAGCAACCAGCCGGCAATATGTATAACAACCGAAAATACTTTGAAACGCGACATTATGTAAAATAACGCATTATGTTAGAAAGTTTTAAGTAAAAGTCTGAAAGTTCATGTCTCCTCAGGGTCTCTCGCAGATTTAAGTCAACCCACAAATTAATAGTCAAATGATTATTACAAATTGAATAATCCGTGAGAGTTGAACCCCTCTGGGGGTCGGGTAAGCGGGTGTGACAATTATTTCTACAAACCTTTTCCCCCTCTGGGGGATTTTTATAATTTGATAAACAGATATCAATTTAGATCAGCTTAAGGACAGGTGCACCAGAGGTGCAACCTGTCAATCCCTTAACTTAATGACATTGCCCAGAGGGGCAAAACAAGACACCTCGCTGATTAAACTAAACAAAACATTTTTGTGGGTTGACTTAAATCTGCGAGAGACCCTGATGGGATGTTAAGTTCTGACTTAGAACTTACGACTCAACGGCTTGCTTATTTATTTTTAAGCCCCCTTCTTAATCCTTACAACTTAAGACTTACCCATGAATAGTTTCACCCTTGCCATAATTTTGAATCACCAGGGCTTCATATTCCAGGAACTGTTTCCAGCGGGCATCGACATCAATTTCTTCGGCGTATTTTTTTGCCAGGCGAATGAACATGGAATAGTGGGTTGCCTCGCTGATCATCAGCTCGTGGTAAAAAGTGGCCAGCTGTTCGTCGTTAATATTTTCGGAGAGCACTTTGAACCGCTCACAGCTCCGGGCTTCTATCATCGCCGAAAATAGGAGCCTGTCGATGAGCTGGGCTTCGCGGCCGCCGCCTATGATAATAAATTTCCGGAGCTCATTTACATAATTGTCTTTGCGCTCGCGACCAAGGATATAACCACGCTCCAATATAATATCGTGTACGCGTTTAAAATGATCCATTTCTTCCTGTACCAGCATAGCCATTTCCTGTACAAGCTCGCTCAGGTTTGGGTTTTGAACAATAAGGGTAATAGCATTACTGGCCGCCTTTTGTTCGCAAAAAGCATGATCGGTCAAAATTTCTTCAATATTGCTTTCTACTACGTTCTTAACCCAAAGCGGGTCGGTAGGCAACTGCAGTTTTAAAATGGTTTTCTCGCTCACAGTGCAAAGATAGTTGATAGCGGTGAAAGGTGAAAGTTGGAGGCGAAAGGTTAAAGGCGAAAGGCAAAGGTTGCCCTTATGATGGGTTAAAACATAAAGGCCATCTTATGGACGGCCTTTATGTTTATTTTACTACTGCTCTATCTTTTTAAGCTTGATATCAAATATCACTATGGAGTTAGGCGGTACCTGGCTGGTGCCATATACACCGTAAGCTAACCGCGAAGGAACTATAAGCAGGATCTCTCCGCCGGCCGCAATCATCGGGATGCCTATCTGCCAGCCGGTTAGCAGTACGTTTAGCTTGTTACTGTAATCAGTTTGGCCATTTATGCTTACACCGGTAAGTAACTGACCCGAATAATCGATAGTTACCGTTGCGTTTGGCCCGGCATGAGTACCCGTTCCCGGGGTAATGACCTGGTAATAAAGCCCTGAAGTATCTTTTGTGGCGCTGATTTCGGAATGTGCAGCAAGGTAGTTTTTGATATTGCCATCCTCATTCAAAACAACCTGTTGCGGATCGGTCGCTTTGTCTTTAAAACATGCAGACAGCACCAACAGTGGCGCAAACAACAGTAGCAACAGGCTTTTTCTCATTTCAGGTTGTGGTAATTGGTAAATCAGCTAAAACTAAGCAGATCGATCGTAAATACCAAAACCGAATTTTTAGGAATTGAGCCCGCAGTGGTATTGCCGTAACCTTCCCGAGAAGGGATTACCAAAATAATACGGCCGCCTGTTTTAAGGTACGGTAGGCCTGATTGCCAACCAGGAATAAGCCCCTGCAGGCTTTGATTAATAGTACCGGAATCAAACGTAGTTCCGTTCAATAGCTTGCCAGTGTAGGTTACTTTAACTGTTGATGTTGCGGTTGGCTTTGCACCGGTTCCCTGGGTTACTATTTTATAATAAACACCAGAGCCATCAGCAGTAGCATGAAAAGCGGTATCTGTACCGATATAAGTTTTAATAGCGGCGTCATCTGCGGCTGCCTGTTTTGCTGCATCGAACTTGTCTTTTGAGCATGAGGCGAGGATCACCAACGGGGCGAATACGAATAATAGAAATTTCTTCATTTAGTTAATAGTTCTGTTTGCATTAATTTGACGAACAAAAGCAACAGAACGCTACAATAATTGAACTTATTTTAGCGGGATTAGTTAAATTCTGTTAAATCAACAGAAAACACCAATACCGAATTTTCAGGTATACGGCCCGGACCGTTTGCACCATAAGCCAACCCCGACGGTACGATAAGTAAAATGCTGCCACCTTCTTTAACCAATGGGATACCTATTTGCCAGCCTTTAATAAGATGGTCAAGCGGGCTCGAATAACCGTTACCCTTATCAACCACCATATCATTCAACAAAGCGGCGGTGTAGTTTACTGTAACCAACGAGTTGTCTTTGGGATGATCGCCCTTGCCTTCGGATAACACCTGGTAATAAATACCGGAGGGATCTTTTTGCATTTTGAGCTGCGGATTGGCTTTAAGATAAATGCGAATGAGTGAATCGTCGGTTTTAGCTTGTTTGGCCTGGTTTAACTTTACTGAATTATCACATGACATCATCAATGTAATGATAACCGCGCTTAGTAATAAAAGGTACTTTTTCATGATGAATATCCAAATAAAAGCCCCCTTTAAAGTAAAGGAGGCTTAGTTTATGTTTGGGGTTATTAAACCGTTGTTTTAATTTTCAGCTCGGTCATTTGTGCTTCGGCAATGGTTGATGGCGAATCGATCATTACATCGCGGCCCGAGTTGTTTTTAGGGAAGGCGATCACATCGCGGATTGAATCCAGGCCGGCGAATATAGATGCCAGGCGGTCGAACCCGAAGGCGATACCACCATGCGGAGGAGCGCCGTATTCAAAGGCATCCATCAAAAAGCCGAATTGCTTTTGCGCTTCTTCGGGCGAGAAACCAAGATGCTTAAACATCAATGCTTGCAGGCCACGGTCATGGATCCTGATTGAGCCACCACCCATTTCGGTGCCATTGATCACCAAATCATAAGCATTAGCGCGTACGGCTCCCGGTTCAGTATCCAACAAAGCAATATCCTCAGGTTTTGGTGAAGTGAATGGATGGTGCATGGCGTGGTAACGGCCGCTCTCTTCATCCCACTCCAGCAGCGGGAAGTCAACCACCCACAGTGGTGCAAAAGTGTTTTTATCGCGCAGACCTAAACGGTTGCCCATTTCCAAACGCAGTTCATTCAATTGTTTACGCACCTTATCGGCAGGGCCGGCAAGTACCAGCATTAAATCGCCTTTTTCGGCATTGAAAGCAGCAGCCCAATTGGTCAGTTCGTCTTCGCTGTAAAATTTATCAACCGATGATTTCAGCGTGCCATCCTCGTTGTAGCGGCAGTAGATCATGCCGGTTACGCCGATTTGCGGGCGTTTTAACCACTCGATCAATTCATCAACCTGTTTGCGGGTATAACTTGCACAGCCTTTGGCATTGATACCTACAACAAGCTCGGCATTATCAAAAATACCAAAGCCTTTGCCTTTAACAATATCGTTCAGCTCAACAAACTCCATCCCAAAACGCAGGTCGGGTTTATCTGATCCGTATAAACGCATAGCATCAGAATACAGCATGCGCGGCAACTCAACCAGGTCAATACCTTTTACAGTTTTGAACAGGTGACGGGTTAGGCCTTCAAATATATTCAGGATATCTTCCTGGCTCACGAAAGACAGCTCACAGTCAATCTGGGTAAATTCAGGCTGACGGTCGGCACGCAAATCCTCGTCCCTGAAGCACTTTACTATCTGGAAGTAGCGGTCAAAACCACTTACCATCAGCAATTGCTTAAAAGTTTGAGGTGATTGCGGCAGGGCGTAAAACTCGCCTGCGTTCATGCGGCTTGGCACCACAAAGTCGCGCGCACCTTCCGGGGTCGATTTGATCAGCACGGGGGTTTCTACCTCGATAAAGTCAAGCTTATCCAAATACTTACGTACTTCCTGCGCCATTTTGTGGCGAAGAACCAGGTTGTTACGGATAGGGTTACGGCGAAGATCGAGGTAACGGTATTTGGCGCGAAGCTCCTCGCCGCCATCGGTTTCATCCTCAATCAGGAACGGTGGCAACTTGGCAGCATTAAGCACTTCAATATCGGTAACGACGATTTCAATTTCGCCGGTTGGGATCTTGGTGTTTTTGCTGGCGCGCTCAATTACATTACCGGTAACTTTGATCACAAACTCGCGACCAAGCCCGCGGCTTTTTTCGCGCAGGGAGGCATCGCTATCTGTGTTAAATATCAATTGGGTTAAACCATAACGGTCGCGCACGTCGATAAAAGTGGTACCGCCCAAATCGCGCGATTTTTGTACCCAACCGCATAAAGTAACGGTTTGGCCTAAATGGCTGATATTTAATTCGCCGCAGGTATGAGTTCTAAGCATAACAATGTTTATATAAAAGTTTGCAAAAGTACATTTTTGAGGTGAAAGCAGAAAGGTAAAAGCAGAAAGGCTGGAAAAACTACTTTTATTATGTGCCAATAAATAGGCCTCATCAGCTTAACCATTGTATATCGCATCGAAGTAACTTGGAAATCCGTATCAAACCTTATTTGTTTTGGTAAAGAAACTCAATGTTTTTAAACTTAGCATTGGTTTTTCGATAAAATGCCATGATAATGCAGCTACAACTAATGCTAACGGAAATGTACAGATAAAATGCGCAAACGGGTTTAACAATCCCGCTTTTGATACCATTAATTGTTGGATGGGGAATGCATAAATATAAAGCCCGTATGAATAATCGCCCAGTTTATGAAAGCTCTTAACCTGTAATTTGGGATGGTATGCAAAAAATAAAATACCATAAACAAGCAATACATAAAACGCATAAACAACCAGCCGCGGATAAAAAAATACAGGGATCTTAAAATTTGATAAGATGAGCCACAAAGCAAATAAACCCAGCAGGATGGGCAGGCTTAACACCATTTTACTGCTTAACAGATAACAAATGGCGCCAAGCAAAAATATAGTAGCAAACGAATGTACAAAGATCATATAATCGGCCGAGTAATGCATGTCCTTAAAGTAAAGGCCAACAATAACCAATACCGGAAGCGTCATGATAAGTGCTTTAAAATATCTTTTCCAGATAAGCAGGAATACGCCGCAAAGCAATACACCCAAATACATCAGGAGCTCGGCAGGCAGTGTCCACATGGGGCTGTTCATACTGCCCGGATATGGGTTTTGCTCAAATGTAGCAGGCAGATAGTTTGAATAATTATGTAAAGTGGTAAGCTGATAAATAAAAGCATAAACTGTTTTATTAGAAAAATAATGCCTTAAAGGCAGGGGTTGTGCAAATAGGGCCTATAACAAATGCGCAAAAAACGGCCGTGCCGAACAATCCCGGAAAAATCCGTAAAAAGCGCGCCCATACAAAACCGTTAAGCGTAGGTTGCCTGAACATGCTTTTAGTTATCAGGAAACCGCTTATCGCAAAAAAAACGTCAACACCAAAACCACCTAAATCAAGTTTCTGCATAACCTGTGCATACGGGCCGGCAGAGTAGGTACCTGTTAACAAAAACGAGTGGGAAAACACTACGAAGGTAGCGGCGATAAACCTGAGCAGATCAAAATTATTATTCCGTCCTGTATCTAATTGTTTTACGGTTAACATTATAACAAAACTATAAATAATCCCCTCATTGCTTTTAATTTTCCTAATAAAGCTGTTCAATTTATAAAAATTCCTAATTCTCAAATCAAATCCTATCTTTGCCCTAATATAATTCTCAAGGGGTGCCTTGCTTTGGTTGCAAAACAAACTACAGGTTGTTTTACCAAACTGAAAGACAGGCTGAGATCATACCCAGTGAGCCCCCAGCCCCCTAAAGGGGGAGTAATAAACTTAAAGCAAAACTTTAGGACTATTTACTCCCCTTCAAGGGCGCGGGGGCTCCGCACCTGATCCGGATAATGCCGGCGGAGGGATAAAGGTAAATAAGTTAAGTGTACTGCCGTTTTACCCTGGCGTGCAGATGGTTTAACTCAATTTTTGTTTTATAACATTTTGAAAAATTTATTCGTGGCTGTTATGGCCCTGCTGTTGCCTGTCATGGCATCGGCCCAGCTTTCCATTTGGGGAAAAGTAACCAATCAAGCCGGCGAAGCATTGCCCGGTGCAACTGTAACTATTTTGAACACGCAGCAAAGTACCGTTACAGGTAGCGTTGGCAAGTACCGTTTTGATAATTTAAAAAGTGGCAATTACACTTTTAAAATCAGCTATGTAGGTTACAAACAGGTAACTGTAACTACAACAGTTAGCGCCGATAAAATCCTTGATTTTACATTAGGATTCGGTACATTAACTACCGATGAGGTTACCGTAACCGCAACCCGCGCAGGAAAAAACTCGCCTACAGCTTTTACCAATCTCAGCAAAAAAGATCTCGAAAAAAACAACTTCGGTCAGGACCTGCCTTACCTGCTTAATCAAACCCCATCAGTTGTGATCAACTCTGATGCAGGCACGGGTATCGGCTATACAGGCATCCGGATCCGCGGATCTGACGCATCGCGCATTAACGTAACCGTTAACGGCATCCCTTTAAATGATGCTGAAAGCCAGGGAGCATATTTTGTTGACCTTCCCGACTTTGCATCATCTATCAATACCCTGCAAATCCAGCGCGGCGTAGGTACTTCAACCAATGGTGCGGGCGCATTCGGTGGCAGCATCAACGTGCAAACTGCAACCCGCAGGGATACAGCATATGCCCAATTGGATAATTCGGCAGGATCATACGGTTCGTTAAAAAACACGGTTAGTGTAGGTACCGGCTTACTTGGCGGCAGGTTCAGTATCGATGGCCGTTTGTCAAGGATCCGGTCTGACGGGTATATTGCGCGGGCTTCATCCCGCCTGAAATCATTTTTTGTGAGCGGTGCTTACTATGGCGATAACAGCACGTTGAGGCTTAATGTGTTCTCGGGCCATGAGCGTACCTACCAGGCCTGGAATGGTGTAGCCGACTATGTAATAGGCGATGATACCCGCCCGGATAACCGCACCTATAACGAGCTCGGCGATATGGGCAATGGGGCATTTTACAAAGACCAGGTTGACGATTACCTGCAAAACCACTATCAACTGTTATATGACAAAAAGTTTTCAGATAAACTGTTATTCAGCGGTGCTTTGCACTATACCCATGGCGAAGGTTATTATGAGGAATACAGAAAAAACGATGCTGTGAGCAACTATGGTTTAACGCCCGTTATTTATGGTACCGATACCATTGCTAATACTAACCTGGTTCGTCGCCTGTGGCTTAATAATGATTTTTACGGTGTTACCTATGCTTTAAAATATCAGCCTACTACTAAACTGAACCTGAACCTGGGCGGTGCTTACAACCAATATAAAGGTGCCCATTACGGCAATATCATCTCCAGCGAAGAAAGCATTGGCGTTGGCCCTAATTATGAGTACTATCGCGATAACGCCAAAAAGAACGATTTCAACATTTTTGGCCGGGCCGAGTGGCATGTAGATCAGTTTTTGCTGTATGCCGATGTGCAATACCGTCATATTTATTACTCGTTTCATGGTATCGACAAAAACCTGAACAATGCCCAGCAAACAGCCGAGTTAAACTTCTTTAACCCCAAAGCGGGTGTTACCTATCAGTTCAATGAGCATAGTAATGTGTATGCCTCTTTCGCTGTAGGTAACCACGAGCCCAACCGTGACGACTATGTAGACTCGCCTCCGCAAAACCGTCCTAAATCAGAAAACCTGAAAGACATTGAGGCCGGTTACCGCTTCAGCTCATCTGTTTTTAGCGGAGAGTTGAATGGTTTCTATATGTTGTATAAAAACCAATTGGTATTAACCGGTTCGTTGAATGATGTAGGCAGCCCGGTGCGTACCAACGTAAAGGACAGCTACCGTGCAGGTTTGGAGTTTAGCGGAAAAGTAAAAATTACCAATCAGTTAAACTGGAGTGTTACCGCTACCCTCAGCACCAATAAGATCAAAAACTATCAGCAGTTTTTCTCCAATTATGACAACGGTACGTTGGTTGAGGAAACATTTGCCAAAACCGATATCGCCTATTCGCCGTCACTCACCGGTTCAAGTGTGATCAGTTACAGCCCCATAAAAGGCGGGGAGATCGCCTTCATCAGCAAATATGTAGGCAAGCAATACCTTGATAATACCATGAACCGCAACCCCGAAGGCTTTGGCATAGCACCAGACAATGCAGCTAATCCTTACGCTGCCAACCGCCAGCTAAACAGCTTTTTTGTGAACGATGTAAGGCTCAGGTACAGCTTCAGCGTTCGTTCGGTTAAAAACATAACTATTGGCTTGCAGGTTAATAATATCTTCAGCGAGAAATATGAAAACAATGGTGCTACCTATCCGGATATTGAGAGCGGTCACCTGGTAAACTATAATTACTTTTTCCCGCAGGCACCGCGAAACTTTATGGCTTCGTTGAGCTTAGGGTTTTAAATGAGCACTAATTTTATATCGACACTAATTTCACGAATTGGATCGAATTTCACGAATTGAGGATTAGGATATGAATCATTGGCTTCAGTTGTTCATTGAACAAATAAGGGAAACTACCTGGCTGCAATGGCTTGCCGTTGCGCTGGGCGTTACTGAAGTATTGCTGGCCCGTGTAAATAACATATGGCTGTACCCGGCAGGAATCCTGGGTACGGCCATATCCATATACCTGCTGATGGACGTGCACCTGTATGCCGAATCGGTACTGAACGGATACTATATAGTTATGAGCGTTTACGGCTGGATCTATTGGGTAAAAAAACGCAATGAGCCCCCGGTAAAAATAACCTACTCCAACAAAAACGAATGGATTATAAGTTTGGCGATAAGCATTGTGGGATGGGTGGTGTTTTATTACATGATCAAAAACCTGCCTGCCAAATATTTTACGCCATCCAACGTACCGGGCTGGGATGCATTGGTATCATCAACTGCATGGGCGGGCATGTGGCTGCTGGCCCGCCGTAAAATGGAGAACTGGATCTTTTTGAATATCTCCAACTTTTTTGCTGTACCGCTGCTGTTTTACAAAAAGCTGCCTATGTTTGGTATGCTTACCATCTTCCTTTTTATTGTAGCTATATGGGGATATTTTGAGTGGAAGAAACAGGTAGAGGCAGAGAGATTAGTGGTTGGAGATTAGAGGTTAGGAATATATTCAGTAACCAATATACCTTGTTATATCAAGTGTTCAACTTTGAAAGTATGAACACCTGATAATTTTTCAGAAATAATAAACATTGATAATCAGCAACTTACAAACAGGCCAAAATGTCTATTCTGTCCAAATGAACAAACATATACTGATAATCAATAATTTATAAATCCGGGTTTCAAAAGGCTGAACACCCGTTTTTAAAAAACTGAACACTGACAAATTACTGTCAGCATCTTTTGTTATTCCGGGTATAAATTTGGTATTGCCTATTGCGCTTTAAGCCTTTTGCTTTCGGCTTTAAGCTAAAAAATAACTTATTTCATGCATCCATCACAAAACCTAAAACCCGAATGGGTTGATATCATCCGCAGCGCAGCACCTGATGCCGAACAGGCAGGCAAACTGCAGCCCGGTCAGCTGGAACTTATTTATGAGCAGGGCTGGTTTAAATTTTTAGTACCACAGGCTTATTCCGGCTTACAATTAGCTTTGCCGCAAATGGTGCGACTGGAAGAAAGCCTGGCCTGGGCCAATGGCAGCCTCGGTTGGGTAGTAACCTTGTGCAGTGGCGCAGGCTGGTTTGGCGGCTTCCTTGATGCTGGTTTGGCTGCGGAGATCATGACTAATCCGCAATTATGCCTGGCCGGCAGTGGTGCATCAACTGGTACAGCCACCATTAACGGCGATGGTTACATTATTAATGGCACCTGGAAATATGCCAGCGGTGCGCATCATGCAACACATATCACCGCAAACTGTATCATTAAAAATGGCGGGCAAACTGTTTTGAATGATGAGGGCGAACCACTGATACTGCCTTTTATTTTTGATAAAAAAGACGTGCGTGTTTTCCCTGCCTGGAAATATGTTGGCATGATGGCTACCGGGAGCGATGCCTATGAGGTAAAAGACCTGTATGTAGATAAAAATCGCTGTTTTAAGATCGACCCTCAGTACACCGTTGTAAATGAGCCTTTGTACCGTTACCCCTTTCTGCAATTAGCCGAAGCAACGTTAGCGGCCAACCTTTCGGGCTTAGCAGTTCATTTTCTTGACCTCTGCATACCGGCGTTTGATGAACGTATGAAAAACCCGCGCTTAACCGAGCAGCAAAAAGCATACATCAAACAGTTACTGGCCGACCAAACCATTTTGCTCAATGAAATCCGCACTGAGTTTTATGAGGCTGTTGATACCTCATGGGGTAATTTTGAAGCAGCTGATAATAACGGCTTGCAGGAAGTTAGTTTGATGAGCCGTAAGCTGGCCAAAGTTGCGCGGGAGAGCGTGGATAAACTTTATACTTATTGCGGATTATCAGCTGCAAATCCTGATACAGAGATCAACCAGGTATGGCGGGATATCCATACTGCCGGCCAGCATTCACTACTTACATTTGAATCATAAGGGAACTATATCTACGGCTTGCTTAAAGATATTCGCTTAGTTCGTTCCTTAAAATAGCTATCAGTTCAGGATCATTGAACTGATAGTTATCTTCAATATCAAGCACAATCAGCTGCTTGCCACTTATTCTGAAGCGCTGTTTTAGTATTTCCTTATGCTTCTGCTCCATTACAAAGATCACATCGGCACGGTCAATCATCTTTTGATTTACCCTCACCCGCGCTTTATCGCTTGTACCTGCCGAAGAAGCTTTGTGCAAAGGATGGTTTCTGAATAAAGCCTCGGCGGTAGGGCTACGCCATTGGTTTTTACTACAAATGAAGAGGAGATTGGGCATAGGTAGAATTAGTTAAGCATAAAAAACCATGTCATTGCGAGGCACGAAGCAATCGCACGGAAGTGTATGTAGCCGCTCTGTATAGCATGCGATTGCCACGTCGCTCCCAAGGCTCATTCCCGTGGTGCTCCTCGCAATGACATATTTTGTTTGGCATTGGCCCAAAACTTTACGTTCCCCCTGGATCCTTAACGTCCCATCAGGGTCTCTCGCACAGGACTCTGATGTATACGTCATACATAACTTCATTCCAGTGAAACACACCTTTCGCCTTTTACCTTTATCCTTTCGCCTCAAATTAAACCTTCACAAACTTCTTTACCGTTTCGGTCACATGCGCCAAATGGTGGTTACTGTGCCAGGCGTACATGGCAAGTCCTTTTTTTAGCGATATCGTATCGCCCGAAGCCGGATGTACAAACGTGCGTGCCCATTCATTTTCGGTAAAACTTTCAAACAAGGCTACAAAATGCTGATGAATGCCTTCCAGCATTTTTAATGATGGCTCAACCGGCAGGCGGTAATCGGGCAGCAGGGCCCAGTCGGCCTCTTCATATGGTTTTATGGTGGGGTTATTTTCGGTAAGGGCAAGCTTAAAACGGGTGATGGAGTTCATATGGCTATCGGCCAAATGATGGATCACCTGGCGCAGTGTCCAGCCGCCGGCGCGGTATGGGGTATCCAGCTCCTGGTAATTAAGACCTGCGATTGCATGACGCAGCTTCCCCGGCAGGGTAGCAATATCTTCTATCCAGCCGCGCATATCTTCGGTAGTGTACGAAGCCGGGGGGGCAAACTTCCCGATAGGGTATTTCATTTCTTCGTCTGTCATCATAACTGTTAAAAAAATTTAAATTAGGTATTATTTTATAGTACCACAAGCTTTTGACCTATTTTAGCGTTCTGTAGATTGTTAATTTAACTAATGATAAAAAAGTTACTGGCCGTACTTTTTGTTTTTAACTGTACGCTCTCCTTCGCACAAACCATTAAAACCGACATATTAGTAATAGGCGGAGGCGCAAGCGGAACAGCGGCAGCCATACAGGGTGCGCGAAGCAAACTAAAAACCATGCTTGTTGAACAAGGCCCCTGGCTGGGCGGCAGCATGACATCGGGCGGGATGTGTGTCATTGACGGCAACCGCAATTTACCAACAGGCATTTGGGGCGAATTCAGGCGCAGGGTAAGGGATTTTTACAGTAAAACGCCAGGCTATGATACAGCCTATAACGCTACATTAAGATTTGTACCCTATACCGGTGCAGCCATCCTCAAAAACATAACCGACACGGTAAAAAATCTCACCGTAAAATTAAACACACCGTTTACAGGCATTAAAAAAGATGGTACCGGCTGGGATGTAAGCATTTCCATCGACGGAAAAACCACTACCATAAAAGCCAAAGTAGTAATTGACGCCACCGAAACCGGCGATGTAGCTGCCAAAGCAGGCGAAACCTATGTTTACGGCTTCGAGAGTAAAAAACAAACTACCGAGGCCCTTGCACCTGATAATGAATCGGCACAACTACAGGACCTTACCTGGATAGCCATTTTGAAAGATTTTGGCACTTCGGCCGATAAAACTATTCCCAGGCCCGAAGGATATGATGCAGCCGCATACGCCTGCCTTAAAGGGAAGAACATCAAAAAAATGCTTGATGATGGCAGGCTGCCCAATGATAAATACATGATCAAATGGGCCGAATGCGGGAACCAGTTCCCCGTTACCGCAGATAATTTAAAACCCGAAAACCGGGAGGCTTTTTATGCCAAAGCCCGCCTGCATACATTGGGTTTGATATACTATTTACAAACCGAACTGGGCTACAAAAACCTGGGGGTGGACGACGGTTTTACTACGCCCGACCACCTGCCATATATCCCGTATTTGCGAGAGGCCGGTCGCCCGACAAAAGGATTAGTACGGATGATGCTGGATGATGTGTACAAACCGTACAGCCGCGAATCAAAACTTTACCGCACAGCCATTGCCATTGGCGATGCCTCTCCGGGCCAACACTATACCGATGTAAGCGCTCCAAAAGTTAACTATCCACCTTTCCCTGCCTACGGTGTGCCGCTGG
>Ga0163162_10000458_pt1 | contig 37802 bp, 36 predicted proteins | sample S55metaG_FD_115310 | JGI IMG/M metagenome (GOLD analysis project Ga0163162, IMG submission 115310) | Switchgrass rhizosphere microbial communities from Kellogg Biological Station, Michigan, USA - S5-5 metaG | ecosystem: Host-associated > Plants > Roots > Rhizosphere > Soil | place: USA... | reverse complement strand
TGACCGCGCCAGGCGACGTGGTGCTCGCTCCCAATCCGAGCTACCCGATCCATACGTTCGGCTTTATCATCGCCGGGGCCACGATCCGCTCCGTGCCGACCACGCCGGACGAGCGCTACTGGGCCTCGCTCGACCGGGCGATGAGCTTCACCGTGCCGCGCCCGTCGATCCTGATCGTCAACTACCCATCCAATCCGACCGCGGAAACGGTGGACCTCGCATTTTACGAGCGGCTGGTGGCCTGGGGTAAGGAAAACAAGGTCTGGATCATCTCGGACCTAGCCTATTCCGAGCTCTACTACGACGGCAAACCGACCCGCTCGATCCTCGAAGTACCAGGCGCCAAGGACATCGCGATCGAGTTCACATCGATGTCCAAGACCTTTTCGATGGCCGGCTGGCGCGTGGGCTTCGCGGTGGGCAATGCCAAGCTTATCGCCGCGCTCAAGCGGGTGAAGTCCTACCTCGACTATGGCGCCTTCACCCCGATCCAGGCGGCGGCCTGCGCCGCCCTCAACGGGCCGCAGGATCTCGTCGATGCCAAGCGCGCGCTGTACCAGAAGCGGCGCGACGTGATGGTGGAAGCCTTCGGCCGCGCCGGTTGGGAGATTCCCAGCCCGCCCGCCTCGATGTTCGCCTGGGCCCCGCTGCCGCCGGCGCTCAAGGACATGGGCAGCCTCGAATTCTCCAAGCAGCTGCTGACCGAGGCCGAGGTCGCCGTCGCTCCGGGCGTGGGTTATGGCGAGGATGGCGAGGGCTTCGTGCGCATCGCCATGGTCGAAAACGAGCAGCGCCTGCGCCAGGCCGCGCGCAATATTCGTCGATTCCTCGCCAGCAAGGGGGTCAATACCTCCGCTGCGTGAAACTGTGGGTGACTGGGAGGATAACTTTCCAGTCACCACAGTTGCTCCTCATTGAGGCCTTCCGATATCGATTGCATCGGCTGGAATACTTCCAGCCAGATTCGTCGTTACCGGCCAGCACTGCTGGCTCCCTGGCGTGAGTGGGGCGGATGGAGCAGGGCGCAAGGCAGTTCGGCTGGCTGGGCCTTGGCCGCATACCTGCCCAGTTCGATCTGCGCGCCCTGGGGTGGGACTTGCTCCCCTTGCCCGCCGATCTCTCCAGCGCCCCCTATCCGTTCCTGCTCGACGATCTCACGCGCGCCATCGCGATCCGCTCACACCTTGTGCGCACCCGCGTCATTGTCGCCGACGTGGCCGACTCGGCCACCCGTGCCCACCTTCTTGCGCTGCGTTTCGGCGAAGTCGTGCCGCCTGGCCTGGCGCTGGAGGAACTGGCCGAGCGGACGCGCCGCCTGTCGGCGACACTGGCCGCGCTCCCGCGGCAGCGCTCCCACGGCCCCATCCTGCTCGATCTGCTCCACCGCGAGGGCTGGGTGGGCCGCAGCCGCCTGGGCCTGCATCCTCGGGAATTCGCACTGCTCTGGCGACTGGCGGATACGCCGGATGTGCCAGTCGCCCCCGCCACGCTGCTCAGCGACATCTGGCATCTGGCCCATCGTCCCGAGACCAACAGCCTGGCGGTGCATGTCTGCCGCCTGAGAGCCAAGCTCGCCGGAGCTGGCCTGCCGGGCCTGCTGCATACGAGTGCCGGAGGCTACGTTCTAGCAGCTGTGCCAGACCTCCACGCATCCGAACCGGCAGTCGCCCCGCAGCCGTTCGCCATGCAACGGATGGACCTGGCCCGAATTGCAGAATAATCGGATTGCATTGGCATAGATCGCCAGCTAGGGCCCCCCAACCACGCAAAACTGCGATCTGGCCCGATGGCGGAGTGGTGACGCAGCGGACTGCAAATCCGCGCACGCCGGTTCGATTCCGGCTCGGGCCTCCAACCACATTGCCGCTCACCGGCACTCGGAAGTGCGCTCACCGAAACCGGCGCAAATGCGCGGGATCTCGACTCATGGAGAGTGACGGCAGCGTCTCTACTGAGACGCCAAATCGGGCCGAAACAGGCCTGAATTCGCCAGAGTCTCTGTGGGGAATTCTGCATCTACGGTTTCGACAAAGCGCGCGTCTCTGCTGTTTTGCTCCTAAAGGTGGTTGGGGCAGTGGCCCGCAAAATCGGAAACTCTCGGAGCTGTAAAAAAGGAAGCCTTAGCGCGAAGGCAGATCTCGACCACGTGCGAACTTGCCCCGATTACCTATTGAATCGGATGGGCGTCCACAGGAGTCACTCGGGGTTATTTAACGTCGGGGCCATTCAGGGTCTCGCACTGAGGTCTGCTTTTTGAAGACCCTGCCGGTCGATGGGCGACCCGCGAACGGCAGAAAAGTCCCACGATGCGTATTTCCGCTTACGACCAAATTACGACGTTCGGCGGCAGGCGCGAGAATGTCGGCAAACGACAACACCCGTCGATGGTATCCCGGTAGCACACCGGTCGTCGTGGGTGGGCTGGCAGTCTTATCCTCGCAGCAAAAGCGTCCACTCACGCAGCCGGCATCCCCAGGCTGCCGCGCAGCATCGTCACAACAGCGGGAACCGCCGAAGGGAAATAGCTGTGGACATAGCTTGCCCAGAGCGAGCCATGGCAAAACACCGCCTCGCCCAGACCTCCGTTGGGGTTGCGAGCTTGAGCGTAGGGCAGGACCGGTGTTTCCAGCCGGGAAAAGTGGAACGTGTGACCGCGCAGGCTTGCGCCGGCGATGGTAACTTCCTGCAGTCCCAGCGCAGCAAGCCGAGGTTGCATGGCGGCCCGGCCGGGTATCAGCCCAAGCATCGGGTAGCCGGTGCCCTCAACGTCCTCGAGTTGTTCGAGGCAGTAGAGCATGCCGCCACACTCTGCGAGGATCGGCCTGCCGGCGGCGTGGTGAGCGCGAATGGACGCTGCCATCGCCCAGTTCTCCGCAAGCTGGCGCATGTGCAGCTCGGGATACCCGCCGGGAAGCCAGACGGCGTCACATTCCGGCAAGCCCTTGTCGGCGAGCGGGGAGAAGAATGTGAGCTTGGCACCCATGTATTCAAGCAAATCAAGGTTGGCTGGGTAGATGAAGCCGAAGGCCGCGTCGCGGGCGATGGCGATGTGCATTCCGACAAGTGACGGGATCGCTTGCGGATTTGCGGCGGGATGCTCCATCGAGACCGGCGACGGCAGCCATAGCGCAGTCTCGGGAAGAGCATTCGCTGCGGTTTCGATGCGGTGATCGAGGTCTGCGATTTCGTCGGCCTGAACCAGGCCGAGATGGCGTTCGGGAAATGCGCAGGCTTCGTTGCGGGGCAGGGCGCCAAGCCATTGCACCTGACCGCATAGGCTTTCCCGCAGCATCTCGGCATGGCGTTCGCTGCCGACGCGATTGGCCAGGACTGCCGCCACCTTAACGTCAGGACGGTAGGTGGCCAGGCCGTGGACCAGTGCGCCAAAGGTCTGGGCCATGGCGCTGCCATCGACCACGGCGAGGATCGGCAAGTTGAAGCGTACCGCAAGATCAGCGGCCGACGGTGCCCCGTCGAACAGGCCCATGACGCCTTCTGCAAGGATCAGGTCCGCTTCCTGCGCGGCGACGTGCAGCAAGCGGCGGCATTCGTCCTCACCGCACATGAACAGGTCAAGCTGATAAACCGGCGCGCCCGAGGCGCGTTCGAGGATCATAGGGTCAAGGAAATCAGGCCCACACTTGAACACCCGCACGCGCCGCCCGGCGTTGCGGTGGCGCCGGGCAAGCGCTGCGGTGACCAGCGTCTTGCCTTGTCCGGAAGCCGGGGCGGCGACCATCAGGGCCGGGCAGGACGCCGTTCCGGTCACCGGTCGATCCCCTCCTGCGCCCGCACGCCATCACGGAAGGCGTGCTTGATGTCGCGGACCGAGCTGACCGTGTCGGACGCCGCAACAAGCGCATCGTCTGCGGCACGGCCCGTGATGACCACGTGCTGCATGGCCGGGCGGGCAAGGATCGGTGGCAGGATCTCGTCCAGCGCCAGGTAGCGGTAGGTGACGAGGTAGGTCAGTTCGTCGAGCACGACGAGGCTGATCGCGGGATCGGCTAGCGCCACTTTCGCCTTTTCCCAGCCTGCACGAGCCGCCGCAATGTCGCGCGCGCGATCCTGGGTTTCCCAGGTGAAGCCTTCGCCGCACTTTTCCCAGGTCACGTTGGGGTGGCTAGCAAAGAACGCGCGTTCGCCCACATTCTCCGCCCCCTTGATGAACTGGAACACCGCCGCCTTGCGGCCATACCCCAGTGTCCGCGCGACCATGCCGAAGGCGCTGGACGACTTGCCCTTGCCGTTGCCGGTCAGCACCAGCAACAGCCCCTTGTCGCGGTCGGCCGCGGCGATCCTGGCGTCGACCGCGGCCTTGTGCCTTTGGGCGCGCTCCTTGTGTCGGCGCTCGTCTTCGCTGCTCATTGCGTGGCGGCTTCGCGCAAGCTGGGGCGTGCCGTGAACAGCATGGCGAACGCAGCGGTGGCCACGCCGCTCCAGCCCAGCGTTGCCACCAGCGTGCCCGGGAAATAGCGGACAAGGCGCGGCAGGAAGCCCGCCAGGGTCGGGTCCGCAAAGCGGCCGCCAAGGAAGTAGAACCCGCCGCTCGAAAGCAGTTCGGATGCGAAAGTTGCGCCAACCAGCAAGGCGGCGATGGCTGGCAGGGTCGAGGCGCGCAAACCGAGGCGGGTGCGGACGAAACGACCGGCCAGCCACATGACCCCATAGGCGGGCACCAACATCCAGTAGGCGGCGGTGAAGCAGAACGAGGATTGGCCGAACCAGCCGATCACCACCAGATCAATCGCGAAGCCAAGCAGGAACAAGGCAGCAAAGCCGAGCAGCCCGGGCACGAAGAGGCCGAGCACGAAGAAACTCGCCAGGCTGGTGTCGGGCAAGTGGATGACGTTGCTCAACGAATGGCTGCGGGTGACAAGCATGACGAATGCCAGGACACCGAATAGCGACAGTTCGAAACGGGAATTGCGGACCATGATGGTCTCCTTGGGAAGCTTGAGTATCCGACGGAGGAGCGCCTTGCGCTCGCGCAAGGCTGCCCGGAGCAGACGTGACCACGCAGCGGCCACAGCCGCGCTGGGTTGTCAGGAAATCGGGTTTGTCAGGAACTGATCATCGCGGGACTCCCTTCGCCAAAACGCACACGTGTCGTCTTGCGAAGGAGACCCTTCGTTCGCCCGGTTCATCCCGCCCGCGCGAAGGAACGACGGCAAGGGCCGGTTTCCTGACTTCCCGGTTCGCCGCGCTGGTCGCCGCCTTCTCGGGACGAATCCCAATGGCTTCGTGGCGATGCGCTCACCGGTTACAGTTGCGGGAGCAGTGCCGGATTAGGCGGTTTCCCGCCGCCCGGACTTCCCGATTAAGCCCTCTCGGGCACCCGTTGCACAGTCATGTGCTAGTCTCGAACCGAGGCTTTGGCAACACTTTGGGCTTGCGGCGCTGGTTGTGCCGCGATAGGTGGCGCGCTGCGACAGGTTCCCCGGAAGGGGATCAAAAGGGAACGGAGTGTAAAACCCCGGCTGCCCCTGCAACTGTAAGCGGCGAGCCATCCGGCCACTATGCCATTGGGACCAGACGGTCCTGAGAAGGCGGTCGGAGTGCACTGACCCGCGAGCCAGGAGACCTGCCTGACGCAGTCGTTCTTCATCCGGGCAGGGTGCACCGGGTGTACGAGGTTCCTGTCGAACAGACAGGCCACCCCTCGCGCAACGACAGCCACCGCCTGCCGGAACGGCAGGGCGAGAAGGCGTGACCTGTGCAGCCTTGCTGCCGCGCACGGGTCGGTGCGCGTGCTCGTCCTGCTTGCCCGGTCGGCTCATGCCGTCCGTTCATGCGGGAGCCGTATCATGCGCCTTGCCATACTTGCCTGTTTTGCAACCTCAGCTTTCCTTCCTGCCGCCGCCCATGCTGACGAGGCAGCGGGGGGCGATGCCATCATTGTCTCCGCCTTGCGCGTACCAGTCGATGCGGACCGTGCTGCCGCGACAGCGACCGTGATCGACGATGCCGCGATCATTGCCACCCAGCCGTTCACCCTCACCGACATCCTGATCCGCACGCCGGGGATCAGCCTGACCCGCAACGGCGGTTACGGCGAGGCGACCTCGCTGCGCATCCGCGGCGCTGATTCCTCCCAGTCGCTGATGGTGCTGGATGGAATGCGCCTGTCCGATCCGTCGGCCACGGCTGGCGGCTACGGCTTCAGCAACCTGTTTGCCGACGATCTGGAACGGATCGAGATCCTGCGTGGGCCACAGTCGATCCTGTGGGGAAGCGATGCGATCGGCGGAGTCGTCAATGCCACCACGCGCAAGCCGACCAAGGCGCTTGAGGGCAGGTTCGCCGTCGAGGCCGGGTCGAATGACACGGTCTTCGCGCGCGGCGGCCTTGGCGGCACGAACAAGCTGGCCGACTGGCGGGTTTCGATTTCGCGGTTCTACACCACAGGCATTTCCGCGCGCGGCAACGGCATCGAACCCGATGGATACGGCCGGTCGTCGGCCACCGGCAGCGTGACCTTCAAGCTGGCCCCGCATGTTTCCCTCGACCTGCGCGGATACTGGACCGATGCGCGCAACGACTTCGACGGGTTCGCCGGCGATTCTGCTGTCTATGGCCTGACCCGCGAATGGTCCGGCTATGCCGGCATCAATTTCGACCTGTTCGACGGTCGGGTCACCAACCGTGTGGTCGTCACGCAGATTGACACCGACCGCCAGAACTTTGACCCAGCGCGCACCATCCGCGCGCTGAACTTCGATGCCCACGGCAGCGTGCGGCGGTACGAGTATCAGGGCACGGCCAACCTTTCGCAGCACATGCAGGTGATATTCGGTGCCGAGCGCGAGGAGCAGCGGATGACCAGCGCCTCGCCGTCGAACAGCACAGCCCCCTACCTGCTCACTCCCAACGGTGCCGACACCAACAGCCTGTTTGGCCAGGTGCGGGCGACGGTTGTCACCGGACTGACGCTCGAGGCAGGGGTTCGCCATGCCGACCGCTCGCGCTTCGGTGCAAGCACGGTGGCGAGCGGCGGGCTTGTCTATACGCCTGACGACGGCGCAACCGTCCTGCGCGCCAGCTACGATGAAGGTTTCAAGGCGCCCTCGCTCTACCAGTTGTTCAGCCTCTATGGCGATGGCGGGCTGAAGCCGGAGCAGGCGAAGGGCTGGCAAGTCGGGATCGAGCATGCGCTCGGCCAGAAGTTCCACGCATCGGCGACATGGTTCGCGCGCGATACCGACAACCTGATCGACTTTGCCTTCTGCCCGACCAGCGGCACCCTGCCCGCTGCCTGCTACGTCCCGGGGACGAGCACGACGCGCTTTGGCTATTATGCCAACGTGAAGCGCAGTCGGGCCAAAGGCATCGAACTGACGGCCGAGTGGCGGCTGGGCGCGTTCTTCGCCAATGCGAACTACAGCTGGGTGTCCGCGCAGGACAGGTCCGAGGGCAGCAGCGATCTCGGGCGGCAGCTCGCGCGGGTGCCCCGTCATCTCGCCAATGTCGAGGCCGGGATCGAGCTACCATCCGGCATCCGGGCCAGCGCGGCCGCGCGCCATTCCGGGGCGACCTTCGACCGTGCGGGGAGCGCGCAGGTTCTGCCCGGTTACTGGCTGGTGGACATGCGCGCCCAATGGGCCGTGGCCAAAGGACTGGTCCTGCAGGGGCGGATCGAAAACCTGACCGACAAGGTCTACGAGACCGCAAACGGCTACTCCAGCCTGCGGCGGACGGCGTATATCGGCATCAGGAGCCAGTTCTGATGCTCCGCGCAACCGGCTGCGGGCCGTCCGTCGTGGTCTGCAAGACCTGCCGCATCGCTCCGGACGTGCGGGAAGACGATCGGGGCGAGCGTGGCGGCGCCTTGCTCGCAGCTGCCCTGCGCATGGCGCAGGCAGACATGGCCAAGGCCCGGCATATCGCGATCGAGGAAATGCCATGCCTGTTCGCCTGCCAGCGGCACTGCACGGTGCTGATCCGCGCGCCCGGGCGGATCAGCTATGTCCTTGGCGATTTCACGCCAGACCTCGATTCAGCCCGCGCCATCCTCGGCTATGCCGTGCTTCACACCCAAAGCGACGACGGCGTCGTTCCTTATGCGCAGTGGCCAGAGGGCGTGAAAGGACATTTTATCGCGCGAACCCCGCCCGAAGGATTCATCTGCACATGACCGTCGCCTTTGCCGATGTCGCCGCATTGGAGGTTGCGCTGAACCGCCTCCCCGTGATGGACCGGGCCGCCCTTGCCGCAGCGCGTACTCGCCAAGCGGAACTGACCAAGCCGGAAGGGTCGCTCGGCCGTCTGGAGGACATCGCCGTGTTCATGGCCGGTTGGCAGGCCACGGCGCGGCCCCGCATCGAGCAAGTCCGGGCCGTGGTGTTTGCCGGAAACCACGGGGTGGCGGCACGCGGCGTCAGCGCCTTTCCGGTGGAGGTGACCGCGCAGATGGTCGGCAACTTCCGTGCAGGAGGGGCCGCGATCAACGCGCTGGCGGCTTCGTGCGGCGCGGAACTGGCCGTGGTGGCGCTCGATCTCGACCGGCCCACGCAGGACATCACCGCCGGCCCCGCCATGACGGCGGACGAGTGCCTCGCGGCGCTCAATGCCGGGGCGGCATCCGTTCCGGCGGGGTGCGATCTCCTGTTCGTCGGCGAAATCGGAATCGGCAACACCACGCCCGCCGCCGCCTTGTGCGCGCAGGCTTATGGCGGATCGGCGGCCCGCTGGTGCGGGCGTGGCAGCGGCGTGGACAATGGCGGCGTCGCCCGCAAGGTCGCGGCCGTGGACGCGGCGCTGACGCTTCACGGCAAAGCTTGCACCACCGCGTTCGAAACACTGCGCCGCATGGGCGGGCGTGAAATCGCCGCCATGGCAGGGGCCATCCTGGCTGCACGGCTGCGCCGGGTGCCGGTTCTGCTCGATGGGTACATCTGCTGCGCCGCCATCGCGCCCATCGTGGCCGCCAATCCTGCCTTCACGGATCACTGCCTCGCCGCGCATTGTTCGGCCGAGGCAGCGCATGCGCGGCTGCTGGGCCTTTTCGAGCTGGAGCCATTGCTCAACCTCGGGATGAGGCTGGGCGAAGCATCCGGCGCGGCGGTCGCGGTCCATCTGGTCCGGGCCGCGCTGGCGGTGCACAACCAGATGGCAACCTTTGCCCAGGCCGCCGTGGCACAGGCGGGATGAACGGCGTCGCCATCCACCTGCTGCGCCATGGGCCGCCTGTGCGAACGGGGCTGTTGCTTGGTCATGGAGACGATCCTGCAATGGCCTCGCGCGCGCCGGCATTGATCGCCCGCGCCGCGTCGCTCAAGGTTGGCGCAATCGTCACGTCCGACTTGTGCCGGTCCGCCGAAACGGCCGAGGCTCTTGCCGCGATAGCGGGCCTGCAGGTCGCCAGCGATCCGCGGTGGCGTGAACTGGATTTCGGCGCGTGGGACGGCAAGGCGGCGGCCGACCTGCCTGCCGCCGACATGGCCCGGTTCTGGGACGATCCCGACAGGCATCCCCCGCCGGGAGGAGAGCGGTGGACCGAACTGCGGCAGAGGGTGCGGGCCGCTCTGGCTGACCTGACCGGGCCGAGCCTGGTGGTCACGCACGCCGGCCCCATGCGGGCTGCCGTGTCCGTGCTCACGGGCCTGGACCATCGCGGCGTCTGGGCGCTCGATCTGCCCTATGGCGCCCTGCTGTCGCTGCGGATCTGGCCGGGGCAGCACCTGACGGGGCAGATCGCGGGGCTTGATGCAGGGGACCTGCATTGAAGGGCCTGCTGGTCGCGCTGGCGTTCATGACACGGCTGCCGTTGCCTGTCCCCCAGGCGGAAGCGCGCGACTATGTCGCCGCGATCCGGTGGTTCCCGGCGGCGGGACTGGTTGTCGGGGCAGGAGTGGCGGCGGCGGCGTGGCTCGGCACCCAGCGTGATCCGTGGGTCGGCGCACTGTGCGGTCTGATCGCATGGGTCGCATTGACCGGCGCGCTCCATCTTGATGGCCTTGGTGATGTGGTGGATGCCGCCGGCGCGGCTCATGGCGACCGGGCTCGCCTCTCGCAGGTGTTGGCCGACCCCCATATCGGCAGTTTCGGCGTCGTTGCCATCACCCTGCAACTGCTTGCCAAGCTGGTGCTGCTGAGGCTGACTGTGGAAGCGCCGGGGTGGGCGGCTCTGTGCCTGGTGCCAGCGCTCGCCCGCACCGGGCCCATGGCCTGGGCGCTGACGCTGGCTCCGTTGCACGAAGGCATGGGCACTCTGTTTCGGGCTGGAGCCAGCTGGCCCGTGCTCGCTCTTTGGATCTGCGGACTAGCCCTCGCCATGCTTCCAGCGCTTTGGGTCGTGGCCGCCAATCTGATTGCATTTGCAGGGTGGCGCTGGTGGCTGAAAACGCGGCTGGGCGGAATTTCCGGTGACGGCCACGGAGCGGGGATCGAACTCGTCGAGACGGTCTCCATGCTCGTTCTGGTGGTGTGCCGATGAATCCAGCCTTCTTTCACCACGGCGGCGATCTTGCTGCGGCAATACGGACTTACGGCGGCGTGCGGGCCGAGTGGCTGGATCTCTCGACGGGCATCAATCCGCTGCCTTGGCCGGTGCCGAAAGATCTGCCGATCAACTGGAGCGAACTGCCAGATCGCAAGGCCCTTGCCGCGCTGGAACGCGAAGCCGCCGCGCACTTTGGCGCTGATCCCGCCCTGTGCCGGACAGTGCCTGGCAGCGAAGCCGCCCTGCGGTTGATCGCCCCGGTGCTTGGGCTGCCGGGCCGCCATTTTCCATTGACCTATCGCAGTCACGTCGAGGCTTTCGATCAAGCCTGTCCGCACCAGGCTGGCGCCGTTGACCCCGCCACCGTCCTTGTGGTCGCCAACCCCAACAATCCCGATGGCACCTTGCGCCACCCGGACCAGATCGTCGCCTTGCTTGCCGCGCAGGAGGCCAACAGTGGATGGCTGCTGGTCGATGAGGCCTTTGCCGATTGCCACCCCAGCGCCAGTGTCGCCAACATGGTGCGGCCAGAGCGGCGCCTCATCGTGTTGCGTTCGTTCGGCAAGTTCTTCGGCCTTGCCGGCGTGCGGCTCGGCTTTGTCCTGGCGCCGCCGAACGTGCTGGCCGCGCTGCACCGCCGATTGGGGGCATGGCCCGTCAATGCCGCGGCGCTCGCGATCGGACAGGCGGCCTATGCGGACCAGGCATGGGTCACAGTAACCATCGACAACCTCCGGGCGCGGGCGGCGGCACTGGACGATGTCCTGTTCCGGCATCGTCTGACCGTTCAGGGCGCGTGCCCGCTGTTCAGGCTGGTCCATGTGCCCGCCGCTGAGGCCATGTTCGAGGGACTGGCTCACCGCCTCATCCTGACCCGCCCCTTTGAGCAGAGCGGCAAGCTGCTGCGAGTGGGGCTTCCCCGCGACCTTGCTGCCCTCGCCAGACTGGACGCCGCATTGGCGGCAATTGTCCGACATGGTTGACGGAGCACCGCTTGCCGCACTGGCACTCGATGTCGCCTTGGGCTGGCCTGCCTGGCTTCATGCCCGTATCGGTCATCCGGTTGCCCTGTTTGCCGGGATCATCGACAGATGCACCCGCCGGTTTAACCAGCCACAACACAGCGAAGCCGTCCGGCGATGGCTTGGCGCCTTGACCATGGCCATCGTTACCAGCGGGACCATTGCTGCGGCCTGGGCAGCGGGCTGCTTCGTCCGTGGCTGGCTCAGCCCTGCGGCGTGGCCGGCCATCGCCCTGCTGGCCTGGCCAGCCCTCGCCCAGCGCAGTCTGGACGAGCACTACCTGCCGATCATCACGGCGCTGGAATCGGGCGACCTTGCCGTTGCGCGCGATAGATTGGGCATGATCGTGGGACGCGACACCGGCGAACTCGACACATCTGGACTCGCCCGCGCCGCCATCGAATCTCTGGCCGAGAGCTTTTGTGACGGCGTGGTCGCACCGCTGTTCTGGTTCGTCGCGCTGGGTTTGCCGGGGCTATGGGCCTGCAAGGCGATCAATACCGCCGACAGCCTGCTCGGTCACAAGGAAGAGCCGTTCACGGACTTCGGCATGGTGGCGGCGCGCACCGACGATGTCATGAACCTGATCCCGGCGCGGCTCTCGGCTATCTTGATCTGTCTCGCCGATTGCGGTGGCTGGCAGGTGCTTTGGCGGGACCATGGCAATCACGCGTCGCCCAATGCGGGGTGGCCAGAGGCGGCAATGGCTGGGGCCCTCGGCGTGAGTCTTGCCGGTCCTGCGATTTACGACGGCATCGTCCTCGACAAGCCGTGGATTGGATCGGGCGAAGCTCCGGGGTTGCAGGCCATGGCGCGGGCGCGCCGGGTCTATCACCGAGCCTGCGGACTTTTATGGATCGGAACGGGAGTGGTTGTGTGGGCGCTGTGATGTTGCAGGGAACTGGCTCGGATGTGGGCAAATCCGTCCTCGTCGCGGGACTTTGCCGGGCTTTCGCGAACCGGGGCCTGCGGGTATTGCCATTCAAGCCTCAGAACATGTCGAACAATGCCGCGGTAACGGTCGATGGCGGCGAGATTGGCCGGGCCCAGGCACTACAGGCGCTGGCGGCGCGGGCCGAGCCGCATACCGACATGAACCCGGTGCTGCTCAAGCCGCAGGCAGACCGCACCTCTCAACTGATCGTCCACGGCAGGGTCCGTGGAACCCTCGGTTCGGCTAACTTCATCGAAGGGCGGCGCCCGCTCTTGCCCGAGGTGCTGGAAAGCTGGGACCGGCTTTCGGCGCGCTGCGACGTGGTCGTGATCGAGGGAGCGGGTTCGCCTGCCGAGATAAACCTGCGCGACGGCGATATCGCCAACATGGGGTTCGCCCGCGCGGCGAATGTGCCCGTGGTCCTTGTCGGCGACATCGACAGGGGTGGGGTGATCGCATCCCTGGTCGGAACGCGAGCGGTGCTTGACCCAGATGACGCGGCCATGATCCGCGGCTTCATCGTCAACAAGTTCCGCGGCGACCCGGCCCTGTTCGACGGCGGATACCGCGCGATCGAGCGCTTCACCGGATGGCGCGGATTTGGCGTTGTCCCCTGGATCGAGGCGGTCTCGCGCCTGCCGAGCGAGGATGCGGTCATTCTGGAACGGGGCATTCGCGCGGATCCCGGGCGCCTGCTCGTTGCCTGCCCAATCCTGCCGCGCATCGCCAATTTCGACGACCTTGATCCCTTGCGGGCAGAGCCGAACGTTGAGGTGGCGATGATCCCGCCGGGCATGCCGATTCCGGTGGAGGCCGACCTGATCGTCTTGCCCGGATCGAAGGCGACGATTGCGGACATGGCCTTCGTTCGCGAGCAGGGGTGGGATATCGACATCCTGGCTCATCACCGGCGGGGCGGATCCGTGCTGGGGATCTGCGGAGGCTACCAGATGCTCGGTCGGCGCATCACCGATCCGCTTGGCATCGAGGGTGAGCGGCGTGAAATCGAAGGCCTTGGTCTGCTGGATGTTCTAACGCGGCTTGGCCCTGAAAAGGCGCTTCGCCATGTGACGGGATGTGCATTCGGCGCGGCGCTCGATGCCTATGAAATGCACATGGGCGAAACAACCGGCGTCGCGACCGCAAAGCCATTTGCCACTCTTCGTCATGGCGGAACGGACGGCGCGGTCAGCGATGATGGCCGGGTGATCGGCACCTATTGCCACGGACTACTGGGAAACGGGTCTTTGCGGGGCGCGGTTCTTGCGCGCATCGGCGGCAGCGGCGGAGCCTTCGACCATGGAAAGGTCGTGGATGCGGCGCTTGACGACCTGGCCGAGGCGCGTGAGGCGCACCTCGATTTTGATCCGCTGCTTGCCGTTGCGCAAGGCGCGGCGCGGTGAGCGTGCTGCTCGTTCTCGGCGGGGCTCGGTCGGGCAAGAGCCGCCACGCCCAACAGTGGACTGAGCGGAACGAAGGCCGACTTGCTTACATCGCGACGGCCGAAGCGCACGATGATGAAATGGCGGAGCGAATAGCTCGGCATCAGGAGCAGCGCGGCATTCGCTGGCAAACGTTCGAGGCGCCATTCGACCTGCCCCAAGCCATCGACGCTGCGTGTTCGGCCTACGCTGCAATCATGGTGGACTGCCTAACCCTGTGGACATCCAATCTGCTGCTTGCGGATATGGATATCGAGAGCCAGGTCGATAGATTGGCCATTTCGTTGAAGGGCTGCACCGTCCCGATCGCCTTGGTCTCGAATGAGGTCGGGCTGGGCATCGTTCCCGACAACGCCCTCGCGCGCCGCTTTCGAGACGAGGCGGGACGGTGCAACCAAAGACTAGCCACCTTAGCCGATGAGGTCGCATTTGTCGCAGCGGGGCTGGCGATGAGGTTAAAGTGATCGACGGCGAGGTACGCTCAGAAGCCATTCAACGTTTGATGTCCGCTTTTGGCGAGCGCTGCCTTTCCAGGTGTGGTTTGCAACGGCGACTTCGTCCCATTAGCCGTCATTCAGCATCGCTTGAGCGGCTTCAATCACCGCGGCGATCCGCCCGCTCACCTCAGCAAGGTTGCGTACAACCACTATCAGCGCCTCTCGATCGCCAGCCTGAGCCATCACTGCCTCACCGCACACATCTTCCATGATCATGCCGATCCGGAGGCAGAGTTGGGCGATCAGTTCGTCGTCCGTCATGCCTGCACGACGCCACCGCTCCGGTGCGAAGTCCACCCGAAGCTTTGTCGCAGAGAGGCTCAGGAGCCTAATCTGCGATGCCCAGCACTCGGCGTTGCTCGGCCCAATCGAGCGGGAAATCCGTGCCAACAAGATCATCCGGATGGGTTGATGCTGGGAGAGTGCTCTGGAGCAGCGCCTTCTGAATGTCCGGCGCAAGCAGCCCGACAGAAATCCGCTCCCTGGTCCAGGCATCGGCAGGCGCGCGCATGGTCGCGTGGCCGCCCGGTTCAAGCGGCGACGCGTCGTGTTCCAAGAGCTTGCGATGAGCGAGCCTGACCAGATCGGCCATGCTTGCCGCCTGCTCCCGATTGTGATGCTTCCGGCCAGCCAGCACGACAGTCCTGCCCTTGCGCGCGGCAGGAAGGCGGAGCGTGAACCTGATCTGCCGTTCCCCAATGCTCGCATCAGGATCGATCTGCTCTCGCACCCCGGCAAGGAGTCCGTCCACGATCTGGCTTTCTTGGCACAGTGCACCGGAATCCAGGATGATCCTGAGCTCAGTGGATGTGGCCGTTACGTGCCCGATGGCCCCGAAGATTGCGTCAGGATCAATACACTCAGGAACCAGTTCGCCCACCGCCGAGACCAGCACATTCTCGATCCTCAGCGCCGGGAGACGGATTCCCTGCAGATTGCCGCCACCGGTCGCTTTGGCCGTGGGCAACAGGCATTCGCTGACGTAGTAGCGGTAGCTCTTGCCGCCGCGCCCATAACTGAAACTTGGCCGCATTGGCTGCCCCTCACCATCGACGATCTTGCCGGTGAGCGGGCACGATGCGGCCCGGGTCTTGCGGGTGCGGTGGCGATGATGGTTGGCGGCGAGCTGGTCCTGCACTGCCTTGAACAGGGCCTTGTCGACAATCGCCTCATGCTCGCCTTCGTAGGGTGTGCCGCGATGGACGATCTCGCCGAGATAGATGCGGTTCTTCAGGATGTGCGACAGCCCCGAGCAGTTGAACGGAATACCGCCGTGGACATTTCCTGCCCGTGATGTCCGCCGCTTGGTCAGGATGCCGTTAGCGGTGAGATCCTTCACCAGCGCCGGCAGCGACCTGAGTTCGAGATAGCGGCGGAAGATGTGGCGGACGGTCTCGGCCTCCGTCGGATGTGGCAGCAGAATCCGGTTGCCCAGATCGTAGCCAAGGGGAACGTTCCCGCCCATCCAGATGCCCCGCGCCATCGACTGGGCGATCTTGTCGCGGATCCGCTCGCCGGTGACCTCGCGCTCGAACTGGGCAAAGGACAGCAACACGTTGAGCGTCAGGCGGCCCATGCTGCTGGTGGTGTTGAAGGCCTGGGTGACCGAAACGAAGCTGACCTTCTCGCGGTCGAAAACTTCGACGATGCGGGCAAAGTCCATCAGGCTGCGGGTCAGGCGATCGACCTTGTAGACCACGACAATGTCGATGCGCCCTCTGGCGATGTCATCAAGCAGGCGCTTGAGCGCCGGCCGGTCCATGTTGCCGCCGGACCAGCCGCCGTCGTCATAGAGCTCGGGCAGGCATTCCCAGCCCTCGCCGGCCTGGCTCAGCACATAGGCCTCGCAGGCCTCGCGCTGGGCGTCGAGGGAATTGAATGCCTGCTCAAGACCCTCCTCGGTCGACTTGCGGGTGTAAATCGCGCAGCGCAGCCGGGCGCTCACCGCACGTTCTCCTGCCTCAGACCAAAGAAGCGCGGACCGTTCCAGTTCATGCCGGTGATGTGCCGGGCGACCGAACTGAGGCTACGGTAGGTCACGCCTTCGTAGACCACCCCATTCTCGATCACGACGACCTCGTGACGCCTGCCGGCCCACTCCCGCGCCAGCCGCATGCCGGGGGTAGCCGCAGGCTGGACCGGAGCATCGTTCATGATCATTCTCCGGGTCGGAGCATCAAAGCCGCCGTATGCAGCAGCCTGGATCCGCCAGGCCAGCACCCGGCGGAGCAGATCGGCAGAGCGGTGGCGGGGAGCGGCGCCGTAGCGCCGCTCCCATTCCTTGCGTAGGTCGGCCAGCAACATGTCTGCCAATGCGGCAACCTCGCGGGTAACCCTGGCGCGCAGGCGGCTCATGCGGACACCTCCGCCGCAGAGGCGGCGACCGACCACACGGTGGTGGTACCCTCGACGTGGCGGGTGATTTCGAAGCCGCGTTTGCGCAGCCCCGTCATTGCTGCACGCACAGTGTGGGCCTGCCATCCCGTTGCTTCGGTCATGTCCTCGAGGGTCGCCCCTGTGCCGGTGCGCAGCAGATCGAGCAGGCGTTCCACCTTCGTGTGGGCACGTGGTGCGGTCGCTTCCGCAGTGGCGGTTTCGGGTTTGTTGCTCATGGTGGTTCTCCAGCGGGCGACCGGCACCAGCGCCGGTTCCCACTACCACAAGCCCGAACCGTCAGTGGCCGGGCGGCAGCCAGCTCGGAAGGGGCTGCGATTCACACGGAGCAGCAATGCCTGGAGTGAGACGGAAGTCCAGCGACCCGGCCGTCATTGTCGGCCTTCCGTAGAAAGTGTGACCAAGGACGGAGGCTCTGCCTGGTGTGGAGGCCCGATCCTGGTGGGGGATGTGCCGGTCTGCCTGATGCATCGCGCTGCGAACCCTGCCATGATGCGTCCGGTCAATGAGGGCAGACATGCAGGCAGGCTCGCTTTCCGAATACTTTGCTGGCGTCGGTGTAAAGACCGTCACCGGCACCGAGGTCGATCCGCAGGTGTCGCGTGGACACGAGTCCAGGGCGTGGACACCTTCCGCGCTTTTCTCGGTGAGCCCGCAGACAAGACCCGCGTCCCGGTCAAGTGGGTCTGGCTCTCGGACGAGGAGCGGGCCGAGAGGGTGCGGGCCACATCGCCCGGTCCAAAACAACGAGTAGCCGAACCCGTTGCCGGCCTTCTCGTGCTTGGCGCGATAATCCTGCAGGTATTCCCACAGCCGGGGGGTGAGGGTGTATTTGGCCGCCACCTCGTTGTGCGACTGGAGGATTGACTGCAGGGTCGGCCATTCGCTGGGATGGGGCATACCTCACCGCCTATGGTCCTGCTATAAGATGTCCGTCGATGCAGACATCGGCGATGTCACCGTTCTGGAGTTCACGAAATAGCGAACGGCTGAATGGTCATGTCTGTCGGCTCCGGACATCCACCTCATCCGCTTGTTGGTCTGCCACTCTATTGCCGAAGCCATTCGGTCGAGCCTGCCTGCGCATTCCGCGAGGGCGCGCGCGACGGCTGAATGGCTTAGGGGGCGGGTGGAAGGTCTGACGGTCCCGGCGCGCTGGACCGCCCAACTTCGCACCGGGAGATTTTTGCCGCCGGTTTGAATTCGGGCCGGCGGGGTGGGCGCATTCGATCCTTGGGCCGACTTCCTTCGGGACCGATACCCCCGCCCTACCCTGCACCAGCCCCCAACACACCGGTGCATTAGCTTTGACGAAGCCGTGAGCCGCTATGGAATAGCCCATCGCGTGCTTCAGGGGCATCGCGACCAGCAACAGGGTCGAAAGCGGGGTGGCCTCGACAAAGGGGGCGAGGCGGATTTCAACCAGGGAAGAGGAACCCGATTCCTATAGCAGCTCCGCTTCGTAAAATATGATGGTAGGTTGTACGGGGAGAGTACTCGCATCTGCCTGCGCCCGGATGGCCTCAGGCGACCTCATCGAAGTCTCGAACTGCTCACGAGAATCGCACTCGATCTCGAAAATGCAGAACCAATCGCTCGGTCCGCCGGGAGACTGAGGCTCAAACGCATAAGTGGCACGACCGCCATCCGGAATGGCCCGGCATAGCGGCAAATGCTGCTCGATATAGTGCTTCTTGAATGACTCCGGATCGTCGGGTCGGGGATACAGAAACGTGACCTTGAACATGATGTAATCGCCTCTTCTCGAAGCTGGAGTCAGGCTGGCTCGGCTGCTTGAGAGCCAAGGGCCTCTCGTTCCTCTGCGCTCAGTCGATCAAGAACCTGACGAAACAGCGACAGGCCGCGGTCGGCCTGGATCCAGCCCATGGTGCCGGGCGGACCGGTGTCGATCATACGCTGTTGCGCTTCGATCATCGCCGTATCCTCCCGGAACGCCTCGTCGACCATCCCGAATATGAAGGCAGCCGCCTCGGGGCTCATATCGGTTTTGCGGTGCGCACCTGAATAGATGTACCGCGTCGACCGCTCAGTCAGCGGGGTGACCGCCTGGATACTGAACGTGTCGCTCAAGCATTCCAGGTCCTTGGACGGTTCGGCGAAGTTCAGCCGCTCCGCAGTGCCTGCGGGATAGGTCCTGAAATGATTGATGAAAATGCCGGGCGCCAGATAGGAGAACCACATCCACTGGTCGGTGACGGGCGCATCGGGCGCCTGCATGGCCGTCCGTCCGATCGACCAGTTGTTGTTGCTCACCCCGCGCGGCAAGGGCTGAGCCCCGGCGCCGGTCACCACATTGGGTTCGTCGTCGCCCGAAACCTTGCGCCCAATCGTCTTCTCGTGAACGAAGGCGACGTGCGACAGATCGAGCAGGTTGTCGTTGATGAGATTGTAATTGGCCGCATAGTTCAGTTCGCCGCGATGCGTGTAAAAATCGTCGCGATCGAGCAGGCTGCAATCGGGGATCAGCGAGACATCCGCCTTGTCCGGGTCGCCCATCCAGACCCAGGCCCATTGATAACGTTCGACAACCGGGTAGCTGCGGGCCTCGAGCGATCCGGGTGCGCTTGCCTGACCCGGCACCTCGACGCAGCGGCCGTTCGTCGTCAGGCGTATCCCGTGGTACATGCAGCGGATGGTATCGTGCTCAATCCGCCCGAGCGACAGCGGCGCCCAGCGATGCGGGCACCGGTCCTCCAGCGCGATAAGCGTGCCGTCCTCCCGTCGCATCATCACGAGCGGCTCGTCGATGATCCGGCGAGCGTATAGCTGCGCCGCTTCGAACTCGGTGGTCCAGCCAGCTACGTACCACGCGCTCTTCAGGAACATCCCTCACCCTCTCATCGTGTTGGCCAAGACGCTTGAACGCGCGGCATGAAAGCTACTCAACTGCAAAAGGCGCGCGACAAGCAAGGCCCCAACCGACCCGAAGGTTATAACCTTTTGGCTAACCGGTCCGGCGTCGGCGGCGCCAGATCAACCGGTCGTGAAATCGCCCGCCGGAGCACAATGGCGGGTGATGAAATCGATCAGCCGCCTGATCAGGGGATCGTGGCGTAACGCGTCCTGGACACACAGGCGGACTTCGAAGCCGGTAACTTCGATCGGCAAGCGCTTCACATCGCTCTCGTGGACGCCTTCGCCCGCCACGACCCGAGGAAAGCTGCCGGTGTAACCCAGCCCCAGCCGCAAGGCTTCAATGGTAAGTGCCGGGTGCTCGGACTCCAAGGCTACTGGATAGTCGTGAATGCCGATCTGGGCGAGCGAGCGATCGACCAGTTCCTGGAACAGCCTGTCGGAATGGGCGGGAATGAACCCGAATTTCAGCAAGTCGCTGGACCGCACTTCCGCCAGGTCCGACAGCGGGTGGGCCGCGGAAGCATATAGCGCTACCGGCTCGGTCCACAGGTGCGATGAGGGCAACTCCGGCGTATGCGAAGGCGCAAGGAAGATGCCCAGATCGACCCGCTTATCGGCAAAGGCGGTCACCAGCTGCTCGTAATTCAGCGCCCGAACGCTGAGATAAGTGTCGGGATTATCCGCGGCGTAGCCGGCAAGCGGCCGTGCGATGGCCCATCCGAGGAAGGGATGGCTGGCGAGCGTTATTCGTCGTCGTCCTTTGGCGAGTGGTTCGTAAATTGCCCCGCCGGCGAGCCGTTCGGCCTTCTCGATCAGTTCCTTGGCGAGCTCGAAGGTGATGCCGCCGTTGCTCGTCAGATTGGCGGTGGAGCCGCGCTTGCGGGCAAACAGCGGTTTGCCCATCTGCTCTTCAAGCGCCCGGATCTGCTTGCTTACCGATGCTTGCGAGATGCCGAGCCGCTCCGCCGCGGCCTGGAAGCTGCCTGCCTCCACTGCCGCCACGAAAACTTCCAGTCGACGAAGAGAGGTCCGGTGCATAGTCATCCCCAACCTGTCAGTACCGCATGGCAAGCTTCAGCACGGCGCGGCTGCTGCGGGAGCGGTCAGAAAGCGCGCCTTCGCCAGACACTCGGCCAATTCTGCCTCCGCGACGGAATCTGCGACGATAGCCGAACCGATGCCCATATGGGGCGGCCGGCCATGGCTGGACTCGATGGACCGGATGGCAACGTTGAATGCAGCGGACCCGTCCGGCGCAAGGTATCCGATCGAACCCGTGTAGATCCCGCGCGGCCTGCGCTCGATCTCGGCGATTACCTCCATGGCACGGACCTTCGGAGCGCCAGTCACCGATCCGCATGGGAACATCGCCATCAGCAGTGCGACCGCATCGCAATCATCCACAAGGCACGCCGTGATGGTTGACGTCATCTGATGGACGGTCGGATAGGTTTCGACATCGAACAGCGAAGCCACTTTCACGCTTCCCGGCATGGACACCTGTGACAAGTCGTTTCGCAACAGATCAACGATCATCAGGTTTTCCGCGCGATCCTTCGGGTTTGCAGCGAGCAGCCGGGCAGCCGCCATGTCCGCTGCAGGCTCGGCTTGCCGCAAGGCCGTGCCTTTCATCGGCTTGACGCAAACCCGGCCACGATCGAGGCTGAAGAAGTTCTCGGGCGACAGGCTTGCGATCGATTGGCAGCCGGTCTCGATCAGCGCACCCCAGCCCGCGCGCTGCATCTGCCGCACTTGCCAATACAGCTCCGCAAGGGCCTCCGGCGGAACGCCCACGGCCGCTTCGAACGTGAAGTTGGCCTGATAGATGTCGCCTGCGGCGATGTAGTCCGCGATCGTTTTCACATCTTCCTTGTAACGCACTGCATCGATCAGGGGCCGAACCGGAGGGGGCTGGTAGTGGTGCGGCCGCACGTGCCATGTGGCCGGCTTGCACACCCGCGGTCGATCGAACTCGCCGAACCACAACAAGGGCGTGTCCGTCTGCGCGGCCAACCGGGAAACTCTCGGCTCGAACGCCATCCCTGCCTCGTAGGCCAGATAACCCGCCAGATACCGGCCTTCCGACAGCGCCGCACGCATGCGCTCCAAACAGGGCGTAACATCGTCCAGGCGCATTGCCTCGATAATCGCCTTAGGTGAGGCGAACTGGAAGGCGCACCCATCGCCGCGAGCATCGTCGAGCAGAACGAACGGCTCGTCACTGCCAAGGGGCTGACGGCGACTATAGCTCTGCGCAATCCGCGACAGGCTGGTCTCGGTCCACCCTGCGGGCGCCCAGGCCGAGGTCACGCGGACTTCCGCCGGCGGGCGCGTTCAACCGGCATGGGCCGGTCCCCGCCCCGCGCCGCTGCCTGGCTGCCCTTTAGCCGATCCCGAGGGAGCCGGGATCCTGGTTCGGAAGGTCGGTGACGGGCACACGGCTCAGGACCAGCCGTCCTGCTCTTCCAGGCTGGCGGCGAGTTCCCCAATCACCCGGTAACATTCGATCACGCCGCCGACCGAGCTGACCGGCTCGCGTCCTTCGCGGATCGCGGCGACGAATTCGCGATCCTGCAACTCGATACCGTTCATGCTGACCGCGACCTGCGACACGTCGATCGGCTCCTCCTTGCCGTTCACGAGGTCGTCGTACCGCGCGATGTAGGTTCCGGTGTCGCCGATATAGCGGAAGAAGGTGCCAAGCGGCCCGTCGTTGTTGAACGACAGCGCCAGGGAGAGGATCTGGCCGCGGTCGGTCTTCAGCTGGATCGACTGGTCCATCGCGATCCCGAGTTCCGGATGGCGAGGACCTTGCAGGATGTTGGCCTTCACCACCCTGGCGCCGGTCATGTACTGGAAGAGATCGATCGAATGGGCCGAATGGTGCCACAGCAGATGGTCCGTCCAGCTGCGCGGCTCACCCTTGGCGTTGATGTTGCGGCGCCGGAAGAAGAACGTCTCGATGTCCATCGCCTGGATCGTGAATTGGCCCGCGTCGATCTTCTGCTTGATCCACTGGTGGCTCGGATTGAACCGCCGGGTGTGACCGACCATGCACACGAGCCCGGTTTCCTGCTGCTTGGCCAGGACAGCCTGAGCCTGGTCCCATGAGTCCGCCACGGGGATTTCCACCTGGACGTGCTTGCCGGCCTCCATGGCCTGGATCGCCTGCACCCCATGCAGCGGCGTAGGTGTCGTAAGGATCACGGCGTCGATGTCGTCGCGCTTCAGCACCTCCTCGTAGCTGTCGCTCACGTCGCCGATACCGAACTTCGAGGCCAGCTTGACGGCTTCCTCGTGCGAAGCGCTGACGACCACCGCGACTTCCGCTCCGTCGATCGCCTTCAGCGCGTCGAGGTGTTTCTCGCCAAAGGCACCGGCGCCAACCAGAGCGATACGCATTTCGTTCAATCCTTACCGTCAAGAAGGTTTGCAAGGCAGCCCCGACGCAAATGCCGGAGCGGGATCTCTCAGTCGGGCTGGAGCACGAGGTGCCCGATTGCGGTGTTGCTGCATGGAACGTGATAATGGCGATGGAGCAGCCGGGTTCGCGCCCCGAGGGCGCCGCGCATGATCAGCCACATCACCATCTCGATCCCCTCCGACCCGGTCTCGCGCAGGTATTCGATGTGCGGGATGCGGCGAACGGCGTCGCTGTCGCCGATAAGGCTGTCCATGAACCGGTTGTCCCACTCGGCATTGATCAGCCCCGCCCGCGAGCCCTGGAGCTGGTGGCTCATGCCCCCGGTCCCCCAGATCTGGACGTTGAGATCTTCGGGAAAGCTGGCAACCGCCCGCCCGATCGCCTCCCCAAGCAGCCAGCAACGATTGCCCGAGGGGACTGGGTAGGTGACGACATTGATGGCCAGCGGGATGACCCTGGCCGGCCATTGCGCGGGCGTGCCGAACATCATCGAAAGGGGGACGGTGAGCCCGTGATCGACGTCCATCTCGTTGATGATGGTCATGTCGAAGTCGTCGAGGATCAGGCTCTGGGCGATATGCCAGGCGAGGTCGGGGTGCCCGATCACGTCCGGAACCGGTCGCGGCCCCCAGCCCTCGTCGGCCGGCTTGAAGCGCTCACCCGTGCCGATGGCGAAGGTCGGGATGATGTTGGCGTCGAATGCCGATGCATGATCGTTGTAGACCAGCAGGATGACGTCGGGCTTCTGCTCCGCCTCCCAGCGCCGCGTCCACTCGTAGCCGCCGAAGATCGGGGCGAAGTAGGCGTCCTGCGTCTTTCCCTGGTCGACTGCGACGCCGAGCAGCGGCACATGGCTGGAACCGACCCCGGCCGTGATGCGGGCCATCTCAGCGCGGCTCCCTGATCGAGCGAAGTCCCACCGGCGACCGCCCCCCGGCGTTCATCATTGCCTGGTAGTCCTCGACGCTCATCCCGCTCATCGTGCTGACAGCCTGGAGGAAGCTCAGGCCATCGGTCGAAAACACCTTCGCAAGAAAATAGATGTTGCCTCCAAGGTCCAGCAGCCGATTGTAGTCGCGCGCCAGTACGGCCTGCTTCTGCTCGGTGCTCATTGCCCAATGATCCAGGTAGCTCGCTTCATCGGCCTTCCACGCCGCCCGGTTCTCCGGCTTCATCAGGCTCATCGCGAACTGGTTAAGGTGATAGCCCTGGCGCGCGCGGGTGGCGGTATAGACGCGCGTTCCGGGGATATCCTCCAGTTCGGCAAGATAGGCATGGATGTCGGCCGGATCGCTCACGCCGGGGCCCACTCGAAGGTCAGCGGCGCTTCCCGGAAAGCGAAGCGGTCAAGGTGGTTGGCAATTACCCCCTTCATGTTCTCGGCGCTTTGTGCGTCGGCAGTGACAAGCGTGATCGCCACCCGGTCGGCCTCGGCGTCGAACTTCGCCCGGGTTTCCGCGTTGAACGGCACCTCGCCGCGACCATCGGCGTAGGACGTGGCGAATTTATGGCCCCAGTGCTTGACCAGCTGCTGGATATAGCGGTCGGCGGATGCGGTCTTGGCGTAGCCGTGCGTGATCATGCCGTGTCCTTCTGCAAGACCCGCGCGCCGTCTTTGATCACGCGGGCGATTATCTGGCGGGAGCGGGTCCCGCCCTCGTCAATGCGATAAGCCGTCAGCTTCAGGTCGGCATTGAGCGCGATTGCCTTCTGCTGGGCTTCGAGGACCTCCTTGTCCTGGGCGAACACGCCGCCCTGCTGGGCCTTGAAGCGGGCGGTAAAGCCCGCGTCGTCGATGTCGAAGTTGCGTGCCATGCCCCAGAAGTAATGGTGCGTTCCCGGCGTTTCGGGAGTCATGAAATCGACCACGCAGCCGCGCGCGCCCTGGTCGTGCTCGGCCAGGGTGGCGCCGGAGCCGACCGGGGCAACCCCGACGTCGATAATCACCGCGGCCGGGAGCAGGAAGCGGCAGATCTGCCAACGATCAACCAGCCCCTCGCGCTTCAGAGCCCCTTTCCAGAATGGCGGCGGCTCGACCCCCGGCATCCAGCGTTCGACTACGACCTGGTCCCCGTCGACCCGCGTCGTGATCGGCGCTGCCATCAGCTCGGGCTGGCCGATCGAGCCGGAATGGACATGGGTCTCGTGCGTGAGGTCCATCAGGTTGTCGATCATCAGCCGGTAATCGCAGGCGACGTGATAGTAGCCGCCGTCGAACACCCAGCCTGCGGTCGAACATGGCCACAAGTCGGGGATGAGGGCCGGGTCCGCCAGCGCCTTGTCGCCGATCCACACCCAGACGAAGCGGTGCCGCTCGGCCACAGCATAGGTTTCGGCGCAAACCCGCCGGTTCACCGGATCGGTCTTGAGCGGCATTTCCTCGGCAACGCCATCGGGGCCAAGTTTCAACCCGTGATACTTGCAGCGGATCGAATCTCCTTCGCGCAGGCCCATCGAAAGCGGCAGCAGGCGGTGCGGGCAGGCATCCCGCATGGCAACGACCGATCGGTCCAGCCGCCGGTAGAACATCATCGACACTCCGCAGATCGTGCGCGCCAGTGGCGCGGAGTCGATCTCGGCATCCCACCCGGCGACATACCAGGCATTCTCCACCCAGGTTGGTTGCGCTGCCGTGCTCATAGTCCCCGCGCCTCAAGTTGCCGGTCAAGCCGCGGAAACACGCGGCGGGCATTGCCTTCGAAAATCGCGTGGCGCTCGTCCGCCGAGATATCCAGCGCGTCGACATATCGCTTGGTATCGTCGAAATAACGCCCGGTCGTGGGGTCGATCCCCCGGACTGCACCCACCATCTCGCTGCCGAACAGGATGTTCTTGTTATCGATCACATCGGCCAGCAGGTCGATCCCGGGCTGGTGATAGACGCAGGTATCGAAGAACACGTTGTTCATCAGATGAGTCTGGAGATCGGGCTTCTTCAGCATGTCCGCAAGCCCGCGATAGCGCCCCCAATGATAGGGCACGGCCCCTCCCCCGTGCGGGATGATGAAGCGCAATGTCGGAAAGCGGCTGAACAGGTCACCCTCGAGCAGCTGCATGAAGGCGATCGTATCGGCGGCGATGTAGTACCCGCCGGTTGCGTGCATCGCCGGATTGCACGACCCCGACACATGGATCATCGCCGGCACGTCAAGATCGCACATGGCTTCGTAGAACGGGAACCAGAACGAGTCGGTCAGCGGCGGATGCCGGAAATGGCCGCCGCCCGGATCGGGGTTGAGGTTGCAGCCAACGAAGCCCAGGTCGACGCAGCGGCGCAGCTCCGCGATCGAACTCGTCATGTCCGCCTCGGGTGACTGCGGCAGCATGCACACGCCCGCGAAGGTTTCCGGATAGAGATTGACCACGCGCGCGATGAGGTCATTGCACACCTGCGCCCACTTCACCGCCACCGTCTGGTCACCCACATGCGGCGCCATCGCGCTCGCTCGCGGCGAGAAGATGGTCACGTCCGCGCCGCGCTCCCGGATCAGGCGCAGCTGGTTCGCCTCGATCGTCTCGCGGATCTCGGCGTCGGAAATCTCTGGATAGGCAGGGGCCGCCTCGCCCGCCTTGAACGCCGCCTTCTGCTGCTCGCGCCATGCGTCATGCGCTTTCGGCAGGACGGTATAGTGGCCGTGGCAGTCGATGATCATGGTCATTGCTGAAGTTCCTTCCCGGCCGCGGCGCGCTGGCGCAGCACGGTGCCGGTCGTCATCAGCGGCTCGACGCCAAGCGCCCTCAGCGTACTGGCCGCTTCCTCCATTTCCGCAGCGCGGCGCAAACCGTGAGTTGCCATCCGCTCCAGGTTGTAGGCCGCCCGCTCCGACCAGGGCCGTGCCTTTTCGCTGGCATCGAGCGAGGCCACTACCTCGTCCACGACCCCAGCCCGCCCGGCCGCGGCCATCATCTCGTCCGTCAGCGCCTCGATGCCCTTGATCATGACGGACCGGATCATCTTAATCGCACTCGCCCGCCCGACCTCGGCCCCGACCACACGCAGGTTGGTGAAGCCGATGCTCCGCAACATCGCCCCCGCCTCGTCCGCCGCTTCGCCGGCCAGCAGGAGGGGTACCGCAAGCCGGGCAGGATCGACCGGAGCAAGCACGGCGACGTCCACGTAGCGCCCCCCTGCCGCCGCGACCGCCTCAGCCGAGGCGCGCTTCGTTTCCGGCGAGGCCGAATTCATGTCGCACCACACGGCTCCGGGCGTCAGCAACGGCGCATAGTCCCGGGCTGCGCGCAGGCTCTGGTCCGCGGTGACCAGCGACAGAATCAGCGGCGCGCCGGTCACGGCCTCCGGCGCAACGGACGCCGCCGACAGTCCTGCCGTTGCGGAGGCATCGCGCCGCGCGGAAACCAGGTCCCACACCGCTACCGCGCGGCCCCACCCGGCGGCCACCGCAAAGGTCGATCCCGCCTCGCCGAATCCGATCAGGGCATGTGTCCGCTCCATGATGCGGACCTGTCCTCAAACCTGCCCCTCTCACAAATCGGAAACGGTGCCCGGCGATAAGGCTCGGCTAAATGTCCTGCACGGTATAGGCATTCGTGATGGCCGGGTGCTCGCCCGGATCGTTCGCCGCGCACGCGGTTTCGATGTGGCTGCCACCTGCTTTCAAGGCCGATGTACCCGCGTTGCAAATCCGCGGCGCGACCTTATGCGGCAACTGCCCGCAAATCCTCGAGAAACTGGGCCTGGACAGCCGTCGGCCGCCAGGATTCCCGGGTCGTCACGCCAATCGACCGCTCCTGCGCGGCCGGGGCATCGCCCAAGGTCACCAGCCATCCCGCCTCCAGTTCCACTGCGACCTGGTCCGGCGAAAGCAGCGTCAGCAAGTCGCTTTCGATCAGCAGCTGCCGGATCGTCATGACCGAGCCGCATTCGATGGGCACCCGCGGCGCCGGCAGGTTGGCTTCCACAAAGATCTTCTGCCAGCTTTCGCGCAAGGGCGCGCCCTGCCCCGCGATCACCCACTGGCAGGCGGCAAGTTGCGCCAGGGTCGGAGCAGTGCCTGCCAGCGGATGCCCCTTGCGCGCGATGACGACCGGCCGGTCGCGAAACAGCGGCTCCTGGCTCAGATCCGGCTCGATCAGCGGTTCACGAAGAGCGCCCACCATGAGGTCGAGCGCGCCGTTGCGCAGCGGCTCGACCAATTCCGCACGTGAGCCTTCGACGATGGAGATATGCACGTCCGGATGCCGCCGGAGAAACCGGGCGACTGCAGCGGGCAGCACCTTGGCACGGGAAAGCGGCATGGCTCCGATGACGATCCGCCGTGTCTCGTGGCCCTTGAGTGCGTCGAGTTCGGCCAGCGCGGTCTCAAGCTCCACCCGGGCCAGCCGGAACGAGCGTGCCAGCACCGCGCCGGCTTCGGTGATGACGACGATCTTGCCCCGGCGGTCCACCAGCTTGCGCCGCGACGACAGCGACAGGTCGCTGACCGCCCGGTGCAACGAGGGCAGCGACAGTCCGGTCAGCATCGCAGCGTCGGTGTAGCTTCCGCCGTCGGCCAGGGCTAGCATCGCCCGCATCCGGGACATCGTGACATGCGGGCTGGCGATATGCTCCAGCGCGGTGCGGACCCGCGGCACGACGAGTACTGCCGCATCGGTCGGCACCATCCCGTCATGGCGGCGCTCGAACAACGAGGCTCCCACCACCGCCTCAGTCCGCGCCAATGCCTGGGTTATCGCCGGCTGGGTCAGGTTGACCGCCTGAGCCGCCGCCCGCATCGTCCCCAGCTCGGCGATCTTGACGATCGCCTGGAGGTGCCGGAGGTTGAGGTCCCAAAGCCGCATGGCGGCAGGTTTAGCCAAAACTAATCCCGTTGCCAGCCTTTGGTATTCCACCAGCCGATGCGCGCCGCCAGATACCGTCACCAAGTCATTGCTTGGAGTCAGGCCCATGAGCGGTATCGTCGTCCAGAACATCGCGCGGACTGCGACCGAGGTGATCGATGGCCTCGCGGCCTGCGGCGTCGCCACCGTGCACGAGGCGCAGGGGCGCACTGGGCTGCTCGCAAGCTACATGCGGCCGATCTACCCCGGCGCTCGCGTAGCCGGCAGCGCCGTGACCATCAGCGCCCCTCCCGGGGACAACTGGATGGTCCACGTCGCCATCGAACAGCTGCAGGCGGGCGACATCCTCCTCCTGACGCCAACCAGTCCCTGCGAGGATGGCTACTTCGGTGACCTCCTGGCCACGAGCGCGCAGGCGCGCGGCTGCCGAGGCCTGGTAATCGATGCCGGTGTGCGAGACGTGCGCGATCTCACGCAGATGAATTTCCCAGTATGGTCCAAGGCGATCTACGCCCAGGGCACGGTCAAGAACACGCTCGGCTCGGTAAACGTACCGGTCGTCTGCGCCGGGGCGCTGGTCAACCCGGGCGACGTGATCGTGGCCGATGACGACGGCGTCTGCGTGGTCCCGCGCGCGGATGCCGAAACAGTGCTCAAGGCAGCCCAGGCACGCGAGGCGAACGAAGGCGAGAAGCGCGCCAGGCTTGCCGCCGGGGTCCTCGGGCTCGACATTTACAAGATGCGCGAGCGACTGGAACGCAAAGGTCTGAAATATGTGTGACCACGCCCGGGCTCGACCCGAGGAGGGGCGTTCCTGATGGGAGGCGGCGTTCCTTGCATGTGGATGCGAGGCGGCACCTCGAAGGGAGGCTACTTCCTCAAGGACGACCTCCCGGCCGATACCGCGGCACGCGATGCATTCCTGCTCAAGGTCATGGGCAGCCCCGACCCGCGCCAGATCGACGGGATGGGAGGCGCCGATCCCTTGACGAGCAAGGTCGCGGTAGTGAACCGGTCCGCCCGTCCAGGCATCGACGTCGACTACCTGTTCCTGCAGGTGTTCGTGGACCAGGCGATTGTCACGGATGCGCAGAACTGCGGCAATATCCTGGCGGGTGTCGGCCCGTTTGCGATAGAACGCGGACTGGTCGCCCCCCGGGGAGACGAGACCCGCGTCGCGATCTTCATGGAGAACACCGGGCAAGTGGCCGTCGCAACCGTGCAGACGCCAGCCGGGGTTGTTTCCTACTCGGGCACAGCCGCGATCGACGGCGTTCCCGGGACCCATGCCCCGATCCCCATAGAATTCCGCGATTCCGCCGGGTCGACGTGCGGCTCCTTGCTGCCCAGCGGTCATCAAGTGGACGTTGTGAACGGGGTTCGCGTCACCTTGATCGACAACGGCATGCCCTGCGTCGTCATGAAGGCTGCGGACCTGGGGATCACCGGCTACGAGGAACGGGAAACGCTTGACGCCGACACCGGGCTCAAGGCGCGGATAGAAGCCATCCGCCTTGCCGTCGGCGAACGCATGAACCTGGGTGACGTGCGGGAAAAGTCGGTCCCCAAGATGATGCTGGTTGCGCCTCCCAAGGCTGGGGGTGCGGTCTGCGTGCGCAGCTTCATTCCGCACCGGGCCCATGCCACTATTGGCGTACTCGGCGCGGTTTCCGTCGCCACGGCCTGTCTGATTTACGGATCTCCGGCAGCGGAAGTGGCGGTCATGCCTCCAGGCGCCCGCAAGACCTTGTCGGTCGAGCATCCGACCGGCGAGATGAGCTGCGTCCTGGAAACCAACGCCGCCGGCGAAGTGGTAAGCGCCGCCATCTTGCGCACGGCTCGCAAGTTGATGGATGGCATTGTCTTTGACTGACGGCCCGCGCCTCCCGCGGGCCCGCAACCGGATGATCCTATGAACGACCGCATCGTTTCCTGGCACGCGGCGCCTTCCAAGCCCGCCTATATCCCGCCGGCCGGAGCCGTTGACGCGCATTGTCATGTGTTCGGGCCGATGGCTCGGTTCCCGTTCAGCGCCAAGGCGAAGTACCTGCCGGAAGATGCCGGGCCCGACCGGCTATTCGCCCTGCGCGATTACCTGGGATTTTCGCGCAACGTGATCGTCCAAGCGAGCTGCCATGGGACAGACAATTCGGCCACGCTCGATGCGATCGCGCGATCGCGTGGAAACAACGGCGTGCCCCGCGCACGGGGCGTTGCCGTGGTCGATCCGGATATTACCGAGATTGATCTGGCACGCCTGCACGATGGCGGGATCCGCGGTGTCCGCTTCAATTTCCTGAAGCGCCTGGTTGACGACGCCCCCAAGGACAAGTTCATCGAGGTGGCTCATCGCCTCCCGGCAGGATGGCACGTGGTGATCTATTTCGAGGCCGACATCCTGGAGGAGCTGCGCCCATTCATCGACTGCATTCCAGTGCCGCTCGTGGTCGATCACATGGGGCGGCCCGACGTGCGTCAAGGGCCTGACGGCGCGGACATGAAAGCATTTCGACGCCTGCTCGATTCCCGGCCTGACATCTGGTTCAAGGCCACCTGCCCCGACCGCCTCGACGCGAGGAAAGAAGGAGGCGCCGGGGACCCGTGGGACGATTTCGCCCGCTCGGTCGCGCCGCTGGTTGCCGACTATCCGGATCGCTGCCTCTGGGGCACGGACTGGCCGCACCCGAACATGGAGACGGAAATCCCGGACGACGGGCATCTCGTCGACATGATCCCGCGGATCGCACCCACAGCCGACCTCCAGCAGCGCATGCTCGTGTCGAACCCGACAGCGCTTTACTGGGCTGACTGAGCCTCTCGCGCCCTCGCTCGCCCACCGGGCCCGAAGCTACAAGGAAGGCCGGGGCGGCGCGATGCGGACCGCCTGCGACCACCGGCCCCTTTTCTTCGAGCACGCAGCTCAAGTCATGAGCGCGTAAAGGTCTGCTCCGCAAAGCGGAGAGCATCGCGGACGTCTTGAGAGCGAAGCGCGGTACGGCGGGTCATTCGCCGAATTTCCAGTGGTGGTACCGGAGGCTCGCTGCGGACGATCGACAGGCCCGAAGCCTGCTTCTCCTCCCCCTGCATGTTTTCGAACATGCATGTGAAACCCAGGTTGCGATGCAGGCTGCTGAGGATCAGCCCGAACTCGGAGGTCTCGACCGCATAGCTCGACTGGGTAACCCCCTGCCGACGCAATGCTTCATCCACCATGTTCCGCAGCGGCTTGCCGGGTGCCAAGCCGACCATGGGCGTCGCATTCAACTGGGCTGCCGTGACCCAGTCCCCAGCCGCCAGCGGATGATCCTCACCAACATAGATCGCCAGCGGCTCGTATCCGACGACCTGACCCAGGTCGTAAGCGCCTTCTACCGAGTAGAAATAGGCCGCGTCCAGCTCGCCGGCGCTCACGCGGCGATGCAGTTCCTCCGGGGCGCCGTCATCACTGATGAAACTCAGCCGACGATCGTGCCCCGCATCGAACGCAGCAACTGCACTGGCCAGATTGCGCATCATGAAGCCGTGCATCGCGATCCGGATCGGCCCCTGTCGGGCGCTGTCGCCGACCACGAAGCTGACAAAGTCCTGAACATGGGCCAGCAGCTCGTGAACTGAATCGAACGCCCGCGCACCTGCGGCGGTGGGCGTAACCGCGCCCCCCGGCGAGCGGACGAACAGCTCGACGCCCAGTTGCGCTTCGAATGCCCGCATATGCTCGCTTACCGAGACCGGAGATATGTTCAGCTTCTGCCCGCATCGCCGGAAGCTACCATGCTCAATCACGGCGGCGAGTATCTCGAGCTGGCGCACGGTGATCATGTTTTCCAAAGCCTAGCATTCGGAAATTCCGTACACCCTATAGCCTGCAGCCGTATTCCCGGCAAGGGCCGCCCAAGAGTATGCCTTCAGGGCTGAAGAGACGCGACAGCCGTCCCGCAGCAGATCGGAGAGGCATGTTGCGTTATTGGCCCGTTCACCCGGCGAAAGGTCTCTGAGGCGGTGCGTCGTCCTGACGTCATCGTGATCGGAGCAGGCAGCGCAGGTTGCGCCGTGGCGGGTCGGCTTGCTGCATCCGGAGAGCGGAGTGTGCTCCTGCTCGAAGCGGGCGCCGGCAACCGCCACCCGCTGATCACGGCTCCCGCTGCCTGGCCGATGGCCTCAATCAATCCGCGCTTCGGCTGGGGCTATCACGGCGAAGTTGAACAGCAGCTGGCAGGGCGTGCTCTGGACCTGCCGCGCGGGCGCCTGATGGGCGGCACCGCTTCGATAAACGGCATGATGTATTCTCGCGGCCAGCGCGAGGACTATGACAGCTGGAGCGCGCAGGGCCTCGATGGCTGGAGCTATGCCGAGGTCCTGCCTTATTTCCGGCGCGGGGAAGCCAATTGGCGCGGCTCATCGACCTGGCATGGGGGAGATGGTCCGGTCTCGGTGGCGGACAACAAGCGCGTTCCCAAAGTATACGAGGCATTGCTGGCCGCAGCGCGCGAACTCGGGTTCGACGAGAATGAAGATTTCAACGGTCCAAGCCAGGCCGGTTTCGGTATTCCGGATTTCACAGTGCGCCGCGCTCGCCGCGAAAGTTCGGCCACCGCCTATCTGAACGAGCCGGAAGTGGCACGCTGGCTTACGGTACGCCGCCAGGTCCACGTTTCGCGGATCGTAGTCGAACGCGGCAGGGCGACCGGCGTCGAACTCCTGCTAGGTGGCGGACGCGAAATCTTGCTGGCCGATGAGATCGTCCTCGCGGCCGGGACGTTCAATTCACCCCATTTGCTCTTGCTCTCCGGGATCGGCGAGGCGCGCGCTCTGCAGCGCCACGGGATCGCCCTCGTCGCCGATCTGCCCGCCGTGGGCCGCAATCTGCAGGACCATCCCATGCTGATGCTGGCCTATGAGGCCTCGGCACGGCTGGGGTTCGAAGATCGTCTGCGGCTCGATCGGCTCGCAAGATCCGCCTTGGCCTGGCTGCTGCGCAAGGGCGGGCTACTGGACGAGGCGCCCCTCGGCATTCAGGGTTTTGTCAATCGCCGCGACCCGCATGCGCGTCCGGACACGCAGTTCCAGGTTGCAATCGGGTCGCCAACGAGCCGGCCGTGGCTGCCGGGCTGGCGCAAGCCCTCACCCGACGCGATCGGAGTGGGCATTCTGCAGCTTGACCCGCGCGGCCGGGGGTCGGTCGAGCTCAAATCCCGCGACCCGCGGCAATTGCCGGGAGTGCGGTCCAACTTCCTCGTGGATGCATACGACCGCGAGGCGGCACGTGAGATGTTCTTTTTCGTCAGGCGCTTTTTCGCCACGGCGGCAGTTCGGAACCTGGCCGGCGCCGAATTGATGCCTGGTGCGGCGATTTCGGACGAAGCGAAGATCGACCGGTTCATTGCGGGCTCGCTGGTGTCGGGAGCGCATCCCGTCGGCACCTGTGCGATGGGCAATGACCCCGCCTCCAGCGTCGTCGACAGCGCGCTGCGGGTGCACGGCATCGCCAGCCTGCGGATCGCCGACGCCTCGATCATGCCGACCATCATCCGTGGCAACACCAGCGCGCCGGCAATGATGATCGGCGAAAAGGCCGCAGATCTGATGCTGGGTCGAAAGCTGCCCCCCGCCGAATTACCGCCGGCACCGCACGCTGCAGAGCCACAGACCAATCTGGAGATGTCCTCGTGACCACCCGCATCGACATAGCCCACCCCGACAAGGTGTTTATTGGCGGCGAATGGTCGTCTTCCACTGGCGGCACGATCGACGTCGTCTCTGCGCACAGCGAAGCGGTAATCGCGCGCGTCGCGGCGGCGGGCGAAGCCGATGTCAATCGCGCCGCCATCGCGGCGCGCAAGGCATTCGACGAAGGCCCTTGGCCGCGCCTCAGCCCGCAGGAGCGCAGCGAATACCTTCGGCGTCTCTCGCAGGCCCTTGAGCCGCGCATGCCGGAGGTCGCGCGCGCCTGGGTCGATCAGATCGGCGCGCTTGCCTCGGCGGCACCCTTCGTCACCGGCGGTGGCAAGTTCTGGTTCGATTATTATGCGGCTCTCGGCGAGGACTTCGACTGGGTTCGCGAAACCACCCGGATCGATGGCAGCGGCAAGGCCATGGTGGTGCGCGAGCCGGCTGGTGTCGTCGCGGCGATAGCGCCCTGGAACAATCCATTCGGCATCCTCGGAGGGAAAGTTGCGCCCGCGCTCATGGCCGGCTGCACGGTCGTGATGAAGCCGGCGCCCGAGACCCCGCTCGAAGCCTACATCCTTGCCGAGGCGGCGGAAGCGGCTGGATTGCCCCCCGGCGTCGTTAACCTGGTCGTTGCCGACCGCGCGGCATCTGACCGGCTGGTGCGCCATCCGGCCATCGACAAGGTCAGCTTCACCGGGAGCGTGGCGGCCGGCCGCGCGATCGGCATGGCCTGTGCCGAGCGCTTTGCCCGCTGCACCCTGGAACTCGGCGGCAAATCCGCCGCTATCGTGCTCGAGGACGCCGACATTGCCCTTACCGCTGCCACCCTGGCGCAGGTCATTACCTTGTCCGCTGGACAGGTCTGCGCCACTCTGAGCCGGGTCGTCGCGGTACGCAGCGTTCACGAAAGGCTGGTCGAAGCACTGGCCGCAGAGCTCGGGAAGGTGACCGTGGGCCACCCTGACGATCCGGCGGCGCGGATGGGGCCGCTGGCCATGCGACGCCAGCGCGACCGCGTCGAACAGTTCGTAAGCGACGCTCAAGCCGAAGGGGCCACGCTCGCGCTTGGGGGCAACCGCACCAGGGGCCTGGATGCCGGCTGGTATTTCGATCCGACACTGTTCGTTCGTGTCGATCCGGCCATGCGGATCGCTCGCGAGGAAGTCTTCGGCCCGGTGTTGACAGTTCTGAAGGCAGACGACGAGACGGCGGCTATCGCCATCGCCAACGACAGCGACTTCGGACTTTATGGCGCGGTGTTCTGCGCCGATCCGGATCGTGCCTATCGCGTCGCCCGGGCGGTGCGCACGGGCACAGTCGCGCACAACGGGTTCCTGTTCGATCCCTCGCTGCCATTTGGCGGTTTCAAGATGTCCGGGATCGGACGGGAAGGCGGCCGCGAAGGTCTGGCCGCATTTACAGAGCTTAAATCGCTGATTTTCTGACGGACTGAGCATGCCATAATAATAAAGGGAGATGACAATGCTTGCGAAGACAATGAAAGCCGCGCTGGTAGCAGGTACCATGCTCGTTCCCGTCGTGGCCGTCGCGCAGACCGCGCCCGCCAACCCGCCCCCGGCGGCGGAACGGCATGACGATGAACTGGGTGACATAATAGTCACTGCCCAGCGTCGTCAACAAACGCTCCAGGACGTGCCTGCCGCAGTTGCTGTGCTCGGCGGCCAACAACTTGCCGAGCAGAAAATCAGCAGTGTCGAGACGCTCGGCACAGCCGTCCCCAACCTCGTGGTACAGCGTTCGCCGTTTCAGCCGTATGTCGCCATCCGCGGCCTTGGCTCGGGTGCCGGGGGCCGGGCATTTGAACAGTCGGTCGCGACCTATGTCGACGGCATCTATGCCGGGCGCGCCAATCAGTTCCTCAATCCGTTCTTCGATGTCGAGCGAGTCGAAGTGGTGCGCGGCCCTCAGACCGTGCTGTTCGGCGTGAACGCGAATGCCGGGGCGATCAACATCGTCAACAAGCGGCCGGGTCGCGATCGCGAGGGCTATGTCACGGCCGGCTACGAAGCGGCTCACGAGGGGTACAATTTCGAGGGCGGCGTCAGCGTTCCGATCGGCGACACGCTCAGCGTCCGCTTCGCAGGGAAGCTGAGCCGCGATGGCGGATATGTCTACAATACCGTGACCGGGAAGGACGATGGCCGCACGGATAGCGGCCTGGGCCGTGTCATCGCCAGCTGGACGCCGAACAGTGACGTGCGTGTCGACCTATCCTATGAACATGGTCACAAGCGGCTCTACGGCACCACGTTCCAGCTCAATTCACTTGGTCTCGTGACATTCCCGCCGGCGATCGAGGACGGCGTCTTCGATTTCCGCAAGTCCACGCCCGACGATCTCGGATTCACGCGCATCACGTCGGACAACGCCGCCCTCAACATCAGCTATGACCTTGGCGGCGCGACCCTGGCGTCGTCGACCGGATACTCGACGTTCGACTTCTCTCAATACGTCCAGGGCTCAAATCATCCGGTGCAGATCGGCGGCGCCCTGGCAACCGAAGATTTCAAGCAATTCTATCAGGAACTGCGGCTCGTTTCGAACGGCAAGCACTTCATCGACTACATCCTGGGCCTGACATATTATCACCAGGAGGACACGATCAACCAAGGGACGGATATCGATTTCGCAGGGTTCGGCGTGCCCGGGCTCACTGCCGCGGTCCGCAACGGCCTCGACCAGACGACCGACGGCTATTCGGCCTTCGCGCAAGGAACGATCAACTTTACCAGCAACTTCAACGCTGTGGTCGGTGGCCGATACTCGTCGATCCGTAAGAAGGGCGTCTATGTAATCGCGCCGACCTCGGTCGGGCAGCCGCTGAGTGGCTATACCTTCGACCCGGCCAGCCTGTTCATCCTTTCCGGACCGCCGTTCGGCTTCTTCCAGTGGTTCAACCCCGCCGATCCTTCGACCTACCGTCCGACCAACATCTCGCGTTCGCGCACGTTCGACTCGTTCAACCCATCGGTCAGCCTCAACTACAAGTTCGATCGTGGCCTGTCGGTCTACGGCTCATACACGACCGGGACCAAGGCCGGCGGGTACAACGATCAGGACAAGTCGGGCGTCGTGCGCGAGAACGGCTTTGCGACCGACATCTTCGAATATGCCGCTGAACGCGCGTACAATTTCGAAGTCGGCTTAAAGTATGCCAGCCCCAAGCTCCGGGTGAACCTGGCTGCGTTCCGGACCAAGTACAAGAACCTGCAAGTGTCGGTTTCGCTACCCAGCGGCGCCCTCCAGACCACGAACGCCGCCGAAGCGACATCGACCGGTGT
>Ga0163162_10000457_pt1 | contig 37808 bp, 34 predicted proteins | sample S55metaG_FD_115310 | JGI IMG/M metagenome (GOLD analysis project Ga0163162, IMG submission 115310) | Switchgrass rhizosphere microbial communities from Kellogg Biological Station, Michigan, USA - S5-5 metaG | ecosystem: Host-associated > Plants > Roots > Rhizosphere > Soil | place: USA... | reverse complement strand
CAGAATTTAAGAATTAACAGAATGTCACGACTGCCAACTGCCAACTCAAAACTGCAACTGACTAAGGGCGTTTCCCCCGCCGGTAGAAGCGGGGGCCGGGCCATACACTCATACTGCGCGGGGCATTAGCCACGGGCCGGTATCCGTTTCTGCCCCTAACGCGAAAGGCGGTACCCAAACTAATTCGTTCCTTGAAAAATTAAACATCTGCATAATCTCTTCGCCGGTTCAAGCGTGTCGCTTGAATCCGCGATTTTTTCCAGCGTCCCGCTGACGTTACCAAATGGTCAAGGTAGAGTCCGCCCATTTGGCCATATACATAGTATACTGAATATTTTAGTATTGCATGCAGGCTGTTGTAAGCGGGACGCTTACGAGGATTTGGGTTCAAGCGACACGCTTGAACCGGCGAGAGAGTAATAATTTGGGCTCTTAATTATTAAAGTATTGAACCATAAATAATTGAATTATGATAGTTCAAAGATTCTTCAGAAATCTTATGCTTTAATTTAAAAATCCCTGCTGTTTCCAATTTGATAGCGCCAAGGTCAAGCAGTACATGACAATTGGGACAAACACAGATCATATTCGATAATTTATCTTTGCCATTATGAGGTGATCCTAACGGAATTATATGATGTACTTCGCTATAGAATAGATTATTATTAATCTTTAATTGGGTGTTACATAATTGGCAACAATTTAAATATCTATTCTTTATTTTTTTTACAAATTGTCGGTTCCGGACTATTAGCTCTGACTGCCGTAATTTTCTGACTGTTTGCTCTTCCGCAACTTCGTCAGATATGATATTTTCAATTAATGCTATATTCCGCTGTTCATCAGTAAATCTAATATACCCTGGGACATTTTTTATTCCTTCTCTAATAGTTAAAGCTTTTGTGAGCCGAAATTTAGGATTTTGTTCATACTCAGCCTGGCTATTGACCTTTAAATATCCATCTAGATCAAATAAAATCCCTGGGAATCTTTCCAAATGATGATACAGTATATTCCTCAATTAATTTTTTAACTATCTGAGGAATGAACTTTGCGGGATACCTATGATAACCGTGCGTAAAACTATCGATTGACCGCGATTCGCTGAAAGACCATTCATAATTAACATTTACATTGAATTTCTTATCTATAATTGACTGTATAGCTTCTTGCATAGGCCATAGGGAATTTTAACAAATATACCAAATATTTTAGCTAAATTAATTACAGGGTGGGGTATCAAATGGCCATAGCAAACCCCTATTGTGATTTTAGGCGTGATAAAAATACACTAGGTTTTTCTAATTTTCAACCCGTGAAAACACCTTTTTTTAACACGAAAATTAATCTTTAAATAAATTTATTTCTCTTTAAAATATTTCTTTCATGTTGTTGCCCAATACCCCCCCGCGTTAGCGATGGAAGAGGATACCGGCCCGTGCCTAACGCCTGCGCAGTATGAACGTACAGCGCGCCCGCTTCTATCAGCGGGAACGCCCATAATCAGTTGGCAGTTTACAGCAGGTTTATACGTATTACGTTATAAGTTATACGTTTTTCACTCCTCACGTACAGCGCCCTACGTAAAACGTTCAACATAATTCCTGCCGCAAAACACCCTCCAAGATGTCACATTTACGGGCATGGGCATTGGGATGGATAAGCTACCTTTATTGGCGCGGGAAGAGGTTATACGTGGTACGTTGTAGGTTACGTTTGAACCGCATTAACAATAACGTACACCGTATCACGTAAAACGTACAACAAAAACTCACCGACACCAATTATGAAAATAGTACGCGTACAATACACCACCACGGCGGAGTTCGCGCCGGCAAACCAGGCCAACATTACCGCCATCGTGCAGGAACTGAAAGAATTGAACCATCCCGGAATTAACTACAGCTGCTGGCTGCTGCCCGACGGTAAAACCTTTATGCACTTCGACCAGTTCGAGACCGAGGAGGATCACCAATTGCTGCAATCGTTAAAGTCGTTCGAGAAATTTGGGGATGAGTTATGGGCCAGTGGCCTGGAAGTGGAGCCGAAGCTGGAGTTGCTGAGTTTGGTAGCGAAGACGGGGTGTTGAGGGTTGTACGTAGTACGTTTTAGGTTATACGTTTTGATTATCACGTACAACGTCTTCCGTAAAACGTACAACGTTCAAAAGAAATAAACTTTCAAAATATTTTGAAAGTTTGAAAACTTTTTTACCTTTGTATATGGAATTGGCAAAGGCAAAGCAAAAGTTTATTGAAGCCTGGGGGAAACTGGGGTCGGAGTGGGGGATAAACCGCACGATGGCCCAGGTGCATGCCCTGCTGCTGATCACCCCTGAGGAGCTGACTACCGAGGAGATTATGGAGACGCTGCAAATATCACGCGGCAACGCCAATATGACCCTCCGCGACCTGATCAGCTGGGGACTGGTAGAAAAACGCCACAAACCGGGCGAACGCAAGGAATATTTTTATGCCGACAAAGACACCTGGAACATTGCCCGCCAGGTAGCCAAAGAACGTCGCAAAAGGGAGCTCGACCCGATCATAAAAATCCTGGATGAGCTGTCTAAAGTGAAAGGGGAGAAGAACGATCCGGAGTTCAAGACTTTTAATAAATCCATTACGGATATAAACAAACTGGCAAAGAACGTGGACAAAACTTTAGAGACCATGCTGAAGGCTGAAGAAAGCTGGTTCTGGGGTTCTATACTGAAAATATTTAAGTAAAATTTTTTTATCTATATTTTTCATTTTTTTCTGAAAGTTCAAATAATATAATAATGAAAGCATTTAAAGATTACCTGATCCTTTACGACGCCGAATGCCCGATGTGCAGCGCCTACACACAGGCATTTGTAAAGGCTGGTTTATTTGAAAATAAAGGCCGAACACCTTATCAGCAGCTCGCACCAAACGCCTGTCCCATGGTGGACAGGCAGCGGGCCGTAAACGAGATCGCTTTGGTAAACCAGCAAACCGGCGAAGTGACCTATGGCATCAACAGTATGTTTAAAATATTCGGCTCTGCCATACCGTACTTCAAGCCACTATTCGGCTTCAAACCATTTTTGTGGTTAATGAGCAAGGTTTATGCTTTCATCTCTTACAACCGCCGGGTGATCATCCCTGCCAGTGGCGACGATTTTCAATATCAGCCTACCTTCCGGTTAAACTATCGTATAGCTTATCTAACTTTTACCTGGGCTGTCACTGCTTATTTCCTCACACGTTATGCAGATTTGCTTACCGGCGCCATCCCGGCAGGTAATATTTACCGGGAAGCTTTAATATGCGGCGGTCAGATCTTCTTCCAGGGCGTTATCATCAGCCTTGTCAATAAAAAAGAAAGATGGAACTACCTCGGCAATATGATGACCATTTCTTTTGCAGGTTCTTTGCTGCTGGGGGTGATGCTGATGTTTTCTGGATTGATCGGTCATCATCCATTATTGTATAGCTTATACTTTATGCTGGTTGCCGGGTTGATGTTTTTGGAGCACATCCGCCGGACAAAACTTTTGAAATTGGGTTGGACGCTTACGATTACCTGGGCTTTGTACCGGGCTGCATTATTGACCATTATCCTTTTAATCAACTAAACCATGAAATACAAAAAGATCATACTCGCAGGTGGCAACGGTTATCTAGGTGGTGTATTAGCCCGCTATTACCGTCATCTGGCTGAGGAAGTCATCATCCTTAGTCGCAAACCAAAAGCCTCAGATGGTAATGTCAAGACTGTATTGTGGGATGGGGTAAACAAAGGCGAATGGATAAAAGAAATAGAAGGCGCCGAGATGCTCATCAACCTTTGCGGCAAGAACGATAACTGCCGTTATACTGCTCAAAACCGCGAAGAGATCATCCGCTCAAGAGTAATTCCGACTGCTTTGTTAAATGAGGTAGTGGGCGAGTTGAGCAATCCACCTGTCCTTTGGATCAACATTACTTCTGCTACAATTTACCGCCATGCGGAGGACTTTGCGCAGGATGAAGCCACGGGGCAAATCGGTTATGGATTTTCTATCGATGTCTGTCAGCAATGGGAAGAAGCTTTCTTTAGCGAATGTAAAGCGCCGGTACGCAAAGTCGCGCTACGTATGGGGATTGTGCTGGGACGCAGTGATAGCGTATTCCCGCGGTTGCTTAACCTGGTTCGATTTGGTTTAGGCGGAAAGCAGGGTAATGGTCGGCAATATGTATCATGGGTGCACGAACAGGATGTCGCACGCAGCACCGAATGGATTTTGGATCATCCTGAAATGAATGGTGTGATAAACTGCACTGCCCCCGAAGCCATTAAGAATGTCGACCTGATGTATACCCTGCGCAAAAGTTACGGTATGCCTGTTGGCTTGCCTACTCCTGCATGGCTGCTGAACATTGGTGCACGTATCATCGGTACCGAAACTGAGCTGATACTTAAAAGCCGCTGGGTAGCACCAAAACGGCTGCTCGATTCAGGCTATCAATTCCTGTTTACTAAAGCTGATTATGCCATTGATGATATTTTAAGCCTGAGAGTCTGACCGTCATGAAAACACCTGAACAACATCTGAAAACCCGCATTCGCCTATTACTTATCTTCTTTATAACCGGATTAGTGCTAAGTGGCGTTACTGCCTTTCCTATTGAAAGCGAGCTGTCACTTATCGCAACCAATAGCCCCACAAATGCATTACAGCAATGGATCAATACCGTTTACCATGCTATTGTTGTGACCAATGCCAGCTATCCGTTCATCGCTTATGGCACCGACTGGCTCGCCTTTGCGCATATTGTTATCGCGATTGCCTTTGTCGGTCCGCTGAAAGACCCGGTGCGGAATATTTGGGTGCTGCAGTTTGGAATGATCGCCTGCGTGCTCATCATCCCGCTCGCCTTTATTGCAGGACCCGTTAGACAGATACCTATTGGCTGGTCGCTGGTTGATTGCTGCTTTGGTGTAGCAGGGATTATTCCGTTGTATCTCTGCTATCGTTACACCAAAAAGCTGGAACTTATCAAAACAAATCCTATCTTAACCTCTAACTAAAACTTATCATGCTCAAGAAAAATTTACTTACCGATCTTAAAGCCTATGGCATCTCAAACCTGTTTGCAGTTGGTATTATCGCCTTTGACAAGTATGTTATCGTGGATAGCCATGTTAATATAAGCGGCATTTTCGTCTTTTCAGAGTTTATCATCGTCCCTTTGCTGATGGGTATTATAAGCGCGTGGTTTTGGCGTAACGCAGGTTTGACAAGCCGCGAGCTAACCGGTAAATCGTTCATTAACGGAATTATTACTATAGCGATGGCGTCTATCTTCCTGGGCGAAGGATCAATTTGCCTCATTATAGTTTCGCCATTGCTGTTTGGCTCTATTATTAGCGGTGCGCTCATTGGCAGAGCAATGTTCCGCAGGAATAACAATACGCTCAATACAAGCATCGTAGGTTTAATGCTGATTGTATTTGTTGCCGACTCCTTGTCCGAGCATCATTACGAAAATATGGTTTCTGATACCATCCTTGTCAATGCCCCACCGCAGCAGGTTTGGAAAAATGTGGTTGCCTTTAAGCGGATAAAGGAGAAAAACAAATACTGGCTGTTCAAAATAGGTATGCCCAGCCCGGTGGAATCGACCGTAGAAGGTTACTATCTGGGTGCCAAACGCAAATGCATTTTCAGCAATGGCTATACTTTTGACGAGAAGATCGTCACTTACGATGAGAACAAAAACCTCACCTTCGCCATCACTAATCAACCCCGCGACCCGGAGATCATGGGGCACATCGACATCGAGCAAGGGCAGTTTCTGCTAAAAGATAATGGCAACGGAACCACCACGCTTGTCGGAAATAGCTGGTACAAATTATATGTTTTCCCAACCTGGTATTACGATACCTGGGCGCAAAGCATTACCCGCAATGTACACCTTAGGGTAATGGAGCACATTAAGGAATTAAGCGAAACGAAATAAATGTTCAGGTTTGTAACCCATTATATTGGCTTTCTGAAATCTGTGCCGACCTTAGGATGGCTGTTCGATGGCTTGCTGAAACTATGGGCCTTTTTTACCCAGCCAGCTCTGTTGGACTGGATGGATGAGATCGAGACAGAAGTATTAAAATGGAAACGTACCACCTCTGTTATCCATAAATACGGCGGCATGCAGTTTAACTATAATAGTAAAGAGATTGGCCATATCCATAGTAATGGTTTGTTGGATATGCTGTTGAACCGGTCGGTAAAAGCCCAATTGATGTTGGATGGCCGTATCAGTGACCATCACACTTTTAAGAATACGGGGTGGATAAGTTTTTATATACATAGTGCAGAGGATAAAGACTATGCTTTGGCTTTATTGGAGTTGGGCTATAAGCGGCTGGCGATCAAACTGCCTGATTAATTTATATATTTAAATCATGCGGAATATTCTTTTAAGTATCACTTTTTTGCTCATGTTCAGTTCCTGTGCTCGCACGGGTTTAAAGAAATATTATACACGGATATCACCTGAAGAATTTGCCAGTTATGACTCAGCAATACTTAAAGTAAAATCAAAACATGGTAACGTATACCGCGCGTATCAACATGCAAGAGGAGATTTTAAGATCGACTTCCTGGTATACCAGAAGATAGAAAATGGGGAAAAGGGCGGTTTGTATAAATTGGATTCATTTACCGAGATCAAAAACGACTCGACATTTATATTTTATGGCAACCCATTGCTGATGACCAGCGATACCACTAATTGGCCCAGGGGACTGTGGTTTCATACCCACACTGACGGCAGTACAACCGATTTTCAAACAGATTCTGTTCCACGTAATAAGCCAGACATTAATTATAGCGCTTTAAGTATGGGTATTTATAATCTGCAAAAAGGAAAGTTGGTAAAAATATCTGCAATACAATCAGAGGAAGAATTTAACAGGTTACACCCGGAGGGATTTGTTTATCTACCCAATCCGGGTCGGTTCTACGTACTGGCAAAATTTATGCAGGTAAAATAAATTTACTCTTCCGGCACTATTGGAACCATATCTTCAGTTATGGGTGCTTTTAGTTGGCGCGACAAATTGTAAACCTCCACAAATAACACCATCGTAGCTAAAAAAGGGACATATAAAATCATATCCTGGTTAATGAGCAACCAGTTATAGCCGAAATCATCATACAGTGGCCGTCCGAAAAATATGTACAGGTAAGCTATTATTGTAAGTAAGGAATAGCACCAAAAGAACCTGCGTATATCTTTATTCCTTACAAATAAAAATGTGAAAAGCATATAAGCTATCGATGCTCCTAATAACAAACGGTTGGAAAGCAACACTTCATAAATACTGGGCGATTTTACATAACGATAGACAATCCATGGCAGAATTATCGCAAGAACTTTTGCAGCGAAAAAGACGATCAGCCCCGACCGGATCCACTTCTTTTCTTTAAAAATCCTGATCACCCAAAACAATCCTATATAAATGATAAGGATAAATATGCCCGGAATTGCAAATAATAACGTGTAATTCAACTGAGATAGTTGCGGAACACTTCTGCTGAAATCCTTGAATACTGTTTCGTGAAAATAGAAGAACTTGCCAATTCCGAAAGCAATTAATAGCGAGTTGACAATAAGCATGAAAGCAGCAGTACGCTTACCAATATTCATGTTATTAAGTTACGATTATTGCGACAGTAATGAAACTTTTTGGTAGATGCTGGCCGTCCGTTGCACTTTCCCCGCCTTTTATTACAGGGCACTACATTCGCGCCAGGGATAGTAATGTATACCAGCCTTGTGACTAAGGCCTGCAGGCGTATGAATGGATAGCCCGCCCGGGCGCCCGGATGAGGAAAGTGGTAGGTGGTTAGTGATCGTGCTAATTCTTCAAATCCAGATAATCGTGTTCAGACAATGTGCAGTAATTCCACTGCACCGCCCTTCTACCCACTCTGTCGACGCTGCGCTGGACATCTCTCCCTAAGGTTAGGGAGAGAAATTCTTTTTTTGAACTCCTTCCCTGACTTCAGGGGAGGCCGGGAGGGGTAAAATCTGCAAGCGACACTGTGCACTGCTCTACTGCCCCACCGCCTTATTCAACGCAATAATAGCCGTCTTAAAGTGCTCACGGGCTATCAAAAACTGGATGTTCACCTTGCGCAGTGCCATGCCGGCGCTGATGATGTTGATGTCTTCTTTTGCAAGAGCCTCGGTGCTGCGGGCGAGTAGTCCCGGTTGATCCATGTTGGTGCCGAGTAAGCATACCAGGGCCGATTTTTCTACTGTGATCTTTTCGAATTTCTTGCCCAAATCGTCGATCAGTGCCTGTGAGAAATCGCTCTCCCAAATCACGATCGAAATACTGTTGGCGCTCGTAGCCTTGAAGGTATAGCTGATGCGGTGATCGTAAAACACCTGCATTATCTGCAAGTCGCTACCCACGTTGCCTACCATCAGTGGATCGTACACGTCGATGATCAGCATCTTGTCGTAGCCGGTTATCACCTCCACACGCTTTAAGGTCGACACATAATCCTTGGTGATCAGTGTGCCCGGATGCGCCGGTTCGAAGGTGTTTTTTATACGCAGGTTGATGCCATTTATCTCCAGCGGTTTCGATGCCTTCGGGTGAATAGCCTCCATGCCCACGTCTGCCAATTGATCGGCGATGTCGTAATTAGTGAAGCCTACAGGCTTGCAGTTGTCAACCCCAACAAGGCCCGGATCGGCTGTTGAAAGGTGGTACTCTTTATGAATAATAGCCTCCTCAGGCTTTAAAATCTGTGCGATCTTACTGAAAGTTACCTCCGAATAACCACGGTCGAACTCACGCATAATACCCTCGGTACCTTTGGCATAACCTGTCACGATGCAGATGCATGATGCCAGGTCGATACTTGAAAATACTTCTCGTATACGCTGATCGATGGTGAAAGGGCGCATATCGTCAAATCCACCCAAATCGACAAATTTAGCGTTTACGCCTTTGTTTTGCAGGATGTTCGACAAATTGAAGGCTGAATGCGTTTCGCCGATCGATGCCAGGATCTCTCTCGCAGCCTGTAAAATACCCTCGCGGCTTACGTAGCCTGACGCCAGCACATCCACTAAATTATCCAGGTAAGTCTCGGCCTTTTTCACATGCTTTTCAATAAAAGCATCGGCAACCTTTACATCCAAACCCAGCGACTCATATTTTTTGTTGATCTCCTTCAGCTGCGCAACCAGTTGGTTCAGCAGCTGGTGAAAATCCTCGTTATTGGCAATCTGGTGGTATACACCCGGCTCTTTGGTCTTCTTATTTTCCAGCAGCAGGTTGGTAACACCCGAGAACGCAGACACCACAAACACGCGGTTATACAGGCTTTCTCCCTGGCGTTCGAAATAAATAATGTTATTTAAAACTTCGGCAAGCGCACTCATCGATGTCCCGCCGATCTTCTCAACAGTAAGCATGGGGCGAAACTATTAATTTTTTGTGAATAGTGAGTGGTGAATAGTGAGTTGTTGGCAGTTATCAGTTAATCAGTTAACCGGTGATCAGTTATCAGGCGAATAGGTTCTTAGTTCTTGCTGGGAGTGACAAATTCTGCTAACTGTCAACTGTAAACTGCCAACTAATCTACAGCACCTTATACAACACCCAATCCCCCGTCTCATAAACCTTTTGCAGGCTCAGGCGGCTGTCGGACCGTTTGATGGCAGGCAGGTAGCGGTAGTTAAGCTGGGTATAGCCTGTGAGGATATTTTGGTCGGTTGCTACCAGGATGTAGTTTACATAATGCTCAGGAGCTTCGCTCGCGCTGAGGTATGATTCCTGGTAGGGCATGGTCAAGCGTTGGATGTGATGCGTGAAGGCAACTACCTGGTAGGCGATAGCATCATCCACCATGATCTGCGCATTTGTTGGCAGGCCATTGATATAATCCGCCATTTCCATGTTGTCACTTTGCTGGTCGACAGGTGCCGGGTTGAATAGGACCTTTACAAAATCCTGTTCCTCAGTAAGGAACGATCTTTTTAAGAAAAAGTAGCCGGTAATCAGTTGGAACACCACAAGGAAGCTCAATAGTACCTTCATCCCGATCTGATTTTTCGACTCATGTATTTTCAGCGTAACGCACAGCATTCCCAGTACCAGGAAGATCAGGAAATACTCCTGCGAAAGGAATATCTTATCATACTTAACCTGCAAAAACTGAACAAACGCAAATGGCGCAGCGATGGTCAGGATCTGGTAAGTACTTTTCCTGAACAGGTAAATCGCCAGTATGATCATCGGGCAAAACAGTGCGATACTCGCAGTCACTATCGGCGATAACTGCGATGAGTGGTAATGAGAAAAGCTGGTTGCCTGTTCAAAATTGATCTTGTCGGCCAACACCGTCCATGTAGCGTACGGACTTTCGATAAAGTAGTTCAGGTCATTTGCATGCGTCAGGTTCAGCATCTTGTAGATAAGGATGGACGCCAACGGCAATATGAAAAGGATGATATAAATAGCGAAGGTTTTATTCACCAGCTTACGGCGCAATGCCGGACTGTTAAAGCTTTGGTATAACCGGAAGATGGTTTCCTTTTCGCCCAGGTTCAAACTCTGGGTGGCTATAAATAACACTAGCGGTATAAAAAATAAGTTGAGCCAGATGAATTTATAATCGCAGAATACCAGGATCACCAAACAAATACTCGCTATTGAAATATGGAAAGTAGTATTTGATGAGTAGAACCGAATGATATGGAAAAAGAACAAATAGAAGAACAGCAGCACCATATAAATGGATTTGCCCGAGCACGCGCTGTATAATAGTCCCGGATGAAACAGGAACAGCGCAAGCAGCAGCAGCAGGTAAAAATCATCATTCGTGCGTTTGATCAGTGTAGAGCACATCACATAAAATAGCAATGCCGTACCCAATGCCGATGCAATAACCGGTGCGAACTGTGTACCTAGCTTGACATCTATCCATGAGAAAAACACGGTTCCATAAAAAGGAAGTACCGGGGTTGTTAAACCCATTACTTTTAACCTGTTACCTAATCCTTCAAACAGTATCTTGCTTTTTTCAATAAAGAAGAGCGACTCGTGGTTATAGTAGCCAAGCCTGTTCAGGTATATACCCAAAAACAGGTAGTACACCGCGATAAATACCGTGATCAGAATGAGATATAGCCTTCTTCTGTTCCTCATGAATTTATAACATTGGTGGCACTATTAACTTTACTTAAACCATGCGTGGTTTTTTCCCAATAGAACGGTTTCACGATCAACTGGTACAATCCCATATAAGCCGCTGCCGAGTGCATCAGCCAATAAACCGGGTTGGCGATCGAGAACAGGATAAGTTCGTAAAACCGGCGTTTAAACACCGCCATCATATTTACGTAGATCATCAATATATTTCCAACCATCAGGTTGAATATCGACATGAAAAGCACCCAGTCAGGGAACAACGTTTTAATAGCCGCAAGGTTAAACACCACGTAGGCCAGGAATATGAACAGCAGAACAGGGTATACCAAAAATGTGATCGGCGTTGCGCCAACAAAGAAGTTGAACCCTATAAATCCGCGGAAACCAATTTTTTTGATCAATTTGATAGGATTACGCATGTGCACCAGGTAGGTTTGCATGTAACCCTTGATCCAGCGGGAACGCTGACGGATCCAGTTAAACGGCTCGTTGTTAGCTTCCTCATATGTAGTGGAGTTCACAATAGCTACTTTATAGCCCTTTGCATAAGCGCGCACACCCAAATCGGCGTCTTCAGTTACGTTAAACGGATCCCATGCGCCCAATTCAATGAGCGTATCCATTTTAAAGTGGTTGCTGGTTCCGCCCAATGGGATAGGGATATCCAATGTATCCAGGCCCGGCAGCATATAATCAAACCAGTACGAATATTCAAGTGTAAACATCCTTGTAAGGAAGTTCTCATTGCGGTTAAAGTAGTTTAACGCGCTTTGTATACAGATGTAGTTTTCCGGCAGTTTATTAAACAGCGTAACTACTTTTTTCAGCTGATCGGTATCCGGGATATCTTCAGCATCATAAATAGTCAAATATTTACCACGGGCAAAGTGCAGGCCATAGTTACAGGCTTTAGGCTTGGTTTTCGGCATGTGGAAAGGCACCACAATTACCTCAAATATCGCCGGGAAATCGAGGTCCCGCACCGCGTTCAGTGTCAGGTCGTCGTCTTCCTCTATCAGTAGTTTTATATCCAGTTGTTCGCGCGGATAATCAATGCTTTGTAAGTTCCAGATCAACTTCTTGATCAGCTTGTCTTCTTTATAAACCGGCAGCAATATGCTGTAAACCGGCAGTTCTTCCTCTTTTACATTGCGTACCTCTTCGCGGCTGACAGCCTGGTACAATTCAAATCGTGAACCCACCAATGAAAGGAAAAGCTTAAAGATGATCGCGATCAGGAAGAATAGGCTCATCGCCACGTTAACGGTGATAGTAACGCTTTTGAAATTTAGCACCAAACCGGCGGCTAATCCTCCTACTATCAGGAAGATGAATACCAATTGACCGGTAGTGAAGGTAGTAAGAGCAGAGCTGTCAGCATCGTGGTTGTGCAATTCGAATACAGATGACCTGACATAATCATCGCCCAACAATCTGTGCGACATCCAGGTAACATCCAGGTCGTCAGCAACAATCACTTCGGGCTCCAGGTTGTAGGTCATCCGGATGAAGTCGAGAAACAGTTGGTCGCTCGGGTCAGCCATCAGGGTGACAACCTTCTTCTTTTCTATCCGTAATGGAATGGCAAGATGTGCATCGGCAAATTTAAGGTCGATCTTATCAAGTACTTCTTTATCGAACGTCTCTTCTCTTACGGGTTTAAAATCCAACCCCGCGTTGCTCATGGAGCGTTGGTAGTTTTTGCGGGATATATAGCCGTAAGTGAGCGCTATTTTGATAAAGGAAAGATCAGTCTTTTCAGAAAAGTTTTCAATCTTTTCCCGATCAGCTGGTGTGATAAAGCCATCTTTAACCAAGAGTTCGGGAATTGATATCTTCATTTTGTAGTATAAAAGGTGTTTGTTTTATTGAGCAGCCCCAGTGTTTTTCTGAGGCTGCTCAAATTAAATTTCAGGCGCTCTTTGTATTTTTAAATTCTTCGCAATTATTCGTTAAATAACTCCTGCGATTTCTGAACTTTTGAGCGTACGTAGAGGAATGACATTAATATCAGTACAAGTATGCCGAGCAATATGTACAGGTTATAGTTCTCCCAGAAACGGGTTAAGGCGTTTTTGGTATCTACATACTCCAGGTTCTCGCTTGATTTATTGATATTGAATAAGTATTTATTGCCGTTTACATCAGCCACACACACGTTGCTCGACAGGGTCGATAACTGTTCGGTGATCGATTTTGAAGCGGCCGTAAATGCTTCTGCTTTGTCTTTACCGGTAGCGGTAAGCACCAGCACGGCATTATTGCTCCGGCCGTAGAAAATCTGTGCCAAACCGTTCGATACTGAGTCCGACAGCGAGTAAACCGGTTTATTGTTTTCGTTATTATATAAACGGAATTCCTTATTAAAGCTTATCGGTGCATCCGGGAACTTATCCAGCATCTGGTCGTGCTGCGATAAAAGCGCCACGATATTATATTTCTTCAGGTCCGCATCTTTTACATCATCCGAATAAACAAACTCAGGGAAATTATTTGAGTTGATATTGTTGTTCAGTTCGTAAACGATCTCACCCATCGCGGTAGCAGCATATTTAGCAAACTCTTTGGTTACTACAATGCGGGTTGTACCGGTGTTGAAAGCTTCAGGATATTGGTAGAAGCTCAAATCGTTGGTGATAAACGGATTCTTCGATTCCAGGTATGATTTATCTACGTCGATCTCAGCAAAGAAATTGGTAAATGCGTTGATACAGTTACCACTGCTTGGATAGATGCGGAACTCAGCCTCAACAGTATTGTATTTGTGGTGCTGGTAACGGTTGATAGAAACCGATGTATTCAGTTTACCCGAAGCATCCAAACGTTCGCTGCTGATCAAAGCGCCGTTCAGGTAGATATTAAAATACCCGCGGTCGCCAGGAGAAAGGCTGCTGTAATTTGCTACAAAGTGTATCTCAACCTCCTTCGGTGTAAAGCTGAAATCGCTGTTCTTAAAGCTGTATACGTTAGTTAACGAACCGATACCCGACATAAAGTTCGGTGCACCACCCACTTGTCTTAAAGTCAGTTTAGAGCGGTTTTCGTCAACAGTTTTAAAGTAGTTGTTCTGTGCATTATCGATCAATAGAAATTGACCGAATGATGAATTCAATATGTTTAAATTGCCAAGGGCAGTAATCGTTTTTTCGTAACCGTTATCATCGGCACCGGTGATAAATAATATTTCACCCGGTTCGGTTAATTTGGCGTCAGAGCGTGCAGTATCTGTATAAGTTACTATCGCCTTGCTCAGGAATAACAGGCCCTGGTTGGCTTTTGGCGCAACGTTGATCAATGCTTTTTTGTCGGCAGGCAAACTGTTCCAGTTACCTACTATAATATAGTTTTTAACGCTGTCAGGAATCTGGTCTGCAGTATAAACCTTAATATCCTTGTTCATTGATTTTTTCAATCTTGAATATGCCCATGCTACGGCTTTTAAGTCGTGCAGTGTTGGGTTGGCAGGATAAACGATCGCTCTTTTAGAATCAAAGCAATTGCTCAGGTTTACATTCTTAAAGAAGTTTTCGTTGGTTTTAACCAGCGACAGGTAAGAGTAGTTCTTCACTTTTATCCACATAGCGGGATTGTCAAGGTCCTTACACTTATCATCTGATACGGTAAGCAAGGTTTTTACCTGGATCTTCAGGAACTTGTCGGCCGAAAGATCTTCGGGGGTCAAGTTGATCGTTAATTTCTCGATCGTGTCTTTAGTAAGACGTGCGCTGTAAGCAGGACGATCGTTGATAACGATATTCACAAAAGAATGATCTTTTATTAAAGCCTGGGATGGCTCGATATACAATACCAGCTTGCTTCCCTTCATTTCAACAAGGGGGCTTACTTTTAAATAGAATGAACTTGCTCCGATCATTCCATATATTGACTCGTCTTCATGTCCCATTGCCTTGAATGACACAATGCTTTGCGCTATTGATGCCGTACTTAACAGTAATGCAAGAGCTAAAAGGCTTAAAAATTTATTCATTTGTTTTGGTATTAATTGATCACGTTGAATTCTACTCTAAAATAATTTCCGTTTTCGTCGCTTCTGTAAGCAAGCTCGCCACCCATTTCATAGGTCATCAGCTTGGCTATTGACAGACCAAGACCCAGGCGGCTCTCTACATTGCCAGATGCGTCGTTTAATGTTTTCAGTTTGTTAAACATCATATCCAGTTCTTCCTGGCCTATAGCGATACCTTCATCCACAATTTCGAAGATGAATTTTTGACGCTGCAGGCTGGTAATTACCTTGATGCTGTTATTAGTTTGTGAAAATTTAATGACGTTGGATAATAAGTTCTGGAATATCTGACCTGTAAATACGCGATCGAGTTTTACGTTGAGGGGGAGTTTTAGAATATTATCGATCAGGTGAATATTTTTCATTTGAGCCGTTTCAGACAAGCCTCTGTACACATGCTGCACCTCCGTATTGATATCGAAGATCTCGAGGTTGAACTTCATTTCAGGGGCCTCTATCTCGCGAACATCCATCAGTTTGTTCAGCATATATTGCATTTTCTCGGCCGACTCGCTTATGTAGCCTACAAATTCTTTCTGGTCGTTGCTTAACTTGTCTTCTTCCTCTCTTACCATGTTATTACTCATGATGATAGAGCCGATGAGGTTCTTAAGATCGTGACCCGCGATATTGATAAAGCTGTTCTTTTGTTCATCCAGCTTGCGCAGTTTTTCATACTGCATATCAATGATGTTGTTCTTTTCAGAAATGTCCCGGTTTTGCTCTTTTAATTGTTCGTTTGATTTTTCGATCAGGATAGAAGAGCGAACATCACGCATGATAACTTTATAGCGTGCATTCGGAATTAAACAGGAAATAATGGCTACGATAAAGAAGTACTGACCTCCGTTATTGATAAATATATCTGCGCCGTAATCGGCAAACAGGTTGAAAAACAGAGTAAGCAACAGGATAGAAACTAATGTTTGCACCACCGAGTTGATCGGCTCCCAGAATACCTGCAGGTTGAAAAAGAGGATCACCACAGAGTATAAAAGGAAATATACGCTCAGATCCTGCGAGTTTACCAGCGTACACATCAGCGCACAACTTGCCGAAAGCAGGAAAAACGCAACATGCAGCAGTAGCCGGTACTTTTGCCCCTTGTTTTGGTAAACATTAAATAACATGTAAATTACCAGAACAATAATGAGGCGAACGATAAAGTACTGGAGCCAAAGCCCAGGAGTATAAATGAAATCAATTATACTGAAGAGAGGAAAAAGGAAAATGATAGACCAGATAACAATGTTAGTCTGGTACCAGGCCTTTTTGGTAATCTCTTTTAATAATTCGTCTTTGTTGATCTGAACAAACATTATAGTTAGTTTTCTTAATTTATAATAAGATTAAACCAGTTGTTAATTTAGTCGCTAATAAAATAAAATTAAGTGAAAATATTGCCGTATTCAACAATGTTTATTAACAGGCTGTTAGGAATGGTTTCACTTTTAACGTTATTTGTTTCAATTGGTTGCGAAGCGCAGTCGTTTAATAATCAGTCTGCTGTGTTTAAAAGAGCCCAAACTCTTGATAACGGTGTGAGCATCTCCTGGCTTGAACAGACCTGGAATAAAAACATCCTGGATAGCAACGTTGTCACAACGTCTGATTTCCGTTTATTAAAACAACTTGGCTTCAAATGCATCAGGATTCCTGTGGCCTTCAGTCATTTTCAAACCAACAACTCTTATAACCCAAAGCTGCTTGAACATATTGATCAAATAATTAGGTTATGCCACTTATACGGGTTCAAGGTAATCATTTGTTACCATTCGGGAAATTTAGATGAAAACACTTATGGTGCTGAGGTACAGCACGTTATTGCTTTGTGGCAAATACTCGCAAAAAAATATTATCGGCAAAGTGCCGATGACCTCTTCTTCGAACTCTATAACGAGCCACCTCACATGAACCCCGATATATGGCAAAATGCGGCAAATGAGATGATTAAGGGAGTGCGGACGGTCGACAAAAAACGGACACTGATAGTAGGTGCATCAAACTTCAACAGTATTTATGAGCTGAGCCGGACAACGCCTTTAAATGATGATAATATCATCTATACTTTCCATTTTTATGAGCCATTTTTCTTTACCCACCAGGGAGCCGAATGGATAGGCGACCAGGTAGCAACTATCAATGTCCCCTTTCCATATAATGCTTCAACTTTTCCGCCTTTACATCCGAGAGCGAAAAATACATGGGGCGAAACTAACTATTACCAATACCGGACGGATGGCAACGAACAGTCGGTAAAAGATAAATTACAGATTGTTAAAAACTGGGGTATTAAATATAACGTTCCTTTATTATGTGGCGAGTATGGTGCATATAATAAATATGCTGACCAGGCCAGCCGTTGCCGGTATATAAAGGCTGTAAGACAAACGTTAAAAGCGATGCATATGCCCGGAATATTGTGGGATTATAACAGCAATTTTTCCATATTTGAGGGCAAGCCCTCGATGGCAAATCTGCCTGATTGTATGAAGGATGCGATAAGTTATCATACCCCAAACTAAAATGAATACTTTAGTATTTACTTATTATAATTAGTTACCTTTGCACACTATTGTATAAACATGAGATTTTTTGAAGAGCAGCGCAGAGAAGTTATGAAGCATATTGAAATATATATGCTCCAAAAAATCAACGAGTATCTGAAGCCAGTAGAAACTATATGGCAGCCGTCTGATTTTTTGCCCGACTCGACCCGCGAAACCTTCTTTTCAGAGATCAAAGAATTACAGGAAAGCGCAGCGGGTCTGTCTTATGACCTGATCGCCGTTTTAATAGGCGATACCATTACCGAAGAAGCTTTACCAACCTACGAATCATGGCTGACTATGGTTGAAGGCGTTTCAAGAGATGAAGAAGGTGGCTGGATGAAATGGACGCGTCACTGGACATCAGAAGAAAACCGTCATGGTGACCTGCTGAACAAATACTTGTACTTATCAGGCCGTGTGAATATGCGGATGATGGAGGTATCAACCCAATATCTTATTGCCGATGGCTTTGACATCGGCACAGGCACAGATCCTTATCGTAACTTTATTTACACCTCGTTCCAGGAGTTGGCAACCAATGTTTCTCACCGTCGTGTAGCGTCACAAGCGAAAAAGGATGGGGATACCCTGCTTTCAAAAATGTGCGGCGTTATAGCGGGTGATGAGGCCCGTCATGCTAAAGCTTATAAATATTTCATAGAAAAGATATTTGAGGTAGACCCAAGCGAAGCAATGATCGCTTTTGAGGATATGATGCGCAAAAAGATCGTAATGCCGGCCCATTTCCTGCGTGAAGTAGGATTGAAAGTGGGTCAGACATTCGGCCACTTTACCGATGCTGCACAGCGTTTAGGCATTTATACCGCCATCGACTATGTAGACATCCTGAAAGAACTGATAGAAGACTGGCACATCGAAAGCGCTAAAGACCTGAATGAAGGTGGCGAAAAAGCCCGTGATTATATCATGAACCTCCCCAATCGTTTACTTCGCGTAGCCGAAAGAATGAAAAACCCAATGCTGGAGTACAAGTTCAGCTGGATAAACGGGTAGTTTCTTATGAAACGTTATTGCGAGCGATAGCGAAGCAATCCCAAACAATACAGGGCGAATAGAAGGGGGATGAACTTGCATAGCAGATCTGCTAGTCGGGGATTGCTTCGTTGCGCGGCACACACAACCCACCTTGCGCCTCGCAATGACGAGTTTTTTAAAGGATTCCAATTTCCGCCCTCCGAAATCCGACTTCACATCACCCTTCCAAAATCAAATCCGTACCCGATTTCCCTGCAATAATTTTAAACAAATCATTCAGGATAGATTCCACCGTTAGCGAATTCACATCATCAACATAATGCTCGCTGCGAGTGATATGCAGTTCATCCCGCTGGACTTCAATATGATATAAAATATCTCCGGGGTACAAATCAGGTTGCGTAATATCAATTATATTGTCTGAACGGGTGACCGTAAAATTCAGATCACTTTTTCGCTGTTCGTGAAAAAGTGAATTGAGTTGCCTTTGGATAAGGTCGAATAACTCTTCGGTGTTGATCCTTTTATGCAGGGTGATGACTTTCATAACTGTAGATATTGATATAAATAGCTACAATCCGTATGGTGGTTTGTTTCCTTTTTGACCTTTATGTGGCTGTTGAGCGGCGCGATAAAGCAGCATCCTCAAATTTTAGGACTATATTTAAAGGATGAAAATAAGGTTGACTAAATTAAGGCAAATATGCGGCAGCTATATCCTGATCCTGATGGGCATCCTGTCTGCCGGGATGGGAGTAAAGGGATTCTTGCTATCCAGTCGCTTTATTGATGGCGGCGTAACCGGTATTTCTATGTTGATTGCCGAGATCACAGGCGCGCCATTGTCTATCCTGATCTTTGTTATTAATATTCCGTTCCTTTTGTTGGGTTATAAACGCCTGGGGATGTCATTCGCTATTAAAAGTATGGCTTCCATTGCAGGCCTGTCACTTTGCCTGGCGCTGGTGCATTTTCCGGATGTGACACACGATAAATTACTCACTGCCGTATTTGGCGGCTTTTTTATAGGCGTTGGTATAGGACTGGCGATTAAAGGCGGAGCAGTGCTCGATGGTACAGAGATCGCCGCATTGTTGTTAAGTAAGCAAACGCAGCTATTAAAAGTGAGTGATGTGATATTGCTGCTTAATGTGATCATATTTACAATGGCGCTATTCTTTTTAGGGGTCGAATCAGCATTGTATTCCATTCTTACCTACTTGTCAGCATCCAAAATGGTCGATTTTATTTTAAATGGTATCGAACAATATACCGGCATCACTGTGGTGTCGATCAAGGGGGAAGCGATCAGGAGTGCCATTACCAAGATGGGGCGCGGTGTTACAGTATATGAAGGGAAAAGTGGCTATGGTAAAGATGGACATGTAAATGACACTCGTGATATTATTTTTACGGTTGCCACCCGCTTTGAGATACCCGCTATAAAACGCGCCATATTGAATATCGATCCTGCGGCTTTTATTGTTCAGCACAGTGTTGATGATACGACAGGCGGGTTGATCAAACGTAAAGGATTACATTAAATTTGCCTTTATAGCGAATAATATCCGACCTTCGGATTCAATACATCATCCTTGAATTATGAATTACAAATTACTGGGCCGCTCGGGCCTTAAAGTTTCTGAATTGTGCTTGGGCACCATGGGTTTCGGTACCGAAAACGGCTGGGGGGCAGATCAAGAAAGCAGTTTCGCCATTATGGATGCCTATGCTGAGGCAGGTGGCAATTTCCTGGACACCGCCAATATGTATAAGCTGGGCAGCAGCGAAAAGATAATTGGTGAATACCTGTCTAACCACGACCGCGATTTTTTTGTAGTAGCAACTAAATATTCCCTGAAGGATAACGCTACCAATCCCAACGCATCCGGCAATAACCGCAAAAACATGATGCGCAGTGTGGAAGAAAGCCTGAAACGCCTGCAAACTGATTTTATCGACTTGCTTTACCTCCATATCTGGGATGATCTGACCCCGATTGATGAAGTATTGCGTGGCATGGATGACCTGGTTCGCCAAGGCAAAGTGAACTACGTAGCGATAAGTGATACCCCTGCGTGGATCGTGTCAAAAGGAAATACTTTAGCCGAGCTGATGGGTTGGAGCCCGCTCATTGCTTTGCAGATCGAATATAGCCTTATAGCCCGTACACCTGAACGGGAACTAATTCCAATGGCCAAACATTACGGCATGACCGTTTTGCCTTGGGCACCCCTGGGTGGTGGTGTACTTACCGGTAAATATATTCGTGGCGAACAAGGCCGCATCAAACCTGAAAGTAAACGCAGGAACGACGATGCCAATGAGATCACCAAAGTAGTTGTCTCGATCGCTGATGAACTAGGTGTATCACCCGGTAATGTTGCTTTAAAATGGACCATGCAGCAGGGATTTCATTGCATTCCGATTGTCGGAGCTACGAAATTATCTCAATTAGAAGACAACCTCAAAACTGTTAATGTTACCCTGAGCGATGATCAAATCAGACGTCTTAACGATGCCAGTGCTATTGAACTTGGCTTCCCAGGAGAATTTTTGAGGGAAGATGCGGTGAAGATGAATACGTTTGGCGGGTTTTATGATAGGGTAGAGAAGAGGGGATAAAAAGATACTCTTCGTTTCAATTAATATTTAGGCCCGCTCAATTGCCGCGAGGGCCTAGTTAGTTATTCACCTGTTGTTTGTTTTTTTGGCGTTCATGATTGCTATCGCAATTTTGGCTTGACCCAAAAGTAACCAAAACCGAGCGATAGCGAGCTCATGAGCACCTTGAAAAAAACAGACAACTGCGAATAACTCAAGACAGAAAAAAGCTTCAGCCCGCTCTGCCGGTTCTTAACGCCTTTTCCGTGCTACGCACATTGCAAAGGCTAAACCGTCATTCACGCCATACACCCGGCCCGCTTTTCTGTCAACCCCTCGCTCTTTTCGAGTTCATTTATAAGAACGGATAACACGAAATGAACCCTGTCAACGGACCAGCTTCGGACGAAATCAGGCAAAACAATGGTGGCTTGTGTGGTGGAAAGGGCATTAGCAAACTTTGCCGAAGAAGTGGTCTGCGCGAATGATAGTGGGGCAAAGTATTGCAGCCCGTGGTTTTGACTGATTGCAGGGCAAAGGCCTGTGCGACAAGGAAGCAAGCGTCTGTTGACTTGATCTTTTGGTTACTTTTCTATCAAGAGAAAAGTAACAGCCTCAGCGGCAATTGAGCTGAACGAATATCAATTGAACCTGTAATAACCAAAAGCCCCCTCATCAATCATTGAAGTGGGGGCTTTGCATATACACCCTATTTCGAGGCATCAACAATCGGAGTTTGATCATAATAAGCCAACTCCATATCTATTTTCCCATCCTTATTAAATGTGTCAAACTGCACGATATTAAACTTTGCTGTTTTCTTAGTCTTCTTATTAACACAAGTTACACCCCACCACGATTGCACAGTAAACGGGTCTTTTTCATATTGAAGTGCGTCAGGATACCCTTGCTTCACAACTTTTATCTGGTCCCAATCATTATAAATGCCCGCCCATCCTTGTTTTTGTTCAGCCAGAGTATACGGCTTCTCGCGCGAAGGATCATAAAACTTAACGGAGTCCGCATAAAGACCCGCCAGGCTGCCCCAGTCCTGCTTCAGGAAAAAGTCGACTGAATTGTTTACCACAGTAATGTACGGGTGGGTTTTGTAGATAGTGCCATTCTTTTGCATGTCCTGGGCAAAAACGTTAACGGTAATCAAGGCGAAAACCGCGATCAATAGTTTTTTCATAACGTTAAAAATTAGAGGGTGAAGAGATTTGAATGCTTATAACAATATAAGAAAATAATATTGATATAAACTAATTTAATATCCTAATTATGAGGAAGATAAATAAAATTTGATTATAATTTACCTTGGTGAAATATTTGTTAATCAAACGATAATAAATAAGCTGTCAAGCTGTATAACGATCAATCAAACTTTCTCAAATATTGCTTCGTCACCAAATCACCATACCAGATATTCGTGATCTTATCCATGGTGAACCAGCATTGCCCATTGTCATATTGCAGTACCTGCAGATTCTGTGCAGGCATAAAGCTTTGAGCTAATAGAAATTGCTTTTTATGCTGATTGTTCTCCACCACGTCCATCACAATAAAACAATGTCCCGGCGAACCACCATGGATAAACACATCCCCGGCTTTTAACTCATTTGGATCTGTTACTTTATGTAATTCTTTTTCCAGCGATAAAGTCCCGGCGTAAGAAAACACCAGTTCCATATAACGCATAAAGGTGGGATAGCTGTAATCCTTTTTCGCTTGTAATACCCAATGGTCGTTCCGGTAACGATAGCCATTAGCGTAATGAATATAATCGCATTTAAAGCCGCTTACGAAATTAAAGCTGATCTCGTTGTATCGCTTAGCCTGGTATAAATACTCGCCGCGAAGCCGCATTACTGCATCGGCACATTGCTGCAAGTCTTGTTTGCCTACGCTAATATCAACCACAGCGGCAGTTTCAATATCGGTGTTAGCTATTGCACCGGTATAAGTTTTGGTATGTGTACCCACTGGCTTAAGCGGAAGTTTTTGCAGCCATTCGGCAAAGCTGCCGGGTGCGACCATTTGCCGGGTATATCCGACAGGCGTTTTAAATCGCGTTAGCACATTATCAGGGGCGATAAATGACGAAAACAGGGCAAGGCTCAGGACGGCTAAAATGAATCTCATTATTCCGGGTTTGATATACTAATTTATCAATTCAGGGCGGTATTCAAAATGCATGGTGTCAAAATGGTACCACTTGCCGCCCCATATAAATCCATACTTTTCAAATATGTCCACAATGAGCTGCGGTATCCTGTTTTTGTAGGTGAAAATTGCCTCTTCATTGGTGCATTTGCAGGCCCATTGCCAGTAATCAGAATAGGCTGTGTTGATGTCGATGGTCATTCCGAAACTATGCATACTATGCCTGTTGGTCCCGGCAATATTGCGCCAGGCAAAGGTGCCGCCAATATTGGTAAGATATTTTTTCAGTTCAGGATGCTCATCGAGTTCTTTGGATATTTGCGTCAGTTTTTTGTCAATCCCATTAACGGTAGTCACCCTGATCTTTTGTCCAACCAGTTTAGGGCACCAGGTAATTTCAGTTAGATGCTGACTGGCTTGCTTTTCCGTCGATCCATAGATCTTCATAAAAAAGACCTCATTCCTCACCCGTCCCGGATCAAAGTTTTTAGCAGGTGGTGATTTTAATGTCCCGGTTGAGTATGGTTGCAGGAACATATCCTTCAGATCAGGTTTTTCGAGCAGTTCTTTAAATGATTTGTTTTTTATACCATCATCCCAAACCATGCGTGTGCCATCTTTAAAAAGCAATTGATTATTTGAGAATCTGGAAATAAAATCTGGATAGCATTTGATGAGTTTTTTTGCAGCAGGGGGGATGGTGTCCTGAGCGGAAGCATGCATAAAGAAGAGAAATAGAATTAAGCTGAGTATTATTCTTCTGATGCCAGAAGATCGTATATCAGGCTTTGCCGATTTTATCATTCAATATATTAGAGACTTCTTGATAGTCTTCATCTCCGAGTTCTTTTCTGCTGATGCTAAACATTACACCTTCAATATCCTTTGCTGACAATAATATGGTATCCTTAAATATTATATATGGATTAAATATACTCCAATTAAGTCTGTAAAGTTTTTCTTTATCCTCATATATAATAAATTCTTCCGACAAGATATACTTGCAGTCCATAGAGTCCTGTTTGTATCTAACGCCAAAAAGATATGTTTGGTCAAAGAATTTTTTCCTGTTATTATATAACTCACTCCATTTTAATAATACGTAGATAAGTAATCCAAACCCAGCGATAATTCCCACAGGGAGTGGGTCTTTTTCTTTGGAGGTAAATTCAAATGCCAGAATAATAACAGGGATGATAGTGTAAAATATATAGTGCTTAATAATCCTTTTGACTGAAAATAGCCAAACCGTTGACCTGATTTGAAGGAAATTATTATAATCGAATGGAATAGAAATTGTTTTTTCAGCCATGTGAATGTGATAAGATGCAGAAAAATAGGAACATTTCCTCTAATTAACAACCTCACATATTCCGTCTATACTGACCACCCACCTCATACAACGCATGAGATATCTGCCCAAGCGAACAGTATTTGCAAACCTCCATCAGGCTTTCAAAAATGTTTTCTCCGGCAATGGCTTTGTTTTGAAGTGCTTTTAATAGAGCCGGGGCCTTATCTGCATTGCGCTCCTGGAAAGCGGCTAATGCCGAGATCTGGAATTGCTTTTCCTCCTCAGTGGCGCGTATCACTTCGGATGGTGTAATAGTTGGCGAACCTTTTTTATTCAGGAAAGTATTTACCCCAACGATAGGGTATTCGCCGGTATGTTTCAGGGTTTCGTAATACAAAGATTCTTCCTGTATTTTACCACGCTGGTACATGGTTTCCATGGCGCCCAATACGCCGCCACGGTCATTCAGGCGTTTAAATTCTGTCAACACAGCATCCTCCACCAAATCAGTCAGTTCTTCAATAATAAAAGAGCCTTGCAATGGATTTTCATTTTTGGCTAATCCCAACTCCCGGTTAATGATCAATTGTATAGCCATTGCCCTGCGAACAGATTCTTCTGTAGGCGTAGTGATCGCCTCGTCATAGGCATTGGTATGAAGTGAATTACAGTTATCGTAAATGGCATACAAAGCCTGCAAAGTGGTGCGGATGTCATTAAAGTCGATTTCCTGCGCATGTAGCGACCGCCCGCTGGTTTGAATATGATATTTCAGTTTCTGCGAGCGGTCGTTGCCTTTGTATTTGTTTTTGATAGCTTTTGCCCACAGCCTCCGTGCTACACGCCCGATCACCGAATATTCCGGGTCGATACCATTGGAGAAGAAGAATGACAAATTCGGTGCAAAATCATCAATATGCATCCCCCTGCTCAGGTAATATTCCACGTAGGTAAAACCGTTGGACAGGGTAAATGCCAACTGTGTGATCGGATTAGCGCCCGCCTCGGCAATGTGATAACCAGAGATAGACACCGAATAAAAATTACGGACCTTGCTATCGATAAAATACTGCTGAATATCGCCCATCATTCGCAAAGCGAATTCGGTAGAAAATATGCAGGTGTTCTGCGCCTGGTCTTCCTTCAATATATCCGCCTGCACCGTGCCACGAACGGTGGCGATAGCTTTGGCCTTTATCTTTTCATATACATCAGCGGGTAAAACCTGGTCGCCGGTAAGACCTAGTAACATCAATCCCAAACCATTGTTGCCCTGAGGGAGCGTTCCTCCTGTGTAACCGGGTCTGGTGATGCCTTTTTCGTCATACACCTCCTTAAACTTCTCTTCTACCAAATGATCCAGCTTGTGTTCATGAATGTATTTCTCACATTGCTGATCGATCACGGCATTCATAAAATAGCCCAGCAGCATCGGCGCGGGACCATTAATGGTCATCGAAACCGAAGTAGAGGCATGGCACAGATCAAACCCACTGTACAATTTCTTAGCATCATCTAACGTGGCAATGCTTACTCCCGAGTTGCCGATCTTGCCATAAATGTCGGGCCGCGTGTGCGGGTCTTCGCCATAAAGAGTAACTGAGTCAAATGCTGTAGACAAGCGGTGCGCCGGCTGCCCCAGCGAAACATAGTGGAAACGTTTGTTGGTCCGCTCCGGACCGCCTTCGCCTGCAAACATGCGGGTGGGATCTTCACCCTCCCGTTTAACAGGGAATACGCCGGCAGCGTAAGGAAATTCTCCCGGTACATTTTCGGTTAACAGCCACCTCAAGATATCACCCCAGGCCTCATAACGTGGCAGAGCGATCTTTGGTACCTTCAATTGCGAAAGCGAAGTATAATAAAGCGGCTGACGTATCTCCTTGTCCCGGACTTTGTATATTAGATCATCAGCCTTATATTTTTTTACCGTTTCCGGCCATTCATTCAATAATCGTTTGCATTCAGGATGCAGATGGCTTTCGAGATGCCTGTATAAATCCTCCAAATTCCCCTCTCGAGAGGGGTCAGGGGTGTGTTCTTCAAGCGCATCCATCGCGCCGCTCACATTATACATCTGCTGCGCAATTTTACATTGTTCATTCACCCAGCTATCATAAGCCTGGCTGCTTTCCGCAATTTCAGCAAGATATCGTGTGCGGTCAGGTGGAATAATAAATACCTTTTCCGATTCTCCCCAATGAAGCGCAGCCACATCATATTTCTTACCAATAAAATCGACACCTGTTTTAGCCTTAATGGTACGCATAAGGGCCTCGAACAAATTGTTCATACCCGGATCATTAAACTGCGACGCCATTGTTCCAAAAACCGGCAGGTCTTCATCCTTAGCCTCAAATAGGTGATGATTCCGTTTATATTGTTTGCGAACATCACGCAGTGCATCCAAAGCGCCGCGTTTGTCGAATTTGTTCAATGCAACGATGTCGGCAAAATCAAGCATATCGATCTTCTCCAATTGGGTTGCTGCGCCAAACTCAGGTGTCATTACATATAGGGAGAGATCGCAATAATCAGTGATCATGGTATCCGATTGACCAATACCCGATGTTTCCACAATGATCAGATCAAATCCCGCCGTCTTGCATATATCAATGGATTCCTGAACATATTTAGATAAAGCCAAATTGGCTTGCCGCGTAGCCAGCGAACGCATGTAGACCCGTGGACTGTTGATGGAGTTCATCCGGATACGGTCGCCCAATAGCGCTCCGCCCGTTTTGCGTTTTGACGGGTCGACAGAAATAATGGCCAGTGTTTTATCTGTCTCCATTAAGAAACGACGAACAAATTCATCTACTAACGACGATTTACCCGCACCACCTGTACCCGTGATGCCTAATACCGGGGTATGTGCGGTCTCTTTATGTTTAACATTGTCTGCTTTTGCAAATTGCTCGGGCAGATTTTCTGCCAATGTAATCAGTGAGGCAATTGCCTTCGGGTCTTTTTCAGGTAAGTGCTTTAATTCACCATTGAGTTTAACTACAGTTTGGAAATCACATTGCTGCAGCATATCGTTTATCATCCCCTGCAAACCCATTCTACGACCGTCGTCGGGCGAGTAAATGCGCGCGATGCCATAATCCTGCAATTCTTTTATTTCTTCGGGTAGTATCACACCGCCGCCACCGCCAAATATTTTGATATGCCCGGCACCGCGTTCCTTCAGCAGGTCGTACATATATTTAAAGTATTCCACGTGCCCGCCCTGGTACGAGGTTAGGGCAATACCCTGCACATCTTCCTGGATAGCGCAATTCACCACCTCATCCACCGAGCGATTGTGTCCCAGGTGGATCACCTCAGCACCCGAAGACTGCAAAATGCGGCGCATAATATTAATAGTCGCATCATGCCCGTCAAACAGCGAGGCGGCAGTTACAAAACGTATCTTATTTTTAGAATGGTAGGGTGCAATGGTTTCCATTTGCGGTATTTATACCACAAAGCTAATCAAAATACTTAAAAGCTATGCGTGCATAATAATGTGGATGTGCAGATGTGCGGATATGCAGATGTGCAAATGATTAAAGTGAGGGCGATGACGTATGTGTTTAATTTTCAGGGGAGGATTGATTTTTATGATCTTTTAATACCCATTCGGCAAGCTTCCATTCTTCATCGGAATCCATTCGATAATCAAACTCTCGCGGCGACTCCTTCTGATCTATTATCGTTTGAAGTATTTGATTAGATATTTCCGGGTCATATATTCTCCACATTAATTCCCGTGTTTCGTTCCAGGTTATGCGTGCTAAGAAAAGGGCATTCGGTTTATCAGTGTCTGGACCTTTTAGCAATAAATCGAGCCGACTCTCAAAGTCATCTATTACTTTCCGTTCTTCTTTTGATGGCATTCTATTTTCAATCATGTCTTCCAGATTAATCATGATCGATAAGTGCCACGCAAATACAGCTTTCGGCTCAAAATCTTGTAACGAAATATTTATAAATCCAACGCCCGGAAAATCTTCCTGAACAAATTCAATAATCCGATATTTTGCATCAGGAATTACGACCCGGTATTCTTTAGTCATCTTCGAAAAATAAAAGACTTACGAAGTTTTTAAAACTTCGTAAGTCTAAACGGTCCTTTCAGCTTTCGCCTTTATCCTTTCACCTCCAACTACCACACTTTCACCATATCCTTATCATCACGGTACATTTTATCGCCCGGTTTGATGTCGAAGGCTTTGAAGAATGCCGGGGTATTAGATAGCGGACCATCTACACGATAGATCTCAGGCGAGTGCGGGTCGAGTTTGATGCGCATACGCATGGTTTCGTCGCTGGTTTTAACCCGCCATACCTGTGCAAACGACAGGAAGAAACGCTGATCAGGGGTCAGTCCGTCTATTTTTGTATCGCCTTTGCCTTGTGGTGTATTTTTAAATGCCTGGTAAGCAATGGCCAAACCGCCTATATCTGCCAGGTTCTCTCCTTGTGTAAGTTTTCCGTTTACGTGAAGGCCATCAAGCACAGTGTATTTGTCGTACTGATCGATCATCACCTGCACGCGTTTGGTGAATTTGGATGCATCTTCTTTTGTCCACCAATCTTTCAGGTTACCATCCTTGTCATACTGGCGACCCTGATCGTCAAAACCGTGGGTCATTTCGTGACCGATAACCGCACCGATAGCACCATAGTTGATTGCATCGTCAGCGTCTTTATCGAAGAATGGGAACTGTAATATCCCTGCCGGGAATACGATCTCGTTAAACGTTGGGTTATAATAAGCATTCACCGTAGGCGGTGTCATACCCCATTCAGTACGGTCGACAGGCTTATTAACCTTGTTAATCATTTCAGTATACTGGTGTTTGGCTACCGACTGACCGTTGGCATAATAAGCTCCTTTATCAATGGTGACATCATCATATTTCTTCCATTTATCAGGATAACCAATCTTTTTGGTGAATGCAGCCAACTTCGCAAGTGCTTGTTTCTTAGTGTCAGGGCTCATCCAGTCCAGTTTTTCTATGCGGTCTTTATAAGTAGCCTGCAGGTTATTCACCAAATCCAGCATGCGTTTTTTAGCATCCGGCGGGAAGTATTTTTCAACGTATAACTGTCCAAGCAATTCGCCCAACCAGCCATCGACGTTATAGGAGATCGATTTCCAGCGTTCTTTTTGCTCTTTCTGGCCAGACAATGTTTTTCCGAAGAAATCAAAATGTGCATCCCTGAATTTCTTGCTCAGCATGTTCGATGCACCATTTATTGCTTCGAAAGCTGCTTTATCTTTCCAAACATCTATCGGCTGTGCTTTCAGCAGATCATTTAAAGCCTTATAATATTTTGGCTGACCAACTAATACTGTATCGGTTTTAAGCTCCATGCGATCGAAGGCATCTTTTAAGTCGACATCCGGCATCAGCTTTTGCAGATCGGTAGTGGTCAATTTATTGTAGTTTTTAACCGGGTCACGCAATTCAACAGGAGTTAAATGCGATTGAGCGATGGCAGTTTCCAATTTCAATATACCATCGGCTTTCTTTGCTGCGGTTGCAGCATCGGTACCCGTGTAGGTGAACAACTGCGCGATGTATTTTACATAAGCAGCACGTATTTTCTTTGAGGTAGAGTCATTCTCAAAATAATACTCCCGTTCAGGTAAACCGAGACCACTCTGATCAAAGTGTGCAGCATTTTTTGCAGCGATCCTGTCGTCCGGCGAAACATAAAAGCCGAATAAAAAGCCGTCGCCGGTTTTAAAACCATCTGCAGCCAGCTTCACAAGCTCTTTGTAATCCTTAACCGCGTTAATCTTTTCCAGTTGCGGTTTGATAGGATCGTAACCTAACTTCTCAATTGTAGCGGTATCCATACCACTTTTGTACAGATCGCCTACTTTTTGTTCCAGGCTGCCCGATGCATTATCTTTTGATGATACATCATTCAGTATATCATGCACGTGTTTGATGTTGTCATCAGATACGGTGTAGAACGATCCCCAGCCGGTTTCTGATGCCGGTATTTTGGTGTCCTTAAGCCACGTTCCGCTGGCATACAGTGCGAAGTTTTCGCCGGGTTTTACGGTTGTGTCCATGCCGGTTTTGTCAAAAAACGTCGTGCGTTTTGGCACAGAGGCCGATTTGTCTTCAATTTTTTGCTTACAGGCCGCAACCGCAAAAACAGCGGTAGATAGCATAGCCCAATGGGTAAGTTTCATAAGATAGGATTTGGTTAATTATTGAGTTTTTGTAAAGATGGAAAAACTTTTGTGAAATTAATATACCTATATTTGAATAACAACCTGTTGATAAACAACAGACTGTTAACAAATAAATGACAAACGCTTAACGTTTATATGAAGGCTTATCGCTTATTTTTATAGACCTGAAACACAGGTCAGTTAAAATTAACCTAAATAAATTTTATGACCTGGAGAAAATTTAGCGGCGAGATCATCCATTCGCCAATCCTCGAAGAAGTAGAACAAGCTATTGAAAGAGAAAGTCTGCTGGGCAACAAACTAAAAGTTTGCATTGGTACCGACTCGCAGGTAAAAGGCAACGTTACCGATTTTGCAACCGTGATCGTGTTCCTTCGCGAGGGCCGTGGCGGATTTATGTTCATCCACCAGGAACGTACTGGTCAGAAGATGAGCATTAAAGAGCGGATGCTTAGCGAGGTGCAAAAATCCATCGACATTGCTTACAAATTGTGCGACCTGCTTGATCTGTATGATGTTGACCTGGAAGTTCATGCCGATATCAATACCAACCCGATGTTCAAATCAAACCAGGCTTTGCACGAAGCAATGGGCTATATCCTGAGCATGGGCTTTGTATTTAAGGCAAAACCTGAAGCATTTGCCAGTTCGTATTGCGCTAATAAAATAGTACAGTAATCCGGGTAAAAGATTTGCATTTGGCGGCGCATTTATATCTTTGAAGATATAAATACAGATACCATGTCGCCATTAATTGAGATTGAAGAACTGCGGTCTGCAAAAGGCCCTATCATACTTATCGACGCTCGCGCCGGGGCCGATACCCGCCAGCGTTACGACGCAGGACATTTACAGGGCGCCCAATTTGCCGACCTTGATAAGGACCTTGCACTCCTGCCCGAGAATGCCGCCAACGGCGGACGCCATCCTTTGCCCCCAATCGAAAGCTTTTCAAAAAAATTAGGTGAGTGGGGAATTACACCCAATAGTCATGTAGTTGTGTACGACGACAAAGCTGCCGCCTTTGGCGGAGCACGCTTGTGGTGGATGCTGCGCGCCATCGGTCATAAAAAAGTGCAGGTATTAAACGGCGGATTAAAAGCAGCCATCGATGCGGGTGTTCCACTAAGTACAGAACCTTATACTGCAACCCCAGTTGCAGCTTATCCAGTACCAAATAGTTTTGCCGGAACTGTAGATATTGAAGAGACCGGCAAAGCGGCAAAAGATAGTCTTAAAATGGTGATCGATGTGCGGGAGACGCCACGTTACCTTGGCCAAATGGAACCTATCGACCTGATAGCTGGCCATATTCCGGGAGCGGAAAATATGCCTTATACGCTGAACCTGGATGCCAATGGTAAATACAAATCTCCGGAAGAGTTGAAGGCTGCTTATGAAAAGCTATTGGGGGATGTTAAGCCGGATGAAGTAATTGTTCATTGCGGCTCAGGTGTTACAGCTTGCCATACTTTATTGGGGATGGATTATGCAGGTATTGCCGGGCCAAAAATGTATGTAGGCTCCTGGAGCGAATGGTCGAGGAGGGATTTGCCGATAGCGACTGAACAGAAATAAACCAAATCTCTGTGAACTTTGTGACTTCTTTGTGTCCTCTGTGGTAAAAAATTTAACCACAAAGAGCACTGAGGTTGAGCACAAAGAGGCACGAAGTATTTTAAATAAATGGAGCAGATCATTACCCGCACAGCCACGCTTGCTGACCTCGATATTTTACTGGAATTTGAACAGGGAATAGTTCAAACAGAACGCCAGTTTGACCCAACTTTAAAAGATGGGCGCATTCATTATTACGATCTCGCGGCTATGATCGGGGCGCCACATATTGAGGTGATGGTAGCTGAAATAGGCTCTGAGATAATCGGCAGCGGCTATGCGCGTATTGAGGATTCAAAGGTTTATTTAAAACATCCGAAACATGCTTACCTCGGCTTTATGTATGTAAAACCCGAACATCGCGGAAAAGACGTAAACAAAAAAGTTATCGCAGCATTGCAAGAATGGGCGATAGCGAAGGGAATAACCGAATTCAGACTGGATGTTTATAGTGACAATTTGCCGGCAGTAAAAGCTTATGAAAAAATAGGTTTTAAAAAACATTTGATTGAAATGCGAATAGAACTGCCTGCTAAAGATCAATAAGCACAAAACCTTACCCTGTAATATACCGTTAGTTCTATAGTGAAAAGCTACACCCTCAAATACGAAACATTTATTCCAACCACGCTGGATAAGGCCTGGGATTTCTTTACCTCGCCGCTAAACCTGGTAAAGATCACTCCGCCAGATATGAACTTTGTTGTTACGTCGGAATACAAGGCAACAGATAAGGTGTACCCGGGAATGATCATCACTTACTTTATTTCGCCACTTCTTGGTATAAAGTTGAGGTGGATGACGGAGATCACCCATGTAAAAGAAAAAGAATATTTTGTTGATGAGCAGCGTTTCGGGCCATATGCCTTATGGCACCATCAGCATCATTTTAAACCGGTAGAGGGTGGTATCATGATGACAGACATTGTGAATTATGCTATTCCATATGGGATTTTTGGGCGGATGGCGAATAGCCTTTTTGTTAAGAATAAGTTGAAAGAGGTGTTTGGCTTTCGGGAGAATGTGATAGGGGATTTGTTTGGGAACAAATCGAACGTTAAGTAACGGTGTCATTTCGAACGAGCTGAAGAGGCCTTGTGTAGTCGGACGAGGAGAAATCTTATACGCCATATATAGTCCGCTTTGCAAGTCGTAGAAGATTTCTCTTCGCGCCCAACCCTCTGTCTCCGCCGCCCATCAAAATGACATCGGTTACAGTATCCCGGAACTCAATGACAATACTTCTTCACCGCCTCAGCAGCAGCCTTTGAACCAAGTTGCATAGCCTTATTCATATCAGCACAAGCACCTGTATTATCCCTACCAACTTTTGCCAAACCACGGTTAAGGTATGGAGCCGCATCTTGTGGATCTAAAGCAATGGCGGAATCATAATCTTTTATTGCACCTGTAACATCTTTCAAATTAAATTTAGCCTGACCGCGTAAGTTGAGAAAATCTTCATTTTTAGGGTCGATGCGCATGGCTTCGGCCAAGTCAGCGTTGGCACCTTCGGCGTCGTTCAAATAGCTTTTAGCCAATCCACGGTAAGCGAAAACTTTGGTGTTAGTGATATCAAGATACAATGCGCTGTTGTAATCATCTATAGCGCGTTCATAATTTTTAAGGGCTACGCGCACATTTCCACGCACAAAATAAGCTTCACCGTCTTCTTCCTTGCTGATTTTAATAGCCTGGTTAATGTCCTTCAATGCGCCGTCATAATCTCCCCTCATCAGTTTGGCATTACCTCTATTATAATATGCCGCACCTGAAGCGGTATCTAAACGCATCGCCATATCATAATCGGCAATCGCTTCAGCTATGTTCCCCAGGTTCTGTTTAGCAACACCGCGTTCTACATAAAAATCAGCATTTTTAGGATGGGCTTTGATCATTTTATCATACAGATCCTGTGCCTCCTTATAAAATTTGGCATCGATCAAAATCTTACCCAGCTCCACATACAAACGCTGGAACCTTGAGTTCAGATCGATCATATCTTTTGTATCTTCCAAAGCACCTTTTCTATCACCAAGCTTTATCCTGCCTTTAATTCTTCTTAGGTAATTTTCAGCATTCGATGCACCGAAATCCATCATCTTATTATAGTCGGCCATAGCAGTGGTGTACTGCTTAAGCGAGTATTTCATATCACCACGGATGGCGTAGGCATAATCATTTTTCGGTGCTACATCGATCGCCTTATTCAAATCCGCCATCGCGCCTGTGGTATCATGCTGAAACGCTTTTATTCGGGCGCGGGATATGTAGGCATAACTGTTTTTAGCATCCAGTTTCACAGCCATCTCTGCATCTTCCATAGCTCCGGTATATTCTTTTAAACCATAACGGGCGTCAGAGCGATTCTGGTAAGCATCTGAACTTTTAGGATCAAGCTCAATCGCCTTGTTAAATTCAGCAACGGCTTCACTTTTCCGGTTCATATTGCTTTTTACCAGGCCATCGTATATATACAATTCGGCGTTGTTCGGATCTTTCTTTATCTGGTTACCAAAGTATTCCAGAGCAGCCGGTTCATTGTCGTCATTAGCTAGCGCATGCGCCAGGTATTTATATACGTTCGGCATTTTGGGATCCATCTCGACGGTTTTCTTATAATCGGCAACGGCAGCTTTATAATCACCCAGGTTGCCTTCTGCGTTACCGCGATAAAATACGGCATGCGCATTTTTAGGGTCGAGGCTAAGTGTAGTATTGTAATCTTCAATAGCACCTTTAAAATCACCAACATTGCCTTTTGAGTTGGCCCGGTAATAGATCAGGTCAGCATTTTTAGGGTCGAGTTTAACTGCCTTATTATAATCAACAATAGCTTCCCTGTCTTGGTGCAAATTGGCTTTGGCAACACCGCGGTACTCATATAATTGCGGGTCGTTTGGCGCAAATTCCATTGCTTTGGTGAAGTCTTCAACAGCACCTGTATAATCGCCTAAGTTTGATTTCGCATTAGCGCGATAATGATACATATCCGCATTGCGCGAATTCATAGAGATCGCCTTATCAAAATCTTCGATGGCACCTTTATAATCTTTTACAGCATTTTTCGCGTTAGCGCGATAAAACCAGGCGTTGGTATTATTAGGATCGAGTTCGATTACCCTGTTGTAATCGGCAATGGCCGCGTTATGATCATCGATATTTCCTTCGGCATTAGCACGGTAAAAATAAGCCTTTGACGCTTTATCATTCAACTGAACAGCTTTGGTAAAGTCGGCAATAGCGCCTTTGTAATCTTTATGATTGCCTTTCTCATTACCCGCTTGTATATACTTGTCGGCGGTCTGCGCCAGGCAGTAAAAAGGTAAAAGAAATAATATGATGAGTAACCTGGTCATTGTTAATGTTTATGTCTTAAAACGGTCTCAGCACCAGCGAAACTGTGCCGCTCGCACCGTCTCCTGTATTACGCCCGGTTATAAATTTACCTCCGGTTAAAAATATAGAGAATTCCCTGCTAAACGAATGCCCGTAGCTGAGTGAAACCTGGTTGAATGCAAAATCCTTGTTCGCGTACTGTACATACGAAAACTGTTTATTGGTACTGGTTGAATAGAATCCACCTACCGAAACCGAGATCTGATTTTTGAATTGCTTATCCAGGTTAAAACCCAATGTTCCGCTATACCTGTCCTGGAAAGGGCCGGTGCTGCCAATATATTGCCTGAAGCCATTCTCCAGCGTGAAGTAAGCATTTGTTCCAAACATCTTCATGCTGCCGGAAAACATCAGTTTTAATTCGCCGCCGGTTAGTCCGTAGCCTAAACTTGCGTTATTGACATATAAAGGTGTAATAACCGTACCCTGAACCATAAAGTAGAAGCGGTAGTCGATATTGGCTACATACCACCGGATGCCGGTTTCGAGGTCAGTCAATCCTGCAGCTGTGTTTTTATAATTGCCTTGCACAAAAGTGTTGGTTACGTAGGGTAGTTGCGCCACCAATGTAAAACGACGGCTCAAACCATATTCGGCATATAGCTGGTAAGTTAGTGACGAGAAATGGCCATTGCTCGGAAAAGAAGCCAGATGCCCCGTTGAATCCCAGGCCTTATTTGCATAAAAGTAACTTACCGATGGCGATAGCAACAAACTATGTGGCCTCACCGGGAAACCACCAGCGTAACTGTTGCTGCGCAATGCCCCAATCAGCAAAAACGCAATCAGCAGCGGCTTATATTTTATAGGTGTAAATTTCTTTGTCATATCTTAAAATAGTGCAAAGGCGTCGCGCATCCATCTGCCTTCCAATTCTTTATATTTTGAACTGATCTCGTGTGACAGGTTCTTGAAAACCATTATGCGTTTTCTGCCGGGAACAAGGTTATACGTTGCATATTCATTATTAGGCGGTGCAAACGGGTCGAGGAGACCGATACCCATTAAAAAAGGGCATTTTACATTCGCGGCGAAGTTTCTGCCATCAAAATAATCAAGGTTGCTTAATACTTTGTCCATGGTCAGCCCCGGTTGGGTTGCCGCGTATTTTTTGAAGCTGCTTATCGGCCAGTCAACCTCACCAACCAATCCGCGGATATCGCATAAGATCGGGTTTTGGGCAGATGCCAGGTTTACACGGCTATCAACCCCTGCCAAAGCAATGGCAAGGTATCCACCCATACTACCGCCTGTAGCCAGGATGTTATCGTGCCTTAAATTGGGTTGACTATAAATAAAGTCGATACAACGCACGCAATCCATGATCACACCGCGCATCACATATTTTTCTTTGTTCTCAATACGATAAGTCAAAAACTCATCACGACGGGTATCTATTTCACCGCGACTGGTACCCTGCCCACGAGTATTTAGGGTAATAATCGCCAGGTCCGGATCAGTACCAAGCATTGGCGACAGGTCAACCTGGTATCCCGGCAAACCTAACAACACAGAAAATTTGCGGCTCTTATTTTTTGTCTTTGGCAAGGTCATGTAACCTTTAATGAGGTAATTATCCAGCGACCGCATTTGTATCTCGTATACCTCACGGTTTTCCGTATTCTGTGTTGGCAATGGGATAACTTTGAAATCCGGGTTTACCTTAGCCAGTTCATCTTTAGTTTTTTGCCAGAACTCATCAAAATCAGCCGGGCGGGAATAAGAAGATTGTATTTCCTTTGGCCTGATACCGAAAGCACGTACGGT
>Ga0163162_10000456_pt1 | contig 37890 bp, 39 predicted proteins | sample S55metaG_FD_115310 | JGI IMG/M metagenome (GOLD analysis project Ga0163162, IMG submission 115310) | Switchgrass rhizosphere microbial communities from Kellogg Biological Station, Michigan, USA - S5-5 metaG | ecosystem: Host-associated > Plants > Roots > Rhizosphere > Soil | place: USA... | reverse complement strand
GTTGTCGATGCCCTCGGCCTCCACTCGATCGATCGCCGCCTCCAGCGCCCAGAATTCCAGCGGCGCCGGCATGCCCGGCAACGCGCCGCGGCCGCGATCGAGCCAGGTGCGCCTGATCTCGGCGAGCGAAAGACTCGAAGGCGCGAAATCGGGCGTGGCCGCAACATGCGTCCACGCCCGCTGGCTCATTGCGACGGCGGACACGCCCGCCGGCCCCGCGAGCCCCTTCTGCGCACCAATCACCGCAATGTCGATGCCGAGCGCGTCGACATCGAGCGGATGGGCACCGATCGACGCCACTGCATCGATCACGAGCAGCGCGTTGCGTGCCTTCGCGAGCGCCGCGATATCGGCGAGCGGATTGAGCACGCCGTTGGCCGCTTCCGCATGAACGGCCGCGACGACATCGACCGCGGGCAACGCGTCCATCCGTGCGCGCAGCGCCTGCATGCCCGCAGGCTGCCCCGGCTCTGCGAGCAGCTCGTGCACCGTCGCCCCGGCGCGGCGCAGCCAGGCGCCGAAGTATGCGCCGTAGGGGCTCGTCACGATGTTCACCGCCGTCACGCCCGGCCGCGCGATGCTCGTTGCGACGGCTTCGAGTGCAAGGATCGCCTCGGCCTGCACGAAGATCACATCGCCGGTGCTCGAAAGCAGGCGTCCGATGCGATCCGCGAGCGGCGCATAGCGCCCCGCAGGATAGACCGGCACATCGAGAAGGGCATTCGCATGACGTATCGGCATGAAGGGAACCTCGTCTAAGGGGTGATTCGGGCGGCGAACGGGCGCCGCGCCAGACGATACAGCACCGCGGCGAGACCGAGCATCAGCATCGTGAACATGAAGACGGCCGACACCGCAGCGTAGACGGTCGGCGACGGCCCATACTGAAGGCTGCCATAAAGATAGACCGGCAGCGTGGTGACCTGCGGCGTCGACAGGAAAGCCGACACGACGAGATTGTCGAACGAGAACGTGTACGCCATCACGCCGCCCGCCGCGACGGCCGGCGTCAGTTGCGGCAGCACGATGAACCAGAGCGTCTTCAGCCGCGTGCTGCCCAGATCCGCCGCCGCGTCTTCCACGCGGCGGTCGAGCGTCAGCATGCGCGCACGAACCACGAGCGCGACCACGGCGATCGCCATTGGCGTGATGCCGGTGACGAGCGTCGCGGTATCGAGCGAAATTCGCGTGACACTGTAGAGCAGGAGCAGCGAAACGGCGATCACGGATTCCGGCACGATCAGCAGGATATACGTGAGCGCCGCCAGCAGGTGACGCACGCGGCCGCTCGGATGCCGCACGATCGCGTAGCCCAGCGCCGAACCGATCACGACCGAGAGCAGCGACGACCAGAACGCGACGTCGAGACTCGACACGATCGAATGCCTCAGCGTCAGGTCGTTCCAGGCGGCCGGATACCATTGCAGGGTCCAGCCGGTCAGCGTGGCGGTTTCATTGCCAAGAACGCCGAGGTTGAACGAATAGACAAGCGCCGCGACGATCGGCGCGAAGAGAAAGACGACCGCGGCGGCATACCACAGCCTCAGGCTCGCATGCGTCGCGTATTCCTTCCAGCCGGTGCGGGCATATTCGCGCGCCGTCATCGCCCGACCTCCGCAAAGCCTCGCGTGATGCGGGCGAGCACCGCGACGATGATCGCCACCGCGACGAGCACAAGCACCGCCATCGCGGAGCCGAGCGCGTAGTTCTGCGATTGCAGGTACTGGGCGGAAATCGCCTGGCCCATCAGCATGCCGCGATCGCCGCCGAGCAGCCTCGGGACCACCAGTTCGCCGAGCATCGGCACCATCGTCAGAAGAATCGCGGTGGCGATGCCGGGGCGGATCATCGGCAGCGTGATGAAGCGGAAGGTCTGCCAGCGCGACGCGCCGAGATCGCGGCTCGCCTCGATGAGCGCGCGCGGGATCCGGTCGATCACGACGAAGAGCGGCACGACGGCAATCGGCAGATAGCCGTACACCATGCCGATGAATACGGCCGTGCGGGTATCGAGCACATCGAGCGGACCGTGGTGCAGATGCAGCGCGTTGAGCATGCCCTGCACGGCGCCGTCACGCGACATCAGCATGTGCAGCGACATCAGGCGGATCAGGAAGCTCGAGAAGTACGGCACCACGATGAGCGCGATCGCAAGCGCGCGATGCCGCCGCGTATGGCGGGCCACGAAATAGGCCACGGGCAATGCGGCGCCCAGGCAAAGCGCCGAGGCCGACGCCGCGAATGCGATCGTCCTGAGGAAAGTCGCGCCGTAGAAGCCCGAGAGCGCGGCCGCGTAGTTGTCGAGCGTGAAGTCGGGCACGACGCCGCCGAACGTCGGCCGTCCGAACGAGAACACCACGGTGAACGCGAGCGGCGCGAGAAAGAACACCGCGAGCCAGAGCGCCGGCACGCCCGCAAGCAGGTGGTGCGGCAGATTGCCGGCTGTGGCGGGACGACGACCCACGCCGCGGTCGGCACAGCCGTCGCGTCGCCCGCCGGCGCCGCGACGTTCATCGAACAGGTGAAGTAGGACTCGCACCACGCTTTAGCCAGCCGCCGCCTGGATTTCGGTCTGCATCTGAAGATACACCCCGATTGTTTGAGGATTCACCACGAACGACGTCAGCCTGCTGAAGTCGAGATTCCTGCCGCCGAAAATGAGGTCGGCGTTGGGCACATCCGCGCCGAGCTTCGCGCGCAGATCGGACAGCGCGGCCGGAAAGCCGAGATACCGCGTCTCGGAGATCTGCACCTCGGGCCGCAGCTGATAGGCGAGGAAATCGTAGGCCTGATCGAGATGGGGCGCGTTCGCGGCGATCGCGTAGTTGTCCACCCACAGTTCGCTCAACGGACCCGGCACCGCCCATCTCAGCTTCGGATTGAGCGCGATGGCGGCGCGCGCCGCGCTCTGGTGGGTCTGTGCGAGCACGATCGAGCCATTCGCGACGGCGTTGGGGTCGAGGACCGAAAAGGACTTGACGTGTTTCGCAAAGCCCTTGAGCCGGCCCGCCGCCGCGCGGATAGCGGCGGCATCCGCCGTGTTCCAGTCCTTGCCCTGCAGCCAGAGTTCGGGGCCGATCGTCTCCCATCCCGACACGGACAGACGAACCTTCCCCGACACGCCCGGCCTTTCCCCGGCCCTGAAGAAATCCTCCCAGGTCGCGATATCGCCGCCCGTCGCATCCGGGTCGTAGAGCACGCCGAGCAGGCCCCAGTCCTTCGGAATCGAGTACCGGTTGCCAGGATCGTACACACGGTTCATGAGCTTCGGATCGAGCGCGCCGATGTTCAGCCTGCCGTGGTCGATCGGCTGCAGCAGCCCCCTGCGGGCAAGCTGCGAGATCCAGCTCGACGAGGGAATGACGACGTCGTAGCCCGCGCCCGCCGCGCTGTTGAGCCTCGCGAACAGCGTCTCGTTGGAGTCGTAGGTCGAGACGTTCGGCGTGACACCGGACTTCTGCGCATAGGCGCGCAGGTCGCCGGGAGAAAAGTAGTTCGGCCAGCTGTAGACATCGAGCTGGCGCGCTGCCCCCGCCGCTGCGCCGGGCACGCATGCCGCCAGTGCGGCCGTGGCGCAGGCGCCGCCCAGCCGGCGCAGCATGGAGCGGCGGCTCAACGACGAGTCGAGGGTGAGCGAATCTGTCTTCATCAAAGCGATACCTTTCGAGTCAGCCGGAGAACGTTGCGTTGCCTGAGCCTCAGGCGAACCAGTCGTCGCGGTACGCGCGTACCGAACCGGCATCGAATGTGATGAAGACGGGATTGCCCGGCGCGAGACCATGGCTTGGCGACATGCCCGGCTTGCGCGCCTCGATCGAGTCGAAGACGCTGCCGTCCGCGGTGACGGCGCTCAGACGCCGCGACGGACCGGCCGTGACCACGTGGAGCAGCCGGGCCGCGAGGCGGTTCGTGCGGGTGAGCGCGGTCGGGCCGCTGCGTTCGATGCGCGTCGCCTCCGGCCTGATGACCACGAGCGCGGTGTCGCCGCTCATCAGGTCTTCGTCGAAATAGCCGGCTTCGATCAGGCCGGGCCTCGACGTGAGCATCGCGCTGCGGCCGATGCGGTCTACGTGCGCGCGGAGCATGTTGGCGCCGCCGACGAAGCGCGCGACCCATGCATTGGCCGGCCGGTCGTAGATTTCCGCCGGGGCACCGACCTGTTCGATGCGTCCTTCGCGCATGACGGCGAGCCGGTCCGCCATGGCGAACGCTTCTTCCTGATCGTGCGTGACATAAATGAAGGTGCCCGCCAGCTCGCTGTGCACGCGCCGCAGCTCGCGCTGCATCTCGCAGCGCAGCTTGCGGTCGAGCGCGCCGAGCGGCTCGTCGAGCAGCAGCACCGCCGGAGCATTGGCAAGCGCGCGGGCAAGCGCGACCCGCTGCTGCATGCCTCCGGACAATTCGTGCGGACGGCGCATGGCCGCGTCCGAGAGACGCACCAGTTCGAGCAGGTCGTAGGCTCTCGCGTGCCGTGCCTTGCGGGAGAGGCCGCGCATGCGCGGGCCGTATGCGACGTTGTCGAGCACGTTCAGATGGGGGAAGAGCGCATAGCTCTGGAAGACGGTGTTGACGTCGCGCTGCTCGGCGGGAACGCACGTGACATCCCGGCCCTCGATGAACACCTGTCCTTCGTCGGGCGTCTCGAGGCCCGCGATGAGACGCAACGCCGTCGTCTTGCCGCTGCCGCTCGGCCCGAGAACGGCAAGGAACTCGCCCGCCGCGACGTCGAGCGAGAACTCGCGCAGCGCCCGCCGGCCGCCGTAGCTCTTGCTCACTTCATTAAGCGACACCCTGCTTTGATAGGCCGATTGCGGCACTGGTAACGGCATCATCAGCATCTTCCTGGAGATGGGTCATCTGTCGCCGCCAGTGATGCCGAAACGAATCCACGATCATGGAAGTGCTGCTACGCACGATCGCGGACCCGGCCCGCCACGGTAAGCAGGCCGTGCGCGATGGACCGCAGCCTCCGCGGTAGGCGGTATCGGCGGTCCGTTTCGGCGTCCGACCGGACGAGCAGCGTTTTGTCCGGACATGACGCACCGATTACGACAGAAACGTGTCGGCGTACGGATCGATTGATCGATTGGGGGTCCGCAAGCCTTTCCACCTCATAGATAACAGCCGAAGGGCCGATTTATTCCGTGACTGAACAAGTCTTCGCGCTCGGACGCGAGACGTGTGTGCCTGCCCGATCGCATCGGTGCGATGCAATGCATGGTTACTTCCACTTGCGTCGGGACGGGGCCTTTGCGCGCACGCGCTGCGCGCCGTTCGCCGGTTCGCTGTCGCCGTGGGTTGCGGCGGCTTCGCCGGGCGCGGCCTTGAGGTAGTTGTAGACCGTCGCGCGCGAGACGCCGAAATATTCGCCAACATGGTCGATGAAATTTCTCACGCTGAGCAATCCGTCCGCCCTCGCCTGCGCGAGCACCAGTGTGATCTCCGTTCGCCCGAAGTCGCTCGTGCGCACACAGCATTGCGCCGACACCTGCTCCGCGATTTCGTTGAGCCTTTCCTTCCAGTCCGACCTGAACAACGCGTCGGGCCGCGCCTGCGACTGCGCGCCGACCGCAAAGCCGCTCAGGAGCTTCTGTACCTGGGTCAGCGCGGAGACATCGAAGTTCAGGCAGAGCAGCGCCACGATCTCGCCTTGCTCCGAACGCGCGACAATAGTGATCGAGCGCAGCTTGCGGTTGTTGGGCCCGCCCTTCTCGTAGGGGCCGATGACGTCGCCGCCTTCCTGCAAGGCGGGCAGGTCGGAGATGAGGGACGGGTCGCCGGGCTTGCGCTTCGAGAAGCCATTCGCGATATGCGCGACGAGCCCCGTCCTCGCGTCGTGCACGACCGCTTCCAGATCGGGGAAGAGCAGCGCGGCGATGCCGTCGGCCGCCGCTTTCAGAAAGCCGATATCAATCATCACAGATCGCCCTGCGTCATCGCGTGCTGCTTCGCAGGTAATCCTGCAGGACGCCGAGACCCTCTTCGATGTTCGCGCGGCCATAGCCGATGCGGAACCGGTCAGCGGGCACCGGGCTCAGCTCGGAGCGGTAGATGCTCGACGGCAGCAGCAGCACGCCCGTTCGTTCGACGAGGTCCGTAGCGAACTGCTCCACGCCCTCTGCACCAAGATAGCGCGGATATGCAACGCACCCGCCATCCGGGCGATACCATTCGAACCGGTCTTCGAAGTCCGCGAAGAAGCGGTCGAGCACCGCGAGGTTGTGCGTCATCAGCGCGTGAATGCGCGCGAGGATCGTGTCCTTCGCTTTCAGCGCGATGCGCGCAAGCACTTCGCCCGGCCCGGAATTGCAGATCGACAGATAGTGCTTCATCCGCTCCATGCGCGAGAGCAGTGCCCTGTCGTGACACGCGATCCAGCCGATCCTGAGACCCGGCAGGCCATAGGGCTTCGACATCACGGAAAGCGAGAGCCCGCGCTCGTAGACATCGGCGGCGGCGGGCAGCTGCGGCGTGCCGCCGGCGCCGAGCAGGCGATACGCCTCGTCGCTGAAGAGGTAGATGCCATGCTGGCGGCACAGCGCGACGAGCGCGTCGAAACGGTCACGCTCCAGAATCTTGCCCGTCGGGTTGTGCGGGAAGTTGATGGAGACGAGCTTCGTGCTCGGCCGGATGGCCGCCGCGACCGCATCGATATCGAGCGTCCAGCCGCGCGCCGGATCGAGCGCTACGCCCGTGACCTCGCAGATGCTGAGCGGCACCGTTTCCGACGACTGGTAGTTCGGCGTGACGACGATCGCGTGATCGCCCTTGTCGAGGATCGCGTGCATCGCCACATACAGCCCCTCTTCCGCGCCGGCGAAGCACAGAATATCCGCCGCCGTCTGACGCTCGTACGTGGCCGCGATCACCTCGCGCAACTCGGGCGCGCCGAAAGTCTGCGTGTAGCCGAGCGAGAGGTTGTCGAACGCGTCCCTGTCGCGGTCGTCCGCAAGCGCGAGCAACGCCTTGATGGACATGCTCTCCGCGTCGGATGCCGTCATGTGGTAGCGCGCCGAAAACTCCCACTTCGAGAAGTACGTTTCCAGCCGGAAATCCGGGAGTGTGGCCATGCTCGTTCACCTTGTCGGGTCGTTGATCGTGTCGTTGCTTCGCGGCGCGCGCCATTCGGTTCGCATGCAGCCCATCAGCAGACGTACGGTACAACAGTTTAAACCGTTTGTCTAATTTGGACTGTTTATCCAAACAACAGCGGTTTCACCGGGTGATCGAAAACATGGCTCGTGCGTCACTGCCGCGCCGACGCGCCTCCTGACTGCGATGCACCGTTTTCTTGCGCACCGCCTAGCGCGCTCGTCGCGCGCTGGTCGTCCTGCGCCGCGATTCTGGCATCGACGGACTGAATGTCGGCCGGGTAGCTCGCGTCCTCGCCGATCGGGCGATACCCCGCGTGCTCGGCGCGCACGAGATCAGCACGCACCTGCGCGCGCGTCAGCGCGTCGTTGGCCGTGTCTGCGAAGGACAGCGCGGGACCCGCCAGGGCGCCCACTGCAAGCGCGATGTAGACAAGCGTTTTCATGATTGCAAACTCCGTGAAGGATTGAGAGACGGTGAATCATCTGTCACGCGGATCAGCTTCCGAAGTACGGCTTGCAGAAGCTCGCCGGTCCGACGCAGGCATCGTTGACGGTCATCGCGTGCATCGGTGCGCGCGCACCGCTCGCGCTCGTTCCGGACGTGTCCGCGCCCATGCCCGAATCGTTCTGCGCTTTCAGACGCGCGACCTGCTGCGCATAGATCGGGCTGACTTCGGGGTACGACGCGTCGGTCACGAATCGCGAACCGTTGTTCTCTGCCTGCACGAGTTGCTGACGGACTTCGGCGCGCGTGACTTCCTGCGCGAAGGCGTTGGAGAAAACGCCCGACGAGGCGAGCAGTGCAAGCGATACGGTGGCAAGGGCAAGCTTCTTCATTTCAGGCTCCTGTGTACTGTCATTGTGTGAGTGTTCATGGGGGCGAACACCGGCACGTCGCCCGATATTCCGGCGCACATGACTTTTTTCGGAGCAGTTTGACGAGAACGACGCGCGAATCCGCTTGCAGACCGCGATTCGCGGGCCCCGGTCATACGGATGTATGACCGGGGCATCCCTTGCGCGCGACGCGCGATGGAAGGGCTGGCGAGAGGATTTTTCGCGACCGCGCGATGCGCGTCGCGTCGAATGAAGGAGTGGTGGACCGCCTGGACTAACGCCGCCGCTTCCCGGAACCTGCGCGTCGAAGCACGCTTATTCTGGCCACGATGCTCGCCAGCACCGCCAGCGCGCCGAGCGTTTCGAGAATGCAGGTCATGGTCTGTCCTCCCGTACGTCGATGAGGATGCTCAAACGATCTGGCGCACAATCAGTTGAAGACCGAGCGCGAGCAGGCACAAGAAGAACCAGCGGCGAAAGCTCGCGGGACTGATGCGCCCACGTATGCGTTGGCCGATCCACATGCCCGCAAGTGCGGGAACGACCGCGAGCAGGGAATCGCGCACGTCGCCGATCGCAAATGCGCCCGCGTGTGCGAGGCCGGTGGCAAGCGCGATCGTCGACACGGTGAACGACATGCCGAGGGCCTGCACGAGATCTTCCTTCTTCAGATCGAGCGACTGAAGATAGGGCGCGGCAGGCACGACGGCAACGCCGGTTCCGCCGGTGATCAGGCCGGTCACGACACCGATGAGCGGCGACAGGCGGCGCTCATGCCGCGCGGGCACCGTGAAGCGCCAGGCAAGCAGCCCCGATGCGGCGTAGAGCGTGAGCACCGTTCCCAGTCCGAGCACGGCCCAGTGCGTCTTGCTGCCGGTCATCAACGACGCGGCAAGCAGCGTGCCGCACGCGATGCCCGCCATCATCGGCCAGAACCGTCTGAACAGCACGAGCAGGCGGGGGCCCGCAAGCAGTTGCCATGCATTCGTGATGAAGGACGGCAGGATGAGCAACGCCGCCGCTTCGGCGGGCAGCATGAAGGCGCCGAGCACGCCCATCGCGACCGTCGGCAAGCCCATGCCCGTCACGCCTTTCACGGTGCCGGCAAGGAGAAAGGTGAGCGAAACGATCGCTATCCGGAATGCGGCAGGGTAAGTCATCGGTCTCGGATGCAGGAAAGGACGTGCCCATTCTTCCGCGAATATGCACGCGCCACAATGCGGAATAAACTTACCGAGCCTTCGGGTTTGCCTAAGGCTCGCGTACCCCTGAGTTCGCATACCCCTACGGCTCGCATACCCGATACCCAGACCAATAACGGAAAGCCCCGCTCATGCGCTTCGACCTGACCGACCTTCGCCTCTTCACGTTCATCATCGAGACCGGCAGCATCACGCATGGAGCGGCAAAGGCGAACATGTCGCTGCCGTCCGCGAGCGCGCGTCTTCGCGGCATGGAGGAAGCGATCGGCATGCCGCTCCTCGCGCGGGGCCGGCGCGGCGTCGAGTCCACGCCCGCGGGCGACACGCTCGCCCACCATGCGCGCCTCGTGCTCGGACAGATCGATCGCATGCAGGGGGAACTGGGCGAACATTCGGAGCGGCGCAAGACCCGTATCCGGCTGTGGGCGAATACGGCAGCCATCACCGAATTTCTCCCGCGCGCCCTCGCCCCGTTCCTGCGCGACCATCCGAACGTGCATATCGATCTGAAGGAGCGCCTGAGCACGCAGACCGTCAAGGCGGTGCTCGCGGGAACGGCGCCGATCGGCATTGCGACGGATGCCGTCGATCACGGCGCGCTGCAGACTTTTCCGTTTGCCACGGACCAGTTCGTTCTCGTGGTGAGCCGCGATCATCCGCTCGCCGGAGAGCGGCGCATCGCGCTTCAGGATGTGAACGAACGCAACTTCATCGGGCTCTCCGACGGCAGCCCGATGCAGGAGTATCTGGACGAGCAGGCCGTGCTCTCCGGCCTGACGCTCGACTTCCGCGCGCGCGTGCGTACCTTCGACGGCATCTGCTGCATGGCCGAATACGGTGCGGGCGTCGGCATCGTGCCCCTCACGGCGGCAAAGCGCTACAAGGGCGCGCTCGGCATCCGCACCGTCTCGCTGACCGATCGCTGGGCGAAGCGCCAGCTCGTGCTGTGCGTGCGCGCCGCCGACCAGTTGCAACGGTCCGAGAAGGCATTGCTCGATCATCTCACCGCTCATGGCGAAGCTCGCGAAGGCTAGCGCGCGAAGCGGGCTTCGCACAATGCACCGATACGAGCGGATACGAATGGAACGGTTACCGAACTATTCGGATGCCCGGATTGTTCGGATCCCCCGAAAACAATATGCGCTTTTGGGGGGATTAAAACTTCGCGCTCCCTACGTACACTGGGCTCACATTTCGTTAGGTCGATCGCGACAGACAGCGGAGCGAGGCTGATGAAGTGATTATTAAACCCTATCAGGAGCACGATCATGAGCAAGCGTTATCTGACGGCCGTCCTCGTTGCGGCAGCATCGGTTCTCGCAGCACCCGCGTTCGCGAGCGGCTACGGACCCGCCCCGTACTACAGCGCGTCCGAAGGCGCGCCCGCGTCGCAGCGTGGCGTGAGCGCGCTCACAGTGGCCGCCGAACAGGCGAAAGGCCAGGAAGACGCCGTGTGGGCAAAGGCCGCGCAAGGCGATAGCGCCCGCTCGACGCAGACGGCCGAAGTCACGCAGTAAGCGTGTGCGTGAATGCGACTGCGCCCGGTGCGACGATCGTCGCACCGGGCGCAGTCAGTCATGAGCCGCTGACCGTGCTCAGTCTGCCGCCTGAGTCGACTTGCGCAGCTTGGCGACCTCGGTCGCGGCCACCGCAGGCGCGCCGTTGTTCCACCCTGCACGGATGAACGTGAGCACGTCGGCGATCTGCTGGTCGTTCAGCACCGGAGCGTATTTCGGCATCGGATACGCGGCGGGGATGCCCTGAATCACGAGGACGTGCGCGCCGTTTAGCGTCACGTTGATGAGCGACGACGGGTCCTTCTCCATCACGTTCGGATTGCCCGCGAGCGGCGCGAGCAACGGCGCATAGCCCTTGCCGTCCACGCCATGGCAGTGCATGCAGTACGCGGTGTAGACCTTGGCTCCGGCATCGCTCGCGGGGCGCGCAAGCGACACCTTCGTCACGTTCGGATCATAGGCATAGCGCGGCGCGTTCGTGCCGCCGGCGGCGGGCAGTGACTTCAGGTAGCGCGCCATCGCGGTGATGTCCTCGCCGTTCATCGCCTGCGTGCTGTTGTTGATCACGTCCGTCATCGAACCGAACGCCGATGCATGCGCGTTGGCCCCGGTCTTCAGGAACTCCGCGACCTGAGCTTCGGACCATCGGCCGAGCCCGACGTTGTGCTCGCCCGTCAGGTTCGATGCGAACCAGCCGTCGAGCAGCGCGCCCGTCAGATAGGCGCCGCCGGTTTCGTCGAGCGCTTTCTCCTGGAACGCGACGCCGCGCGGCGTGTGGCACGAGCCGCAGTGCCCGAGGCCCTGGATGAGGTAGGCGCCGCGATTCCACGCGACGTCCTTGCCGCTCCTGTCCTGGTACACGCCCTTCTCGAGGAAGACCGCGTTCCAGATCTTCAGCGGCCAGCGCATGTTCATCGGGAAGGGAATATCGGCGGCGCGGTTGGCCTGCCTGACCGGTGCCACGCCCTTCATGACATACGCATAGAGCGCCTTCACGTCGTCGTCGCGCACCTTCGCGTACGACGGATACGGCATCGCCGGATAGAGGTTGTGCCCATCCTTCGCGACGCCCTGCCTGAGCGCCCGCTCGAAGTCCGCCTCGCTCCACGTGCCGATGCCCGTGTCCGGGTCCGGCGTGATGTTGGTCGTATAGATGCGGCCCATCGGCGTGGTCATCGGAAGGCCGCCCGCGAAAGGCTTGCCCTTCGGCGCCGAGTGACACGCGGCGCAATCGCCGGCCTTTGAAAGATAGGCACCGCGTGCGACGAGCGCGTCGTCATCCGCGGCGGCGTGCGCGAGCCCCGACCACGCAAGGGGCACAGCGAGCGCGATGGCCGCAACGAGTCTTTTCGTCATGACGCTTCTCCTCACGCGGTTTGCAGTTGACGACCCACCGGTAGCTGCCGCAGACGCTTGCCGGTCGCCGCGTAGATCGCATTGGCGAGCGCGGGCATGAGCGCGGCCGTGCCCGGTTCGCCGATGCCGCCCGGCGCCTCCGTGCTCTTCACGATATGCACCTCGATCGGCGGTGTCTGGGAGAGCCGCAGCACGGGGTAGTCGGTGAAGTTGGTCTGCTCGACACGACCGTCCTTGATCGTGATCTCGCCGTGAAGCACCGCCGTGATGGCGAAGATCACGCCGCCCTGGATCTGCGCCTCGACCGTGTCGGGATTGACCACCATGCCGCAATCCACCGCGCACACCACGCGGTTCACCGCGACCTCGCCGTTCGCGACCGTGACGTCCGCCACCATCGCGAAGAAGCTGCCGAACGCGTGCATCACCGATACGCCGCGCCCCTGCCCCTTCGGCACCGTCTTGCCCCAGGCGGCGGCGTGCGCCGCGACATCGAGCACGTTGCGCGCACGCGGCGTCTTCGCGAGCAGGTCGCGGCGATACTGCACCGGGTCGGCTTTCGCCTGCACCGCGAGTTCGTCGATGAAGCTCTCCACGACGAACGTCCCGCGCGTCGGACCGACGCCGCGCCAGAACGCGGTGGGGATGTCGCGCGGCTCCTGCCGCACGTAATCGACGAGCTGGTTCGGAAGGTCGTACGGAAGATCGGCCGCGACCTCGACCGCGTCGGGATCGACGCCGTCCTTGATCGCGGGCGGCGCGAAGCGCGCCAGGATCGACGACCCGACGATGCGATGCTTCCACGCCACCGGCTTGCCGTTCGCATCGAGCCCGGCCGAAATCACGTCGTAGTAGTACGGACGGAACATGTCGTGCTGGATGTCCTCGTCGCGCATGTAGACGACCTTCACGGGGCCGTCCACCTGCTTGCCGATCTTCACCGCCTGCTCGATGAAGTCCGTCTCCAGCCGGCGGCCAAAGCCGCCGCCGAGCAGGTGGTTGTGGATCACGATCTTGTCGGCGGGAAGGCCCGTGACCTTCGCGGCGGTATCGACCGCGCGCGTGGGCACCTGCGTGCCGACCCAGACGTCGCAGCCGTCCGCGCGCACGTGCACCGTGCAGTTGACCGGCTCCATCGTCGCGTGCGCGAGGAACGGCTGCTGATAGACGGCATCGACGCGCGTCTTCGCATCCCTGAAGCCCTTGTCGATGTCGCCGTCCTTGCGGGCGACCGCGCCGTCGCGCTTCGAGGCGTTCGCGAGGTCGTCGACGAGCTGCTGCATCTGCAAGGTCGCACCCTTGCCCTCGTTCCATTCGATCACGAGCGCCGACGCGCCGCGCTTCGCGGCCCACGTGTGATCGCCGACCACCGCCACTGCGTTGTCGGCCTTCACGACCTGGCGCACGCCCGGGATCTTCTTCGCGTTGGTGTCGTCCACGCGCGCGACCGTGCCGCCGAACACCGGGCAGTTCACGATCACCGCGTACTTCATGCCGGGCACGCGCACGTCGAGGCCGTACATCGCGGCGCCGTCGATCTTCTCCGGCGAGTCGAGGCGCTTCACCGCCGTGCCGATCAGCCTGAAGTCCTTCGGGTCCTTGAGCGGCACGTTCTGCGGCGCAGGCAGCTTCGCGGCGGCATCGACGAGCTCGCCGTAGCCGATCGAGCGGCTGCTCGCCGCATGCACGACCTTGCCGCCCTCCGCGCGGCAGCTCGCCGGGTCGACCTGCCACTGCCCTGCCGCCGCCGACACGAGCAGCACGCGAGCCGCGGCGCCCGCCTTGCGCATCGGCTCCCATGCGTAACGGATCGAGGTCGAGCCGCCCGTCAGCTGGCCGCCGAGCAGCGGGTCCGTGAAGAGCTTCGCATCGGGCGGCGCATGGTCGATCACGACACTCTCGATCGGCACTTCGAGTTCTTCCGCGATCAGCATCGGTATCGACGTGTAGACGCCCTGCCCCATCTCGACCTTGGGAATCACGAGCGACACCTTGCCCGCGCGGTCGATCTGCACGAACGCGTTCGGCGCGAACACGCCGTCCTGCGGCGTTTCGATACCGTCGCCGCCGATCACCGATCGCGCGCCTTGAGTGCCCGGCGCGCCCTGCCCTTCGCCGGCCGCGGGAAAGCTGAAGCCGAGCATCAGCCCGCCGCCCGCCGCCGCGCCCACCGTGAAGCCGAACTTGAGGAACGTGCGCCGGGTGACGCCGCGCTTGTCCGGGTGCCCGTTCTGCGCATCGAGTAGCCCTTGCGACATGTCAGGCTCCCTTCGCGGCGTGCTTGATCGCCGCGCGAATCCGGTTGTACGTGCCGCAGCGGCAGATGTTGCCGTCCATCGCGGCGTCGATGTCGGCGTCGCTCGGGTTCGGATTGGCCGCGATCAGCGACGCCGCGGACATCACCTGGCCCGACTGGCAATAGCCGCACTGCACGACGTCGAGCGCCTTCCACGCGTCCTGAATCTTCTTGCCCGCGGGCGTGCTGCCCACCGCTTCGATGGTCGTCACCTTGCGGCTCTGCACCGCGGCGACCGGCAGGACGCACGAGCGCACCGCCTCGCCGTCGAGGTGCACCGTGCACGCGCCGCACTGTGCAATGCCGCAGCCGAATTTGGTTCCCGTCAGGCCGACGAGGTCGCGCAGCACCCATAGCAGGGGCATGTCCGGGGGAGCATCGACCGTATGGTCCTGACCATTGACGTTGAGCGTCGTTGTCATGTGCAACTCCAATTGTGGGTACGGTTTTTGTTTTTTGCCCCTTGCAGCGCCGCCCGCCTGCTTTCGATGCGCAAGCACGCAGCAACAGGCACGACGCGCTTGCACCGGCGTCAGGGATCATTTGTATCGATTTGTACCAGAACGCGTACGTTCTTGCTCTAGTCGGACGCCGAGGCTTACCGGAAGCCTACAGCTGGGCACGGCGCGTGCTGCTCATCCAGTGCCGACGCAGCGATTCGAGCGCTGCCGGAACAGGAGACGACGATGAAACGGCTAACGACGGTGCTGTGCTCGCTCACGCTAGTGGCGGGTGTGGCCATGACGGGCACATCCGCGCTTGCGCAGACGAACAGCACGAGTGGACAGCAGACAGGCGGACAACAAGCCGGACAGCAGGCGGGCAAGGGCGTACAGCCAGGCAGCGCCGGTCAGGCGATGGGACACGCAGCTGGCACGGAAGATGGCAAGACGGGCGCGCAGGGCTCGCTGATGCAGAAGCGCGAAAGCGCAATGTCGCCGCAAGGGGCGTCGGGGGGAGCGGAGACCGGCAAGGTCAAGCAATGACGCGCGCGGGTAGCCGCCATGCGCGCGGGGACGTTCGCGTCACCGTGCACCAACACCTCGCCCCGCCCGCCCTGACGAAAGCAGGCCTGACGCGCTAGGACTTCCTGTTGCCCTCGGAACCATGCGCGAGGTCAAAGCGTCCGCCGCGTGCGGCGCGCTCGTGTGCGCGCGCCACGATCGCGTTTATCGTGCGCTGCGCGGAGAGCCGCTGATTGTTCCTCACAATGCGGCCGAGCTTTCTCGCGCTGTCCGGATGGAACGCCCAGTAGAGCGCGGCAAGCCAGCCGACCACGGTCCAGCCGAGCAACAGATTGAACAGCGCGAGCAGCAGTACCGAGCGGCGTTTCGTCCGGTCGGCGAGAATCGCGGGCAAAAAATAAATCGCGACGAATCCGCCCGTCGCAAGCATTTCGAGCGACATCTTCAGCATGGTCTTCCCCTACGCATCGAAGCCAGAACCATCGCGCCCCGTAAATGAGCAGCGCGTGTCTTGACGATAGTAGGAAGCCTGAACGCATGCATCAATGCCGGTCACGGCAACAGACTCTTGCAACAGCGGATCCAAATCCGCCGCAATACGCTGGGTAAAACCAGCGCGGAAACCTCTCAGGCTTCGGACACAGCCGCGTCCGCATCCATGCGCTGATGTCCGCCCGAGGCGCGCCACCGCGCGGGCGTCACGCCGATATGGCGCTTGAACACGCGCTGAAACGCAGCGTCCGACTGATATCCCACCGATTCACCGATATCCGCCACCGGCGCATGCGTCTCCAGCAGCGCGCGGCCGGCAATCGTCATACGCACTTCGGTGAGCACGTCGGTGGCCGAGCGGCCGATCGCTTCCTGGAATTGTCGGACGAAAGTGGCCCGCGACATGTTGCATAGCGCCGCGAACTGATCGAGCGTCCAGGCCTCGCCCGGCTTGTCAAACATCACGGAAATCGCCGCCTGCAGACGCGGCCGGCCGGCGAGCGCGAGCAGGCCGAGCGGCGCCTGCGTGCCTTCGCTCGCGAAGCGCAGCGTGAGCGCGAAGAGGGCCCCGGAGAGGTGGCTCACGAGCGACTCGCTGCCGGGCCCTTCGTCGACGGCTTCTTCCCGCATCAGTTCGATGAGCCGTCGCAGGCGCGAGCCGCTCGAACTCGGCGCCGATCCGATGCCGGCCCCGTTTTCATGGCCGTTGGCGCTCGCGGCAGTGTGCACGACGAGCCGCCCCGGCAGGTGATCGCGCAGCATGCGGTCCGGCACCGCGCCGAGCAGGAACCGGCCGCACAGAATATCGGCGCCCTCGCCCGGCCCCTCGTTCTCCGACACCGCAAGCGACAGGCTTTGCCGCTTCACGCCGGGCACGGGCGCCTGCCCGCTGCCGTCGTGTATGCGGTGCGCGCTGCCGCCCGGAAACACGACGATATCGCCCGCCACGAGCGCCTGCGGCGGCCCGTTGCCATCCTCGATGACCGCGCTTCCCGACATCAGCACGTGGTACGGGATTTCGCGCACGCCCGCCCGGCTTTCGGTCAGCGCCCACGGCGCGCCGAAGTGGCACCGCACGTCCAGCCGCCCGCTGACCGACATGAGCGAAAGAAGTCGACTTAGCAAATCCATATGAGCCGCTTGAGCATGATTTTGCGTGTTTTGAGAATTAGCACCGGCAGCGCGCCGCCATACAGTGACGTCAAGCCGGGCGAATGAATTCTACCCGGCACGGCAATACGGCACTGGCATCGCGTCTCGCGGCGCCAGCAGTGCGACCAGCAAACATCATCGGACATGCCATGAAAACACTTCATACCGACGTCGCCGTCATCGGCGCCGGAAGCGCGGGCCTGACGGCATACCGCGCCGCGAAGGCGGCGGGCGCCTCGACCATCCTGATCGAAGGCGGTCACTACGGAACGACCTGTGCCCGCGTGGGCTGCATGCCGTCCAAGCTTCTCATCGCAGCGGCGGAAGCGGCGCACGACGCGGCGCGCACGGCGCCGTTCGGCGTCCATGTCGACGGCGCGATCCGCGTGGACGGCCGCGAGGTGATGCAGCGCGTGAAAGGCGAGCGCGACCGCTTCGTCGGCTTCGTGGTGGAAGGCGTGGAGGCGCTGCCGGCGGAGGACCGTCTCGTCGGTCACGCGCGTTTCATCGACGACGGCCTGCTGCAAGTGGGCGATCACACGAAAGTGCATGCGCGCAGCATCGTGATCGCGACCGGCTCGACGCCGGACATGCCCGACATGTACCGCGCGCTCGGCGACCGGGCCATCGTCAACGACGACGTGTTCGCGTGGTCCGACCTGCCGCGCAGCGTCGCGGTGATCGGCGCGGGCGTCATCGGGCTGGAACTCGGGCAGGCGCTTTCGAGGCTCGGCGTGCGCGTGAGCGTGCTCGGCGCGCGTGGACGCGTCGGTCCGCTGACCGATCCGGCGATCCGCGGCTACGCGGAAAAGACTTTTGCGCATGCGCTGCACTTCGAGCCGCGCGCAACGGTGGAGGCCGCGACCCGCGAAGGAAACAGCGTGCATCTGCGCTATCGGTCGGACACGGGCGCGCTGATCGACGACACGTTCGACTACGTGCTCGTTGCGACCGGCCGCAAGCCGAACGTTGCGGGCCTCGGGCTCAACCACACGTCGCTTGCGCTCGATGAACGCGGTGTACCCGTGTACGACCCCGCCACACTGCAGGCGGGCGCGTATCCGGTTTTCATCGCGGGCGACGCCAACGGCATCCTGCCGCTGCTGCACGAAGCCGCCGACGAAGGCCGCGCCGCAGGCACGAACGCCGCGCGCTTTCCCGATGTCGCGCCGCTCAGGCGCCGCGCGCCGCTCGCGATCGCGTTCACCGACCCCGGCATCGCGATGGTCGGCGCCCGGCACGCGGATCTCGCGGCGAACACGTTCGTCACCGGCGAGGTGAGCTTCGAGGATCAGGGACGCAGCCGCGTCATGCTGCGCAACGAAGGCCTGATGCACGTGTACGTCGACCGGACGAGCCGGCGCTTTCTCGGCGCCGAGTGGATCGGGCCGGATGCCGAACACATCGCGCATCTGCTCGCGTGGGCGCTTCAGATGAACCTCACCGTCGACGCGATGCTCGACATGCCGTTCTATCACCCGGTCATCGAGGAAGGGCTGCGCACGGCATTGCGCGATGCCGCCGCCCGGCTGCGGTGACACTGCAAGCCACCGATGGTCCGTGCGCACCCGTGCGGGCGGACCGCTCGCAACACAACCCGTAAAAGAGGTAAATGCCATGTCCAAAGTCACGATCCACACCACGCCGGCGTGCCCCTACTGCATCGCGGCGAAAGCCCTGCTGCGCCGCAAGGGCGTCGCCTTCACGGAAATCAGCATCGAAGGCGACAAGGCCGCGGCCGCCGCGCTCGCCGAGCGAACGGGACGCCGCACGGTGCCGCAGATCTTTATCGGGCAAACGCATATCGGCGGCTTCGACGACCTGCACGCGCTCGAAACGGCAGGCCAGCTCGACGAGCTTCTCGAGCGGGACGCGTACGCGTCGTAATGCGCGTGACGATGCACGAGGTACCGTGAGCCGTTGCGCAAAAGCCTGAGAGAGACCGCATTTGTTACGGCGAAGCGGTGATTTTTAACTCGGCGTTTACGAGCGGATGCGTAAGCTGGATGTCATGCAGACAACACGAGTGCATCGCCATATGAAGTCCTCTCTTGCACAAGACGGCCTGGTCGGGGCCGGCATCCCTCTCGTGCCGCGCGAAGCGCCGCATGCCATGTCACCGGAGCGCATGCTCGTCTCGGCCGCGATCCGTGGCGAAGAAGACGAGCGCTCGCGCGAGCGCATCAGGCGGCTCTTTTTCTCGCCGCTCGGCGTGTATGTCAGTCACGCGTCGCGCGCCCGCGACGAACTGCGTCTGGAAATCGACGTGGCCACCGAGGATCTGGACTTCGCCCTGCGCACGCTGCGGCAGGTGTTTCCCGAAGCCGTGATCGAAGAGATCCGGCCGCGCGTCTTCGAACGCCGCCAGCACTGAGGAGCGAACATGTACTCAGCAATCTGGCTGCCGATCGTCACGCCGTTTCGCAACGGGCGCGTCGACGTGAACGCGCTTCAGCATCTCGCCGATCACTATCTCACCACGGAGGTCAGCGGCTTCATCGCGCTCGGCACGACCGGCGAGGCGGCACTGCTCGACCATCACGAACGGACAACCGTGTTGCAGGCGCTGCTCGAAGTCGTGGGCACGCGCTTGCCGGTCGTGGTCGGCGTCGGCGGGATGAACACGGGCGAGATGGTGCGCGACGTCCAGCAGTTCGATCATCGCGACATCGGCGGCTACCTCGTGCCCGCGCCCGCGTATATCTGTCCGGACCAGCGCGGGATTCAGTGGCACTTCGAGGAAATCGCCCGCGCCACCGACCGCCCGATCGTGCTCTACGACGTGCCGCATCGCAGCGGCGTGGCGATCGCGCCCGACACGGCGAAGCGCCTCGTCGAATGCAGCAACATCGTGGCGATCAAGGCGTGCGTTCCGCAGACGTTCAAGGCATTCAGCGCGCTGCCGATCAGCGTGCTGTGCGGCACCGACGAAGCGTTCGTCGACTGCCTGGAAGCGGGCGGCGTGGGCGGTATTCTGGCGAGTGCGCATCTCTTCGCCGACGACTTCGCGGAGATTCAGGCGATCTTCTCCGAGGGCAGGACGGCCGATGCGCGGGCGCGCTTCGAAACACTCCTGCCGGCCATCCGGCTGCTGTTTTCCGCGCCGAACCCGTCGGCGGTCAAGGCCGCGCTCTCGATCAGCGGGCACATCGACGGCGAGACGCGCATGCCGATCGCAGCCGCCTCGGACGCATTGATGGAACGACTCCGGGTCATGCTGGCGTCGCGCGTCGCGGAGCACGGATCGCTCGCCTGAGCAGGGGATCCGGTTCGCTGCGTCGGGCGGGCCGCGAGAACGGCGCAACGTGTCGAGCCTGCCCTTTGCCGCCGCTCTTTTCACGCGCCCGTACCGGGCGCCGCACACGCTCGCGCGCTCGACATTCGCGACACCAGCGCGCGTATTTCACCGCATTCTTGCCGGCCAGGCATGTTGTAAACGACCGACACATTTGCCCTTGAACTTAGCACCCTGATTTTATTTCTGACCTCCTTTAAGGAGACGGTCGTGCTCAGGATCATTGGAATGCTCGGGGTTGCGGCAACGCTTGCGGGATGCGCGGTCGCGCCAGGTTACGGATATCCCGGCTACGGATACGCCGATACGTACGATGCCGCTTACCCGTACGACTACTATCCCGGCTATGCGCCGATCTACGGAAGCATCGGCTTCTGGGGCGGCGGCGGTTGCTGTCATACCCGTTACTTTCACGGACGAGGCCACTACTACGGCGGCGGCTTCGGTCACGGTCATGGAGGCTTCGGACACGGCGGCAGCTTCGGGCGAGGGGGCGGCCACGGCGGGGGCGGGGGCGGACATGGCCGCTGAGGCCCGCCATCGCGTGCAGGTTCCGGCCGGGGCGCATCACGGCCCCGCGCTATACGCTGCTTTGCCCCATGCCCGCCAGGCGCGCGCCGATGCGCCGCGCCATGCGCATCATGTCGACGCTGATCTTTTTTTCGCGGCGCGCGTCGATGCGGCTGAGCGGCACGCTGGTGCTCACCGCCACGCGGTTGCCGAGCGCCGTCTCGCCCACATACGCGGCGAAGCAGGCAAGCCCCGCCGCCGCTTCTTCCGATTCACCCGCGAGGCCCGCCTCGCGCACGGCGGCGAGTTCACGCAACAGCCTCGCGCGGCGCGTAACGGTGCGCGGCGTGACCGCCTGAAGCCGATCGGGTAGAACGGCGAGCAGTGCATCGTCGGAGAGGCTCGCGAGCAGCGCCTTGCCAAGCGCGCAGCAGTGCGCCGGGAGCCGCGAGCCGAGATCCGAGACGAGCCGCACCGGGCGATGCGAATCTTCCCGCGCGATGTACACCACTTCGGTGCCGTCGAGCACTGCAAGCTGGACGACCTCGTTGTGAGCACCGACGAACTCCGCCGCCTCGACGCGAAACGCAGCCTGCAACGCGTCGTGACGCAAAAAGCCGCTGCCCAGTTCGAAGAGCCTCACGCCGATCACATAGCCGTCGCTGACCTTCTCGATCCACCGGCGGCGCTCGAGCGAGTCGAGCAGCAGATACAGCGTGCTGCGCGAGAGGCCCGTGGCCGCAAGCAGCGCGCTCGCGCGCACCGGCAGCCGGGATTCGCCGAGCACGCTCAGGATGTCGTCGGCGCGTTTCAGCGCGGGCACTTCGTAGTCTTTTTCCATGGCGATTCACACAAGCTCGAATGCACCCATCATCCAACCTGTTGGACAAAATGGCAAGATTCTGGACACTGCCGGCGGCCGGCAATACGATGGCCGGACTTCCTGCAACCATCGAAAGACCCATGCCTCAGCCCACCGTCTCGCAGTTCCTTCCCGACGATCTCGCCGACGCCGTTCTGATCGGCCGCGCATGGCGCAACGGCCCGACGCCGGGACCTTCCGTGATCGCCGTGCGTGACGGGAAGGTGTTCGACATCACCGCGTCGGCGCCGACCACCGCCGATCTGTTCGACCACGCCGATCGCCTCGACATCGCGCGCAAGGAAGGCGAGCCGATGGGCACGGTCGAGGACCTGATGCGTGCCAGCATCGAAGGCGCGGGCGGCGCGGCGGTTGCGACGCTGCTCGCACCGTGCGACGTGCAGGCCATCAAGGCGTGCGGCGTGACCTTCGCGGTGAGCCTGCTCGAGCGCGTCATCGAGGAGCACGCGGGCGGCGATGCGAGCAAGGCGCTGGAGATCCGCGCGACCATCAATCAGCTGATCGGCGCGGATCTGTCCAGGATCGAGCCGGGCTCCGACGCCGCGATGCGGCTGAAGGCGGAACTCGAGCGGCGCGGAGCGTGGTCGCAGTACATGGAGGTGGGCATCGGCCCCGACGCCGAAGTGTTCTCGAAGTCGCAGCCGATGTCGTCGGTCGGGTTCGGCGCGGACGTCGGGCTGTACCCTACTTCGAAATGGAACAACCCCGAGCCCGAGATCGTGCTTGCCGTGAACAGCCGCGGCGAGACGGTCGGCGCGACGCTCGGCAACGACGTGAACCTGCGCGACATCGAAGGCCGCTCGGCGTTGCTGCTCGGCAAGGCGAAGGACAACAACGGATCGTGCGCGATCGGCCCGTTCGTGCGGCTCTTCGACGCGAAGTTCACGCTCGACACGATTCGCACGGCGAGCGTATCACTGCGCATCGAAGGCCCGGACGACGGCTTCGAACTGGACGGCGTGAGCCACATGAGCGAGATCAGCCGCGATCCGGCGGACCTCGTCACGCAGACGTTCGGCCCGCACCATCAATATCCCGACGGCTTCATGCTTTTCCTCGGCACGATGTTCTCGCCGATCAAGGACCGCGACACGCCCGGCGGCGGATTCACCCATCATCTCGGCGATACGGTAACGATCGCCACGCCGAGCCTCGGCGCGCTCGTCAACACGGTGCGCCTGTCGACGGAAATCACGCCGTGGACTTTCGGGGTGCGCGAGCTGTATCGCAATCTCGCGTCTCGCGCGTTGCTCGGCGGCACACGATAACGCGCACGGGCTGACGCGCACCGCAGCAAATGCGACAGCAAAAAAAATGGTCCGCACATGCGGACCATTTTTTTGGCGAGAAGCCGCCGAACGGTGGCGTTACAGCGGTTGAATATTGGACGCCTGTTTGCCCTTCGGTCCTTGTTTTACGTCAAAACTCACGCGTTGATTTTCCTGCAGCGATTTGAAGCCTTCCGCTTTTACTTCCGAGAAATGAGCGAACAGGTCTTCACCGCCGTCATCCGGAGTAATGAAGCCGAAACCCTTTGCATCGTTGAACCACTTGACCGTACCGGTTGCCATAATCGTGTCCGAGATAGAAAAAAATCGCATTAATCCGCTGCGACGGCGCGCGGCGCAGTGCCGATTATGCGGGTTGCACAACAGTCCGAAAGCCCTGAATAAACCCCGGATAAAAACTGAAAATCCGGGATCGAGCAAAAATGAGCCTAGGGGAATTGCGCGCCCGGCACAACCGGCATTTCTCCCGAATGACTTGCGCGAAAAAAGCGACATCCCCCGATTCAGCCCAATATCCGCACATTTTGTGTGCTCATTTGCATTCCTCTGATGTGTCGTTAGCGTGAAAATCAGTAAAACTCACTCGATGTTTCGAAATTCGACGCCTTCATTCAGCAAAAATGGGACATTGAACCGTTCTCCGCACCGGCGGTGAAAAAGCGAATCCGGCGATCGACCGTGCCAGGCCATGCGCGGATTCCCATCCCATGATCGGCCGGAACAAAAGGAAAGACGCAGCGAGGATTCAAGCCGCCTGAATGTGCACGCGCTCCGTCGCCTGATGTCGTGCCGATGGCGCTCTTCGGCGCGCTCGTCTTCATCAACATCGGCTTTTCGACGCTCAACATCGATACGCAGGTCGGGCTCGTCACGTTGATGGGGCTCGTCAGCAAGCACGGCATCCTGATCGTGCAGTTCGCGAACGAACTGCAGCGCGCGGGCAGGCCGAAGCGCGAGGCGCGGCATCCGCAGGCCGGCTGACTGCGTTCAGGCGAACGAGAGCGCCAGTTGCGCCGGGTTTTCGCGCGCACGCTTGCGGCGGCTGTCGCGTGTTCCTGGCGGCGGCGTGACGCGCGCCGCCGCGGCTGCACGGGGAGCCGCCTGCGGCACGAGACTGAACGCAGGGCGCGCATCGCTCGCGACGCACTCCAGCTCGCCCGCCACGAGCCGCTTCGCGAGCAGGCCGTAGACATCGGGATCGAACGGTCGCGCTTCGCCGCACGCGCCGACCAGCGCCGCGACTTCGCCGACGCTCGCGCACGACCCCAGATAGCACCACCGGTCCACGACATGCCACACCTCGCGCCCGGATTCCGGATCGCGCTCGGCGATTGCAAGCGGTCCCGCATGCGGCCAGCGCACGACGCGCGATGCTTCCAGCGCATCGCGCACGCGCGCGCCGTGCTCCGCAAGCGATTCCGCTCCCACGCACGCGCCCCTGCAGCGCCGGACCTGATGGCCGAAGCAGCCTCGCACGTTGCCCGGCGGCACTTTTTCGAGGCCGAGTGTCGCGTGACACAGGCCGTGCTCGTCGGCCAGATGCCGCAGATGCGCATGCGCCTTCGCGCGCGACGCATGGATGCCGAAGAGGCCCGCCTCGCGCGAGAAGTCGTGCCTGTGCGCGTGGATCAGCACCGGCGCGTGCGCACCCGGGCGCCATTGCCATGCGCAAACGCCCGCCGCGCGGCGCAGCAGGCGGTTGTGCACCGGCTGCATGTCCTTGACGAGTTTTGCTTCGAGCAGCAGCGCGCCGAGTTCCCCGAGTGTCTCGCGGCATTCGATGCGCCGGATCGTCTGCGAGATTCTCAGGTCCTTCTCGAGCCGGTGGTCGCCGGAAAAGTGCGACATCACGCGCTGCCGGAGGTTGATGCTCTTGCCGACGTAGAGCGGCAGGTCGTCGTCGCCGTAGAAGAGATAGACGCCGGGGCTTGCTGGCAGCGCGTCGAGCGCGCTTTCCGGCAGCGCGGCGGGCAGGCTGGCGCGCCTGATCAGCGCCTTGACCGCGGCGTCGACGAGTTCCTGCGAATACACCTCGTGGATCTTCTGCCAGAACTGCCACAGGAGGTCGGCGTCGGCGAGCGCGCGATGGCGGCCCTCGGGAGCGAGGCCGAAGCGCGCGATCAGCGCATCGAGCCCGTGGCGCTGCACCGACGGAAAGAGCGCGCGGGAAAGCCGCACGGTACACAGCACGTCCGCGCGAAACGCGACGCCCGCGCGCCGGAACTCGTTCTTCAGGAAACCGTAATCGAATCGCGCGTTGTGCGCGACGAAGAGCTTGCCGTCGAGCCGCTCCGCCAGCGACTGCGCAAGCGACGCGAAGCTCGGCTGCCCGTGCAGCATGGCGTCGTCGATGCCTGTCAGCCGCTCGATGAACGGCGGCACCGGCGTCTGCGGATCGACGAGCACGCTCCAGCGCTCGACGCCCGCGCGGCTCACCTCGACCACGCCGATCTCGGTGATGCGGTCGGTGGTTGCGTCGCCGCCGGTGGTCTCGAGATCGACGAACACGATCGGACGCGCCAGCTGTTCGAGCAGCGCGTCAGCGATGGAATCGGATGGGGCGGCGGCGGGCATCGCTCAGAAGCGGAAATGAGCGCCAATTGTAGCGCCGCACTCGCGCCACGCATGCCGGCCGCCCAACGAAAAAGGCCCAGACCGGAGGATCTGGGCAATCCAGCGAAACCGAAGCCCGCTGGAGGAGGTACTGATCTGTATGTGTGCATCTGACGCGCGGTAACGTTGCGCGTCCGATCAGCAAAGCGGGCGGCACTGCGTGACCGCCCGCCCGAACCTGTACCGGTTAGTTGCCGAAGTAGATCGACTTCATGTTGTCGTTCGACGCCGCGCGCACCGCCGCACCCGATGCCGACGCGCCGCCCGTCACGCCGCCGTAGCCGCTCGCAGCGCCATTCTGCGCGGCGACGCGGGATTCGGCAGCCTGGATGTCGGCGGGATAGGTCGAGTTATCGGCATTGCCCGGGTTGTAACCCGCCTTTTCCAGTTGTACCAGTTCGGCGCGCACCTGTGCGCGGGTCACCGGCGCGTCCGACTGGGCGAACGAAACGGCGGGAACGGCGAGAACAGCGGCAAGAGCAACGGCTTGAATGAGCGATTTCATGACTAACCTCCAGATTTTGTTTATTTGCTGCGGACCCTTGTTCGCAGCGAGTGATGACAGTGTAGGGAGGACGTTGCTCAAGATTAAGAGCCGAAAAAGCAATTGATTATTGTCGAAATAGGTGTAAACCCTAGTCCCGGCCGGATGCCGTTTTGACCGAATCTGGCGGGAGACAACCCTTGTGGAGGATCGAATGACGGGTGACGTGAACGTCCGGCGCATCAGCGCCGGCGAAGCCGCGGAGCGCGTGGAAGCGCTCGCCGAAGTGCTGGTCGACTGCGTCGAAGGCGGCGCGTCGGTGAGCTTCATGCTGCCGCTGCCGCGCGAGAAGGCCGTGGCGTTCTGGCGCGGCGTCGCCGAAGGCGTCGCGCGCGGCGAACGCGCGCTCGTGATCGCCGAGGACGGCGAAGGCGGGATCGTCGGCACCGTGCAGATGGTCCTGTCGCAGCCCGACAACCAGCCGCATCGCGCCGATATCGCCAAGATGCTGGTTCATCGCCGCGCACGGCGTCGCGGGATCGCCCAACGTCTGATGAATGCGATCGACGAAATCGCCCGCGAGGAAGGCAAGACCGTGCTCGTGCTGGACACGGTGACGGGCGGCGACGCCGAGCGGCTCTACGAGCGCACCGGCTGGCAGCGCGCGGGGGTGGTGCCGAAATACGCGCTGATGCCCGATGGCGCGTTCTGCGCGACGACGTTCTACTACAAGCATCTGTAGGACGTGCGGGCGGGAGCGATCACGCCTCGATCATCGGCTCGAAGCGCAGCGTGCCGCCGATCAGCAGGGTGAGCGCGCGATACCCGAATGCGGGTGCAGCTTGAACAGCATCGGCGCCGACGGCTCCAGGCGGAAGAGATCGAGGAGCACAAACGGCTTGATGATTTGCACGATCGGGCGTGCTGACGAGACGCCTGATTGCCCCTTCGCGCCCCGGTTCCGCGCCACGGCGCGTGCTCGCGGATGCGGCGCTGCCGTCGCCCGTGGTGTCAATGGGTCATGTCGCGCGCTGTGCGTGGCAATGCTTTCACCTTCGTCGGTTCGCTTCGCGTGAACGCGACGCCTGCGTGCGGCGTCCCTTCTTGCGCTTCTGACAACAGCCGGGCGCGGCGTGTGTTCCCGCGGCGCACGCGTTTGCGCGGGCGCCACGGCTGCGCCGATACCGTTACCCGGTAAAATCCGTCCTTTCCCTGGGAAGCGGACCATGTGTCACCGCGGCAGCACCGCTTCCATCACGCCAATCCTGCAATCGAGCATGCCCGACACCCAACGCGCCTTCCTGCTGGGCGAACTGCTGAAAAACGTTTCCCGCTCGTTCTACCTGACGCTGCGCGTGCTGCCCGCGGGTCTGCGTGAACCGATCGGACTTGCGTATCTGCTCGCCCGCGCCGCCGACACGATCGCGGACACCTCCGTCATCCCGCCCGAGCACCGGGTCGAACTGCTGCTTTCGCTGCGCGCGCAGGTCAACGGCGTGGCAGACCAATCGCGGCTCGCGCGCATCGAATCCGACGTCGCGGGTCAGCAGGCGGACTCGCACGAACACGCGCTGCTCGCGTCGATCAAGCCGATGCTCGCGCTCCTCGACGCGCTGGATGACGGCGACCGCGCGGCCGTCCGGCACATCGTGACGACGCTGACGAAGGGAATGGAATTCGACCTGCGCACGTTCCCGGACGAGCGTTCGGGCCGCCTCGCCGCACTCGATACGGCCGATGAACTCGATCACTACACGTATCTCGTGGCAGGTTGCGTCGGCGAGTTCTGGACCACGATCACCCATGCGCACCGACCCGAAGTGCAGCACTGGGACCTGGCGCGGATGTCGCAACGTGGCGTGCGGTTTGGAAAGGCGTTGCAGCTGACCAATATCCTGCGCGACTGCGGCAAGGATTTGCGCATCGGCCGCTGCTATGTGCCTGCCGAGCTGCTCGAGCCGCTCGGCCTGCGCGCGGAGGACCTGCTCCAGCCGGGCGCTTCACGCGACGCGAAACCGCTGCTGTTCGATCTCGTGCGGCGCACGCTCGACCATTACCGCGAGGCGGCGGACTATACGCTCGCGATTCCGCGCCGCTGCGTGCGCTTGCGGCTCGCCTGCCTGTGGCCGATTCTCATCGGCCTCGAAACGCTGCTGCTGCTCGTGCGCAACGACGCGTGGCTCGATCCGGCACGGGCGTCGAAAATCTCGCGCAACGATGTATACCGGCTGACGGCGCTCTCGCTGCCGGTCGCCGGATCGAACAGCGTCGTGCGCGGCTGGATCGGGCGGCTCATCGCGCGCGTCGAAGCGCAAATGCACTGAGGCCGGACGGCCCGCGTCCGGCATGACGACGATGCACGCGCTTTTACCGCACGGCGGCAACGCCGTGCGGCCGAGCAGCATGCGGACCGGGCCTCAAATGCCGGCGCGGACACGTCGCATCACGCGGCTACGTCACGCGGCTACACCGAGAATCGACTTCGGCTCCAGAAACGCTTCCAGTCCGAACGTGCCGGATTCGCGGCCGATCCCCGACTGCTTGAAGCCGCCGAACGGCGCGGCCGGTTCGTGCGCCAGCGTGTTGACGAGCACGCGGCCCGCCTCGATACGTGCCGCGAGCGCATGCGCCCGCGCAGGATCGGCGGACACCACGTAAGCCTGCAAGCCGTAATTCGTGTCGTTGGCGATGGCGACGGCTTCTTCGATGTCGCGGTAGCCGATGATGGACAGAACCGGGCCGAAGATTTCCTCGCGCGCGATGGTCATGTCGTTGCTGACGCCGCCAAAGAGCGTCGGCCGCACGAACCAGCCGCGCCCGATGCCCTCGGGGCGGCCCTCGCCGCCGGCGAGAAGCCGCGCGCCCTCGTCGATGCCGATGCGGATGTAGCGCTGCACGCGCTCCCACTGCTTCTGGCTGACCATCGGCCCGACGACGGTTTTCGGGTCGCGCGGGTCGCCGGCGCGCGTGCCGGCAACTTCCGCGCGGGCCAGTTCCTCGAACTCCGCCATGCGCGCCTGCGGCACGAGAATGCGCGTGCCCGCGATGCAGGCCTGTCCGCTGTTCATGAAGCCGGCCTGAATGGCGAGCGGCACGGCCTGCGCGAAATCCGCGTCATCGAGAACGATCATGGGCGACTTGCCGCCCAGTTCCAGCGTCACGCGCTTGAGCGTCTCCGCGCCCGCGCGCAGGATCGTCTTGCCGACGACGGTCGAGCCCGTGAACGAAATCTTCGCGACGTCCGGATGCGTGCTGATCTCGGCGCCGACGGTTTCCCCCCGGCCGGTGACGATATTGATGACGCCCGCGGGCACCCGGGCTTCGTGCAGCGCTTCGGTCACGATCCGGGTCTGCATCGCGCTCATCTCGCTCGGCTTGATCACGGCCGTGCAGCCCGCCGCCAGCGCGGCGGCAAGCTTGCCGCAGATGAAGCCCGCGTTGCTGTTCCATGGCGTGATGAGGCCGGCCACGCCGAGCGGCTGCATCACCACTTCCGCCACGCCCGCCCGGCGCGTGAAATCGTAATCCCGCAGCACCTTCGCCGCTTCCTGAATGACGCTGGTGGCGTGCTTCACCATGAAACGCGCGCGCGAAACCGGCGCGCCGTATTCTTCGATGATCGCATCGAAAAGCGCGTCCTCGCGTGCCTCGACGGCGTCGTGCATCCGCTGCAGGATCGCGAGGCGCTCCTCCTTGCTCGTGCGCGAATAGAGGGCAAACGCCCGCTTCGCCGCCGCGATCGCATGCCGGGCATCCGTTTCATCCGCGAGCCTGACCTTGCCGATGACTTCCGCCGAAGCGGGATTGTAGAGATCGAACCACTCTTCGCCATGCGGTGTGACGAAGGCGCCGTCGATATAGATCCTGTCGATATGCTGCATGCCTGCTCCCGCGAGCTGTCTGAATCCCAGGGAAGATAGCCCGCTCGCATTGGCCTGACTAGCCATATAATCCGGCATGACACGTTGAGCGATCTGGGACAATGAACACCTCCGGGCTTGGCGAACTGGAAGCGGTCCTCGCGGTGGCGCGCCATCGCAGTTTCCGCGCGGCGGCAACCGAACTCGGCATCTCGACCTCGGCGCTGAGCCACTCGATTGCGGCACTGGAAGCGCGAATCGGCGTGCGCCTCTTCAACCGCACGACGCGCAGCGTATCGCTTTCGGAAGCTGGCAGTCAGTTCGTCGACAGCATCGCGCCCGCGCTGTCGGCAATCCGCGTGGCGATCGAGCAGGCAGGCAGTTTCCGCGATACGCCCTCGGGCACGTTGCGCATCAATACATCGATCGGCGGCGCGCGGCAGGCGATGCCGCTCTTCATGGCGTTCCTGCAGCGCTACCCCGAGATGAAGCTCGACGTCGTCACGGAAGGGCGGCTCATCGATATCGTCGTCGAAGGTTTCGATGCGGGCATCCGCCTTGCCGAGACCGTGCCGCGCGACATGATCGCCGTGCCCTTCGGCCGCTCGCAGCGTTTCGCGGTGGTCGCGAGCCCGGCGTATCTCGCCGGGCATCCTGCGCCGCGCACGCCGGCGGACCTCGCGTCGCACCGGTGCATCCGCACTCGCATGGCGAGCGGCATGATCTACCACTGGGAATTCGAGCGTCATGGCGAAACGATGACGGTCGCCGTCGACGGCGCGCTGACGCTCGACGAAGCCGGGCTGATGCTCGACGCCGCGCGCTCGGGCGCCGGCATCACCTATCTGACGGAGTGGCAGGTCAGGGACGATCTGGCCGCCGGCACGCTCGTGCGCATGCTCGAAGACTGGACGCCGCCCTTCGACGGCCTGTGCCTCTACTATCCCGGCCGCCGGCACATACCGGCAGGCCTTCGCGCGCTGATCGAACTCATCCGCGAACAGGCGAACGCGTAACCCGTCGCGCCGTGAGGCGCTCTTTCGCTGCGCCAGCGCACGCTACTCCGACGGAGGCAAACGGAACGGCACGATGCTGTTGTCGTTGTTCGCCTCGACGAGGCGAATCAATTGCAGCATGAAGAAATCGCGCTCCATGGGCGGGAGGTGTTCGACGGTCCGCTCGTGAGCGCGCTGCACGGCGGGCGCCATCTTCGTGACGAGCCGCTTGCCCTGCCGCGTGAGCTTGACGAGCTTCACGCGCTTGTCGTGCGATGCCTGATTTCTCGCGATCAGCCCGCGCGACTCCAGACGCGGGATCACTTCCGCGACACTTGAACGCTCCAGTCCGACTTCGATCGCCAGCGTGTTCTGGTCGATCTCGCCGAGTGAATCGAGCGTCGTAAGCAAACTGTATTGAACCGGTGTGATATTGAAAGCGCTCGTCTCTTCGGCGAAGAGCGATCCATGAATCTGATGCATGCGGCGGATCAGGAAGCCGGGCCGGCTGAAAAGCGGCGACCTCGCCTGCAGCGCTTCGAGTTCCTGCCGGACAGAGCCGGTGTCTGCTTCATCGTTGATCATCGTCGACGTGGACCGGAGGTTGAACGACCTTCGCGTTTGGCGAACGCCCTGTTGTCATCATTCTATGCGATTCCGGCGCCACGACGAATATAGGTGGCACACCACGCTAATTCACCATAAGCATGCGCCGCGCATGAATCCGGTGCGGGTGCGGGCACGCGCCGCTCATGCTGGTGCATGAGGCGTCCGCCAAATGCGTGGTATAGCCCGCATTGTCCCGATGCTCCGGCCCGGGGCCCTTGTGGCTGCGGCCTTCGCGCCACATTCAGGCGCATCCGGACAAACCGGCACGCTATTTGCGGTACACCACGCATCTCGCCAACTCCCCATGAGCCGTTATCCGCATATGACCCAGGTCCTACTCAAAGGCGGCCGCGTCGTCGATCCGTCCGCCGGGCTCGACGCCGTCCTCGACATTCTCGTTGTGAACGGCCGCATCGCGGCCATCGGGCCGGACCTCGCCGCACGCGAAGCGGACGCGGAAACGATCGACTGCCGCGACCGCCTCGTCCTGCCGGGCCTGATCGACACCCACGCACACGTCTACCAGTACGTGACCGGCCGCTTCGGCCTGAACGCAGACATGTGCGGCGTGCAATCGGGCGTGACGACGCTCGTCGATCAGGGCGGCGCAAGCTGCATCACGATGCCGGGCTTCAGGCACTTCGTCGCGCAGCCTGCCGCGACACGCGTGCTCGCCTACATGTCGGCGTATCTGGTCGGCGGACTCGAAGGGCACTATTACCCGGACCTGTACCGTCCCGACTGTCTCGACGCCGCCGCCACCGTGAAATCGGCGCTCGCCAACGCGGACCTGGTGAAGGGAATCAAGGCGCATGCCGAGATCGGCGGCTTCGCGCGCTGGGGGCTCGACGTCATGAAGATCGCCGCGAAAATCGGGCGCGATGCGAACCTGCCGCTCTACATCCATTTCGGGCAGTTGTGGCCGAAGCCCGAAGCGGGCGGCCTCGCCGTGAATCCGGATTCGATCTTCGATCAGGTCGTCGAGACGCTCAAGCCCGGCGACATCCTCGCGCATCCGTTCAGCCGTCACCCGGGTGGCTTCGTCGAGGAGAACGGTCGGCTGCATCCGCTCGTGCACGAGGCGATCGCGCGCGGCCTGAAGGTGGATGTCGGACACGGCTCGCATTTCAGCTTCAATACGGCGCGCATCGTGCTCGACAGCGGCGTGATGCCCGACACGCTCGGCGCCGACATGCACGGCTACAACACGACCGTCCCCGCGCCCGCCGGCACGCCCGACAGCCACCCTGACGAAGAGCATTCGTTCCTCGGCCGCTCGCAGTTCAGCCTCGTGAGCGCGATGACGAGCATGCTCGCGCTCGGCCTGCCGCTCGACCACGTCGTGCGCATGGTGACGAGCAACGCCGCGAAGCTCGCCGGCATGGAGGACCAGATCGGCACGCTGCAAGTGGGCCGCGGCGCCGACATCAGCGTGCTCGACGATCGCCGCGGACGCTGGGTGCTGGAGGACAACGAGGGCACGAAGGTCGTCACGGACCGCATGCTCACGCCGCTCTTCTGTCTGCGCGACGGCGTGCGCTTCAACGCGAACTCGCCGAGCCTGCCGCTCGCGATGGCCGCCTGACCGCCCACGAGGGAACACGATGAAACGCCCGCTCACGCCCCCTTCGCCGGACCGGCCGCAAGGCATCGGCGCCTCGCTTGCGCGCAAGGAGGATGACCGCTTCCTGCACGGCCGCGGCGAATACGTCGGCAATATCCGCATGGTCGGCATGCTCGACGTCGCGTTCGTGCGCAGTCCGATCGCGCATGGCCATATCGTCGGCATCGAGAAGCCGCCGGGCTTCGAGGGCGCCGTCTATACGCTCGCCGACCTGGACGGCGTGAGTCCGATCGTCGCGAACTCCGGGCTGCCCGGCTTCAAGCCCTCGGAGCAGACGGTGCTCGCGGGCGGCAAGGTTCGGCAGGTCGGCGAGCCGATCGCGATGTGTGTCGCGGCGACGCGCGCCGCTGCCGAAGATATCGCCGCGCAGGTGTTCGTCGACTTCGAGGAACTGCCCGCGGTCGTGGACATGCTCGCCGCGCGCAGCGAAGGCTCCGCGCTCGTGCATGAGCATTGGGGCGACAACGTCTTCCTGGAAACCTTCGTCGACGCGAAGAGCGAGATCGATCTCGACGCGATCCGCGAGAACGCGCCGATCCGTGTGCATCGCAAGCTGCGCACCGCGCGTCAGAGCATGGCGCCGATGGAAGGGCGCGGCGTCGTCGCGCATTGGGACAGGCGTCTGTCGCAGCTGATCGTGCACACCTCCGCGCAGATGCCGCACATCACGCGCACGGGACTCGCGCAGTGCCTCGGGCTCGACGAAGGACAGGTGCGCGTGATCGCGCCGGACGTGGGCGGCGGATTCGGCTACAAGGGCATTCTGCTGCCGGAGGAAGTCTGCTGCGGCTGGCTCGCGATGCGTCTCGCGCGGCCCGTGCGCTGGCTCGAAGACCGCCGCGAGCAACTGACGGCCAACGCCAACTGCCGCGAACACGACTACGACATCACCGCCTATGCAGAGCGCGACGGGCGCCTGCTCGCCGTCGAATGCGAAGCGACCGTCGATTCCGGCGCCTACTCGTCCTACCCGTTCTCGGCGTGCCTCGAAGCCGCGCAGGTCGGCAGCATTCTGCCGGGGCCGTACAAGATGGGCCGCTATCGCTGCCGCACGTGGTCGGTCGCCACCAACAAGCCGCCGATCCTGCCGTATCGCGGCGTCGCGCGCACCGGCGTGTGCTACGCGATCGAAACGATGATGGACGCCATCGCGGTCGAAGCGGGCATCGAGCCGCACGAGGTGCGGCTGCGCAATCTCGTCGAGGCGCACGAGATGCCGTTCGACAACATCACGAACAAGCACTTCGACAGCGGCGACTATCCGGAGGCCGTGCGCCGCGCGGTCGCCGCCATCGACCTCGCCGCCGTGCGCGAGCGGCAGCGGCGCGGCGAGCCGGACGGACGGCGCATCGGATTCGGCATCGCGGTCTTCTGCGAGCAGGGCGCGCACGGCACGTCGGTCTATCACGGCTGGGGCATTCCGATGGTGCCCGGGCGCGAGCCGGCCGTGATCCGCCTCACGCCCGACGGCGTGCTCGAAGTCCGCGCGGGCGTGCACTCGCACGGCCAGGGCATGGAGACCACGCTCGCGCAGATCGCGCACGACGTGCTCGGCATCGATACGGAGCGCGTGCGCATCGTGCTCGGCGACACCGGCGTCACGCCCTATTCGACGGGCACATGGGGCTCGCGCTCGATCGTGATGGCGGGCGGCGCCGTCGGGCAGGCGGCGAAGGAGCTGAAGGCGCGGCTGATGAAGATCGGCGCGTGGCTGCTGGCGGAGCCGGTCGAGCGGGTGCGCTGGGAAGGCGGCGCGGTGGTCGGCCAGGCGGGCAGCCGCACGCTCGAGCAGATCGCGCACACCTGGTATCTGCAACCGCAATTGCTGCCGCCCGATGTCGATCCGCGCGGGCTCGAAGTCTCCACGTCGTATCAGGCTAAGCGCGATACGGGCACCTTCAGCTATGCGTGCCACGCGGTGGTCGTCGCCGTCGACACGGCGCTCGGGCAGACCGGGATCCTCGACTACGTGATCGTCGAGGACGGCGGCGTGCTGATCAATCCGATGGTCGTCGACGGACAGGTCTACGGCGGCGCGGCGCAGGGCATCGGCACGGCGCTCTATGAGGCGATGCCGTACAGCGAGGACGGGCAGCCGCTCGCCTCGACGCTCGCCGACTATCTGCTGCCCGGCGCGACCGAAGTGCCCGCGATCCGCATCGAGCACATGGAAACGCCCGCGCCCTACACGGAGTTCGGGCAGAAAGGCATCGGCGAAAGCGGCGCGATCGGCTCGCCCGCCGCGATCGCGAATGCGGTCAACGACGCACTGCGCCCGCTCGGCGCCGAAGTCAACCAGTTGCGGGTGTCGCCGCGCGTGGTGCTCGAGGCACTCGCCGCCGCGGCGCGTGAAGCCCTCGGAAAAGGAGTTCCCGCATGAAAGCGGCCGCCTTCGACTATGAAAAGCCGCTCGCCTGCGACGAAGCGATCCGCCTCGTCACGCCGACGGACGGCATGGGCAAGTTCGTGTCCGGCAGCCAGTCGCTCGGCCCGATGATGAACCTGCGTCTCGCGCAGCCCGAACTGCTGGTGGACCTGCGCGGCATTGCCGCGCTGCGCGAAACGCGCAGCGACGGCGAGTACGGCGTGATCGGCGCATGCGTGACGCACGCCGAGATCGAGGACGGCGCGATCGAGGACTTCACGCAGGGCCTGATGGCGCATGTCGCGCGGGGCATCGCGTATCGCGCGGTGCGCAATCGCGGCACGCTCGGCGGCAGCCTCGCGCACGCCGACCCCGCCGCCGACTGGATCAACGTGATGTGCGCGCTCGCGGCGGACTTTCTCGTCGCGGGGCCGGGCGGCGAGCGCGTGGTGGCGAGCGCCGACTGGATGGCCGGCGCGTTCACCACCGCGCTCGAAGCCGACGAGATCCTGACCGGCGTGCGCATCCGGCGCCTGTCGGATACCGCGCGCTGGAGCTACTACAAGTTCAACCGCAAACCGGGCGAGTTCGCGGAGGCGATCGCCGTCTTCATCGACGATGCCCGGGCCGGCATCTGCCGCGCAGTGATCGGCGCGATCGACGCTCCGCCCTGTCTGATCGCCAATGCGCGCGCGCTCGTCGACGATCCCTCGCCCGCGCTCCTCGATCCCTGTCTGACCGGCGCGGGGCTCGAGCCCGGCACTTACGAATACCAGGTGCATCGCGTGGCGCTCATGCGCGCCGCCGCGACGCTTCGCGAACACGGCAGGAACCCGCAATGACCGACGCCATCAGAAAGCCGCTGCAACTCACCGTGAACCGCGCGAAGGTCGCGGACTTCGTCGAACCGCGCACGAGTCTCGCGGACTTCCTGCGCGAGCAGCAGATGCTCACCGGCACCAACATCGGCTGCGAACAGGGCGTGTGCGGGGCCTGCACGCTGATGGTGGACGGCGCGCCCGCGCGCTCGTGCATCACGCCCGCAATCGCGTGCGCGGGGTCGGACGTGCGCAGCATCGAGGGCTTCGACGACGACGCCCTGATGAACGAACTGCGCGCGGCCTTCACGGCCGAGCACGCGCTGCAATGCGGCTACTGCACTCCGGGCATGCTCGTGACGGCGCGCGACATCGTGAGCCGCCTGCCCGACGCCGACGACGCGCGCGTGCGCCTCGAACTCTCCGGCAATCTCTGCCGCTGCACGGGCTACGTCGGCATCGTGCGAGCGATCCGGCTCGTGCTCGACGCGCGCCGTGCCCGCGCCGCGCAGCCCCTCGCTGCCGCCGTCACCGCCTGAACCCTTCGCCGCGAGAGCCTATGGAAATCGAACAGAGCTTCACTGTCCCCTATCCGCCCGACGCCGTATGGGCCTGCTTTCACGATACGCCCGGCATCGTCGCGTGCCTGCCGGGCGCATCGCTCAGCGCGCCGCCCGTCGGCGGCCTGCTCAAGCTCGCGATGACCGTGAAGCTCGGCCCGATCGTCGCGAGCTTTGCCGGCGACGGCGAGATGAAACTCGACGAGGCCGCGAGGCGCGGCAGCGTGAGCGGCGGCGGCGTGGATCGCAAGAGCGCGTCGCGCGTGAAGGGCGAAGCGGCTTTTTCGCTGGACGAGCCGTCGCCCGGGCGCACGCGCGTCGACGTCAAAGTCGACTACACGATTGCCGGCACCCTCGCGCAGTTCTCGCGCGGCGGCATCGTGAAGGAGCTCGCGACCCGCATGACCGAGGCATTCGCCGCGAACCTGAAGGCGAAGCTCGACGCCGCCGCGGCGGATGCGGCCACGGTCGAGGCCCAGGCGGAGGCAACCGAAGCCGGGACACGTGAGCAGGCTGCGGAAGTTGTCACCGAGGCAGACCCCTACACTGCCCGGCCCGCAGCCAACGACCCACCCGCCGCGCGACCCGCCCCGCGACACGTCGATACGGCCCCGTCGGGTGCGCCGCTCAACCTCGGCAACATGTTCTGGAAGATCCTGTGGTCACGCGTGCGCGGCTGGCTCAGCCTGGGAAGCAGCCCGCGATGAGCACGCAGGCCGCCAATAGCGCGGCGCTCGCGCGGATCTACGCCGTGCGGCCGCAATGGCGCGCGGTGGCGGCGGCGCGCGACGCCGTCGGCCTGCCCGACTTCACGCTGCTGCACGCGGGGCCGCCGTACGACGATCCGCGCGATCCGCCGGCGCCCGTGCTGTCCTCGGCGGTCATGTGTTGTCTGCACGAGGACTGGGCGCCCACCGAAGCGGAGGCCGTGCGGCTCATCGCGAGCGGCGGCGTGCGGCTCGCGAGCGCGCAGTCGTTCGGCGTCGTGACGCCGCTCGCCGCGGTCGTCTCGCCTTCGGCGACGCTCGTCGAAGTCTGCGACGCGAACGATCCCGCGCATCGCGCGTGGTCGCT
>Ga0163162_10000454_pt1 | contig 37941 bp, 35 predicted proteins | sample S55metaG_FD_115310 | JGI IMG/M metagenome (GOLD analysis project Ga0163162, IMG submission 115310) | Switchgrass rhizosphere microbial communities from Kellogg Biological Station, Michigan, USA - S5-5 metaG | ecosystem: Host-associated > Plants > Roots > Rhizosphere > Soil | place: USA... | reverse complement strand
TCATTCATCCGTCCTCGCTTCGCTCCGACGCACGGTCCACTACAACCAGTTGCTTCGCTCCGTTTTCACGGACATCCACCGCGTTTCGCGCGCTACGTGCCCCCCCGGATTTGCCCTTCGTCGGGCACGCAGTGCCGAGACGGATGAATGCCTGCCTTACCAATCCGTTTGAAGGTGCGACGCCGCAGTGGATCCGCGTACCTGTCCGCTCGACGAACAGCGGTGGACACTCCCCACTCTGAAAAACTCAATGCGCTTCCCTCCTAACACCGCTGACCCCATAGCTGCTTTCTTTGGTTACTTTCTTTGCAGCAGCAAAGAAAGTGACTGCCGCCCCGCACAGGGGCGAAGCTAATAAACCAAAGCCAATACAAGTTTCATAGGAGCACAAGCGCATCAGACGGCGTAAACAACAAACCCAAACCCAAGCGCCAGCGACCAAAAAACCAAAGCCAATACAAGTTTCATGGAAGCGCAAGCGCATCAAACGGCGTGAACGTTCCCCGTCCAAGCGCCAGCGGCAAAAAATGTGTGCGTCAGGCAAATTCCTTCAGCGCACGATGATCGAGCAAACGCTCCCCTCGCGGCGGGAGACCGAGCTTCCTGCGCCCTTCGGCCGGCGCAAGAGCCCTGCCGCCAAGCCTCTCGATGACCTCGACCGCGCGCTGCACGAGCGACCCATTGGTTGCATGCACGCCCCGGTCGAGGTACAGGTTGTCCTCCAGCCCCACCCTCACATGTCCGCCCAGCAGCATCGCCTGCGCGACCATCGGCATCTGCATGCGGCCAATGCCGAACCCTGCCCAGTGCGCGCCGGGCGGCATGTTGTCGACCATCGATTTCATCGTGCCGGTGTCGGGCGGCGCACCCCACGGAATGCCCATGCAAAGCTGAAAGAGCGGCGGATCGTCAAGCAGGCCCTCCTTGAGCATCTGCTTCGCAAACCACAGGTGGCCAGTGTCGAAGATCTCAAGCTCGGGCTTCACGCCCAGCTCCTGGATGCGCTTCGCGCCCGCCCGCAGCTGCGCGGGCGTCGATACGTAGATGTAATCGCCGTCGCCGAAATTGAGCGTGCCGCAGTCGAGCGTGCAGATTTCCGGCAGCAGTTCCTCGACATGCGCGAGCCGCGTCAGCCCGCCCACGAGGTCCGTCCCGGCGCCGAACTGCATCGGCGCTTCGCCCGCGCCGATCTCCAGGTCGCCGCCCATGCCCGCGGTCAGGTTGATGATCACGTCGACATCCGACGAGCGGATGCGGTCCACCACCTCGCGGTACAGCGCCGGATCGCGGCTGCCGCGGCCGGTCTTCGGATCGCGCACGTGGCAGTGCGCAACCGTGGCGCCCGCGCGAGCGGCCTCGATGGCCGCATCGGCGATCTGCTTCGGCGTGACCGGAATGGCCGGGTGCTTGTTCGTCGTATCGCCCGCGCCCGTTACCGCGCAGGTGACGATCACTTCGTAGTTCATGTTCGCGCTGTCCTTGTAGGGAAACTCAGAGACCGAGGTATTGCTTCACCGCGGGCAGACCGTCCTTGCCGTCGACCGTCTTCACGCCCGCAAGCCACGCATCCAGCAATTGCGGATTCTTCTTCAGGTACGCCTTCGCGGCATCGGCGGGGCGCTCCTTGTTCATCACCGGCTGCATCAGCTGGTTTTCGAGCTGCGTCGAGAAGCGCAGGTTCGTGACCAGCCTGCCCGCGTTCGGGCAGCGCGTGAGGAAGTCGGGACTGGTCAGCGTGTAGACACGCGCTTCGCCATAGTTCGGGCCAAACACTTCGTCGCCGCCCGACAGGTAGTTGATCTTCATCTGGATGTTCATCGGATGCGGCTCCCAGCCGAGGAATACCACCCACTTCCTGTCGCGGATCGCGCGCTCGACGGTCACGAGCATGCCCGCCTCGCTCGACTGCACGAGCTTGAAGCCGCCAAGCCCGAACTGGTTCGTGTCGATCATCTTCTGGATCTTCGCGTTCGCGCTGCTGCCCGGCTCGATGCCGTAGATCTTGCCGTCGAGTTCCTCGCGATGCTTCGCGATATCGGCGAAGGTCTTCAGGCCCGCATCGTATTCGTAGCCCGGCACCGCGAGCGTCGCCTTCGCGCCGGAGAGATTGGGCGGTTCGAGCTTCTGGATCGACTTCGCTTCGAGAAACGGCGCGACGGCCTTTTCCTGCACCGGCCACCAGTAGCCGAGGGACACGTCGATCTGCCTGCTCTTCAGTCCGGCAAGCGAGATCGGCACGGAGGCCACGGTGGTTTTCGGCGCATAGCCGAGGCCTTCGAAGACGACGGAGGCGAGCGCGGTCGTCGCGGTGATGTCGGTCCAGCCGATATCGACGAAGCGCACCGCGCGGCACGACGCATCCTCCTTCGCCTGCGCGCGGGCGGCGCCAGTCGATGCAAAAGCGCACGCAAACGCGGCGCAAAGGCAGGCGAGCTTGATCGTAAAGGGTCTCATGGCGTGCTGATTCCGGTGATGGTTGGGGCGGGCCGTTCTTCCCGCCCGTGCATAAAAGTACCGCCGCATAATGGCGCGAAGGCGACCGGTTGCGACCGCGTTTTGCCTGGGAGCGACCTGGGGTCCCGATGGGGGCACCGGCATGGCACTCGACCCGGACGCGCCCCCGCGAGATGCGGGACACGCCCGGTTGCGCCCCGATTTTCAGCTTGCTAGCTTGGCGGTCCGTGTCCGAGAATGCCGCCGCCCTGCAATGCACGCCACCGAAGACTTCTATTTCCTGCTGCTTCCGATCGCGCGCCGGCATGGAGCGGAACTGGCCGCGCCGGGGCTTACGCGATGAGGGCGGTGGTTCTGGCGGTTGATCCGCTGGCGGGGCTTCACCGGCTTCGCTTGCCTTGTCGATCTTCTCTTGCTGTGCCTGATCTCGAAGCCGCTTACGGGCCGCGTGCGCGGCATTGATGCTCCCTTCACGTGCCTTCACAAGAAGCTCGCGCTTCGCGGTTGCGCACATCGTACCCATCGCATTCGGCCGCATTCCACAACAAGAAGGCACCCATGAGCATCGGCTCTGGAAGAATGCCGCTCTCTACCCACCGCGTGATCGTGTCACGCGTCACGCCACCAACGAGTATTGCGATTTCGACGCGCTTCCAGTTTTCGCTTAGATAGAAGATGTGATCCGACCCATACACTCGACTCTCGACAACGTAAGGGACTGCGTTAATCCCGAATTGCATCAGCATCGCCTGTGCGTCCTCCGCGCGTCGCTTTGCCAGTTCTTTAGGCTTGTTCTCGGCCGCGATTGCCAAACCCGTTATGGACACGCCTTCACGAACAGGGTATTTCATTCGTACATCAACGGCCCAATTGGCAAGCCGAAAAATTTGCTCGTTGGACGCGTGCGCAGAGTTTTCAGCGAACCATAGATCGAAGTTCTGTCCAGGCTGGTTATGGGTATTGCACGCATGTGCGCTGATAGTCGGCATGCTCAGAACCAGACCGATAATTTCAGTCACCCTCGGGTTACGCTGGCGGTCGAATAGCAGAATGAAATCCGATAGCGGCAACTGCTGGAATAATTAATAACTGCGCAAATACTAAAACCTTGAAGGTCTTTGTCTGCGAGATGCGGGGACGGATTCCGCACGCTATCGTTAGTAAATTGAGTACGACGATGATCCAAATCGCGCCGCTTGGATCATCCGTCAGTACCGAAAAAAACGCTCGCATGTTTTCGTTCAACGATTGAACTCGAAGCGGTCGAAGAATCCGTACTTCGTCTCCACTTTATCAATTTTCGTTGCCGAATTGATATAGATATCCACGCGGCTGAAGGGGGGTTTAAATTCAACGCCGTCTCGGCTGGCAAACGGAAGACTGACGTTGATGTAGGAATCTGCTTCCGGAAAGAAATCTGCGCGAAAGGCTTTGGCTTGTCCGGGAGCTAAGTGATCCTTGGTAATACGATTAGTGTCGTTATAGAAATACGTTACGGGTTCTTGGGCATCTGCGGCGTAATGCAGTACCACGACCGGCCCTCCACGCGACCACATTACGAACCACACAATGCATGCCACAGCGGTCCAGCCGAGCACTCTTCGAAGGAGAGCCGTTTTTATCATTGATCGCACCGGTGCAGTCGCTTCGCCTTGCTGTCGTTCGTGCCCCAAGGAAGCGGCACGGCAACGATCTTGCGCAGCAAAATGTCAGCAGTAAGGGCTATGGGTTTAACATCAGCGTACAAATCTATGCCTAGTTGAACAGAGATGTGATCCGGAATATCGTCCGCGCTGTCGGGCCACGGACCATTTTCCGGGTGATTTTGTAAGGCTGGCAACTCCCAATCCTTTATTTGGTTGGTGAGATCCTGTTTGATCTGCGCTAACGCAGCGCCCTTAATCAGTTCAGCAGCGTTAAAACCAATCGCTGTGCCCACATAGCCGTAGTGAATATTCGACCAGATATCAAAGTAATAATCGTGTTGTCCGTACTTCTGCCATCCTCGACGGAAAGTACCCTTTGGCTCGAACATTGCCCTGATTGCTTTCTTGTGATCCCACTTAGCTCCGTAACCAACCATTTTTTTCCACATTTTGTACGCCGCAACCTTCTCGCTAGCGGCGGCGCTCGGAAAATCGGGCATGTTTCCGATCTTTGCATACCATGGCAGAGCATTCCAACCTTTCGCTTCTTCTGCTGGATCGTAGTTGTTCGCCTCAGTGATTCTACGTCCGACTTCTGTAAAGGGGTTTCGTTTCATCTCGCCAACAATGTATTCAGCAACCTGTACGGCGTCGTTCGCATCAGCGCAAACCAAGATTTCTTTCGGACGAGTATCGCTAGCGGATGTGGTGTATAACTCCGCAACCCAGCGCATTGGTTTGCCGTTCTTCCCTATAACTGCGCTCATTCGATGGACTCCACATAAATTCTTACACGCTCGGCAGTTTGCGTTTGCACAAGTACATGCGTGTGCCCTTGCGCATCGCTCACGCCATGTTCAATTGTTCCGGTTTCGCGTTCGACCGCATAGATCCTGAACGCTGCGGGTATGCCGCTTTCATCGAGCAATACAAACTTTTCGTTGAATTCTTGGCGATCCGATGATCCATACCGTGAATCTGCAAAGGGCACATTCATGCGCGCGATGTCCGCGCTAGTGATGGTCTCGGTCATGTTGCGCTGTGCCCAGAATATCGGCGGTGGCTGGCAACCGCAGATATTGACATCACCACTCAGCGCATGCTCTTTGCCGTTCTCGGCCCTGCTGCCAAGGCGCGGCCCGGACGGAGCGATAAACCCGCTCTGTTTGCATGCGCGGCAATACGTTTGCATGTAGACAGTGGCCAGCTCGACACAATGACCATCGTTGCCCTGATAGATCGATGTCGGCAAGCCTTCGATGATCACAGCTTCCCCGGCTCAGTCGCCCTTGGCAAGATAAGTACGGATCATGGCTTGACCGGTCCGTACACAGCGAACTGATCGCCCGGTATCGGCGGCGGTGGCACATAGGCCGCATCGAACAAGCCGTTGATCGGCTCGCCGGGACGCTCGCAGATGCCGCGCCCGGTTTGCAGTGTCTCGGTGGTGATCGTGTCACCGTTGCCTAGGCGGCTACCGACCAGTGCTAGCGGCTTGCCCGCACTGACGGCCGCAGACCCCGCGCCGCTCACGATGGAGGCTTCGCTGCCATCCGGATAGGTGACGGTATCGCCCACCCGCGCAACAGCTAGCCCGATGATCTTTAAGTCGCTAGTTGCGCTACTGACGCGCCCGCCTTGCTGAGTGAGCGAAGCGATAGTGGCTAACAGGTGGATTGGTGTGATGGTGCGATCGGTCGCTGGCATACAGAATGTCTCCAATCGGGTTTTGGGGATTCGAGCCTAGCGACGCAGGCACTACGCCCGATATCAGAACGATCCTATTTCCAGCGGCGTATAACGTCTGCGTCGAGGGGTCACGCGGCACGCTCGAATTCGAGCACGTTTGCCGGAGTGCTCTTCGCCTTCGCACGGCCGCACACATATTCGCCCCACGCTTGCATCATCGGGACGCGGCGCGTCAGATGGTCTCTGCGCACTTCGCGTCGGCTGTGTGCCTTCGTGGTGCTGGTGCCGATGGAGTGCCCGAGCGCGCCTTGTGAGACTTCGAATTCATAGCCGTTCTCATCGGCCCATGCGTTGAAACTCGCGCGAAAGCCATGCGGGCACACTGCATGGAAGTCCGCGTGCGTCTTCTCGATGCGCTTCATGAGGTTATCCATCGTGCTTCGCCCCACGGTTTCGCTTCTTCGGGGTTGTCCCGCTTGGGGCACCGGCATGGCACCCGACCCGGACGCGCCCCCGCGAGATGCGGGACACGCCCGGTTGCGCCCCGAATTTCATCTTGCTAGCTTGGCGGTCCGTGTCCGAGAAAGCCGCCGCCCTGCAATGCACGCCACCGAAGACTTCTATTTCCTGCTGCTTCCCGAGTTTTCCTCGATCGGCTTCATGTCGGCGATCGAGCCGCTGCGCGTCGCGAACCGCTTTAGCGGCGCGCTGTACCGGTGGCACATTCTCTCCGCCGACGGCGGCCCTGTCGCGGCGAGCAACGGCATTTCGCTGAACGCGGAAGGCGCGCCTGACAGCGTGAGCGGCGCGAGCGCGGTGTTCGTCGTCGCGGGCTTCGAGCCGCTTGCGTGCTACACGCGCGAAATCGGCGAATGGCTGCGGCGGCTCGACCGCGCGGGCGTCACGCTCGGCGGCATCGATACGGGCAGCTTCATTCTTGCCGAGGCGGGACTGCTCGGTGGCGAGCGCGCGACGCTGCACTGGGAAGCGGCGTCGGCGTTTCGGGAGCGCTATCCGTCGCTCGACGTGAGCGAGGAACTGTTCGAAATCGACGACCGGCGCATCACGTGCGCGGGCGGCACGGCGTCGATCGACATGATGCTCGACCTCATCGCGCGCCGGCATGGAGCGGAACTGGCCGCGCAGGTCTCCGAGCAGTTCGTGCTCGGGCGCATACGCCAGCGCTCGGATCATCAGCGCATGCAGATCGCGGCGCGCTACGGCATCCACAACCGCAAGCTGATTCAGGTGATCGGCGTGATGGAGCAGAACATGGAGGAGCCGCTCTCGCCGGACCGGCTCGCGGAGTCGATCAGCGTGACGCGGCGTCAGCTGGAACGCCTCTTCTGCTCGGCGCTGAAGGACACGCCGACGCATTTCTACCTCGGCCTGCGCCTGGCTCGCGCTCGCGAGCTTCTTCAACAGACCGACATGTCGATCATGGCGGTATGCGTTGCCTGCGGCTTCGAATCGCCGTCGCATTTCTCGCGCACGTATCGCACGCGCTTCGGCACGAGCCCGCGGCACGACCGCAGCGCGTTGCGCATCGCGGAAGCCGTTGCCGCGGGCTGAACGTCAGAACGAATGCCGCATGCCGATCCGGACATCGCTCTGCGTATTCGACGACGAGGGCGTGAAGCTGTAGCCGATCACCGCGTTCACGCCATCCGATGCGCGCAGATAGTCGCCGGAGATGTAGACGTCGGTGCGCTTCGAGAGCAGGTAGTGCAGGCCGAGCGAGCCCTGATTCCAGTGGTTGCCTTCGAAACGCGTGTGCTGGTAGCCGCCGTACAGGCTCAGCGCCGGCGTGAAGCTGTACGACGCGCCGCCTTCATACACCTGCATATGCGAGGTTTCGCCGAGACCCTTGATGGTCGTGTAGGTGAAGTTGCCCGAGAGCATCACGTCGCCGATCGTATAGGCCGCGCCGATCGCGAACGCGCCCTGCTTGTCCACCGGGAACGGGGTCGAGCTGAAGAGGTCGGTCACGGCGCCCGTCGCGGGATCGACGGACACGGTCGGCTGGCCGAGGAACGTGCGCGTGCCGATCATCGCGTACGGATCGAACGCATAGATGCCGAACGGATTGTTCAGCTGCGTATAGGCCGCACCGATGTTGAACGTGTTGCGCGCATAGTGCGCGCCCACGCTCCATGCGCTGTTCTGATGGAAGTTGCCCGCGTTGTTGCCGAACGAATACATGCCGCCGAACGTGAAGCCCGCGAAATCGTTCGAAAGAAACTTGACCGAGTTCGGCAGGCGGTCGCCGTTCATGCGGTCGAAGTCGCCCTGGTGGATCGCGTAGCCGCTCGCCCACGCCGAGATGTTGTACAGATAGACGAACTCCTCGGTCATGTCGAGCTGATTGCCGAACGAGAGCGTGCCCCACGCGTTCTTCAACCCCACATACGCCTGCCGCCCGAACTCCGCACCGCCGAACAGATACTGGCCGGTGCCGAGCCGAAAGCCCGATTCGAGGACGAACACGGCCTGCAGGCCCCCGCCGAGATCCTCGACGCCTCTGAAGCCGATCCGGTTGCCGTACGAAATGCCGTCGTCGAACTTCCAGACATGCGCGCCGCCCGTGTTGTTCACAACGGTGATGCCCGCATCGAGAATGCCGTACAGCGTCACGCTGCTCTGTGCATGCGCGAGCGCGGGCGCGCATGCGGCGCTCGCGCCGAGCGCGAGGCCCGCGACCCTGGCGGCAATGTTCTTCTTCATCTGCTTATCCCCTGCTTGCTGATAATGCGTATTCGTTGGAGAAAGCGATTCCATGCCGCGTGCGATATCGCTATCGCGCGACACCGTTTCGCGTGAGTAGGCGTGACGAGGACTGCTATTGCTGGCGATGCGGATGCACGCGAGCAGTGTGGCCGCGTGCATCGATGGTGTAAAAATACGGGCTCATATTCAGACCGGCTCGACCGATTGCGACGCAAATCTGTCCAGTTGCGACTCGAGAACTCACTTGACGCCCAGTGCAGCCTGCACGGCTTGGAGCCCGTTGGCGCCGCTCGCCGTGTTCACGCCGTCGAGCCACGTCCTGAGCAACTCGGGGTGATGCTTGAGCGCATCGGTGGCGGCCGCGTCGATGTTCGTCTTCTTTTCGAGCACGTCGGTGATGACGCCGTTTTCCAGATCGACGTTGAACGAGAGTTGCCTGAAGAGGCGCCCGACGTTCGGGCACTGCCCGGCATAACCCGCGCGTGCCACGGTGTTGACCGTCGCGCCGCCGTAGTTCGGGCCGAAGTACCTGTCACCGCCGTCGAGATAGGTCAGCTTGAACTTCGTGTTCATCAGATGCGGCTCCCAGCCCAGAAACACGATCCACTTCCTGTCGCGAACCGCGCGCTCCACTTGCGTGAGCATCCCCGTCTCGCTCGACTCGACCACCTTCCAGGTGCCGAGCCCGAATGCCTTCTCGTCGACGATCTTCTTGATGTTCTGGTTCGCCGGTGCGCCCGGTTCGATGCCGTAGATCCTGCTGTCGAACTTGTCGGCGTTCTTCGCGAGGTCGGCGAACGAATGCACGCCCGCCGCTGCAACATAGTCGGGCACGGCCAGCGTGAACTTGGCGTTGCTCAGGTTCGGGCGCACCGCTTCAACCGATTTCTCCTCGACGAACGGCTTGACGAGCGGTGCCTGCGCAGGCATCCAGTTGCCGAGGAAGACGTCGATCTGCCCTTTCTTCAAACCCTGATACGTGATCGGCACCGACAGGTTCGCCACGTTCTGATGGTAGCCGAGCGCCTTGAGCACCACGCCGGCCATCGCGTTGGTCGCATCGATATCGGTCCAGCCGGGGCCGGCCATTCTCACCTGCATGCATGCGGGCGGTTCGGCGGCACACGCGAGCGTAGTCGCGCAGAGCACGGCGGCGCTGAACAGCGCCTGTTCGAAGGGCTTTTTCATCGGGTCTTCCTGTTATGTGGGAGTGGTGCTCAACGCACGACGGCCGGGAAGCGGGCCATCGCCTCCAGGGTGTCGAGGTCGATGTGATTGCGCATGTAGCGTTGGCTCGCGTCGACCTCGGGCTGCCAGTCCCATGACTCGATCACGCCTTGCGTCGTCGCTTCGAAGTGAAAGCGCCTGCGCCGCTGGCTCGTCACGACTTCGTCATGCAATGCGGCAATGTCCCAGCGCTTCGCGATTTCCTCGCGAAACGCCGCGACCTGCAATTCGTTGCCCGAATCCGCGGCGAGGTTGTTGCGCTCCAGCGGATCGGCCGCCAGGTCGTAGAGCTGATCGGGATCGGCAGGCGAATGAATGAACTTGAAACGCCCGCGGCGCAGCATCACGATCGGCGCGATCGCGCCTTCCGCGAGGTATTCGCCGATCGCTTCGTCGTGGGCATTCCCCGCATTCAGCAGATGCGGCACGAGGCTTCGGCCATCGAGCGAGTCGGGCCACGCGTCGCGCGGCTCGCCGCGAGCAAGTTCGGCGAGCGTGGGCAGCAGATCGAGATGCGACACCGACGCGCTCACGCGATGCGCATCGAACCGTTTCGGCGCATGCACGATGAGCGGCACGCGGCAGCCGCCCTCGAAGAACGTCATCTTGTACCAGAGGCCGCGCTCGCCGAGCATCTCGCCATGGTCGGACGTGACGATCACGATGGTGTCGTCATCCAGCCCCGTGTCCTTCAGCGCCTGCAGGATCGCCCCGAACTGATCGTCGACGTAGGAAATCGCGCCATAGTAGGCGCGCCGCGCGTTGCGGACCTGCTGATCCGTCGGCGGCGTGCGGTCGGTCTCGTACACATGGCGCAGCCGCTTCGAATGCGGGTCGCACGCCTGCAGCGGATCGCAATGGCGAGGCATGTCGATGTCCTCATCGCGGTACATGTCCCAGTATTTCTGCGGAATGGCGTACGGGTCGTGCGGATGCGTGAGCGACGCCACCATGCAGAACGGCCGCGCATCCTTGCCCGCGCTGCGCTCGCGCGCGATGTCGAACAGCTTCTGGCGCGTGGTGAAGGTCACTTCGTCGTCGAAGTCAAGCTGGTTCGTGCGCACGCAGGGCCCCGCGTCGATCACCGAACTCATGTTGTGGTACCACGTCGGGCGCGCATCGAAGTGTGCCCAGTCGGGCGTCCAGCCGAAGTCAGCGGGATAGATGTCGGTGGTCAGGCGCTCTTCGAAGCCGTGCAGCTGATCCGCTCCGCAGAAATGCATCTTGCCGGAGAGGACCGTGCGATATCCCTCCGCGCGCAGATAGTGCGCGAACGTGAGCGTCTGCGATGCGAACTCGGCGGCATTGTCGTAGGCGCCGATCGCGGAAGGCAGCTTGCCCGAGAGCAGCGAGAACCGCGAAGGCGCGCACAGCGGACTCGCGCAGTAAGCCGAATCGAAGACGACGCCGCGCTTGGCGAGCGCATCGAGATGCGGGGTCTTCGTCAGCCGGTGGCCGTACGCGGCAAGCGCGAACGGCGTCATCTGGTCGGCCATCAGAATAAGGATGTTTTGTTTCGTGCTGAGCATGTGAGCGCGCCTCGAATAGAATCGCAGAAGTGTCTTACCGCGTTTGAGCGTCACTATTGCCGTCCATATAGAAGCTGTGAAGACGGCAAATCGTTATGCGCCCATAAGGGGGAGTTATGCCCAGGCAGGACCGCTTGCCGCCGATGCAGGCGCTGTCGATGTTCGAATCGGCCGCGCGTCTTGCGAGCTTCACCGCCGCCGCGCGCGAACTCGGCTCCACGCAGCCGGCCGTGAGCCAGCGCGTCGTGCAACTGGAGGAAGCGCTCGGCGCGCCGCTCTTCGAGCGCGGCCATCGCGGCGTCACGCTGACCGAAGACGGCATGCGCCTTTTCGACGCCGTGCGCAGCGCGCTCGACACGATCCGCCTCGCCACCGCGGAGATCCGCGCACGGCATACCCCGCGCACGCTGACGCTATCGACCGACTTCGGCTTCGCCACCTACTGGCTGATGCCGCGCCTTTCGCAGTTCAAGGCGCTGATGCCCGATGTCGATGTCAGGATCATCACGTCCCAGACGGTGTTCGACCCATCGCACGACCATGCGGACATCGCGATCGCGTTCGGCGATGCGAGCGGCGACTGGGGCCCGCGCGAAACGCTGAAGCTCTTCGCCGAGGAAGTCACGCCCGTGTGCAGCCCGTCGTTCGCGGCCGCCCATGCGGGCCTGGGCTCGACCGCCGATCTCGCCTCGCTCCCGCTTCTGCATCTGGAGCCGACGACGCCCGAGCGCTGGCTGTCGTGGGATGGCTGGTTCGCGGCGCACGGGCTCGCGCCGCCGCCCGCGCACCGCGGCATCACCTTCAACAGCTATGCGTTCGTCGCGCACGCGGCGGTCATGGGGCAAGGCGTGGCGCTCGGCTGGGCGCCGCTCGTCGACGAGCTGATCGCAACGGGCCAACTCGTCCGGTTATTCGACGCGCCCGTCGTCACCGAACGCGGCTATGTGCTCGTGACGCCGCGTACGCCGTCACCCGCGGTCCGTGCATTCGTCCAGTGGCTGCTCGACGAATGCGGCGTCGAGACAGCGTAGGCGGCCCAGACAGCAGGCCTGACGCTTGCGTACCAGCGCGACGGCGCTTAGCTTCTATCCTCCCGGGCTGCCGGTTTGCTCTACTTCGTTCATGCGCGCCGCGTCCGCGGCGCTGCCCAACCTGCATGAACGCACAAGTGGAGACCGCATGTCCGCCGATTCCCGTCCTCACCAACTGGTGCTCACCGTCGCGTGTCCGAGCGCGGCGGGACAGGTCGCCGCCGTCGTCGGCTTTCTCGACCGGCATCATTGCTACATCGACGAGCTGACCGTCTTCGACGACGACCTGAGCGGGCGCTTCTTCGTGCGCTGCGTATTTCATGGCATGGAGCGTGACGAGACGCTGCAGATCGAAGCCCTGAAACGCGAATTCGATCCCATCGCCGCAGGCTTTCACATGACGTGGGCGATGCACGACGTCGGCGCGCGTCCGAAGGTGCTGATCATGGTGTCGAAGCTCGAGCACTGTCTCGCGGACCTGCTGTTCCGCTGGCGCATGGGCGAACTGAAGATGGACATCGTCGGCATCGCCTCGAACCACACGGACCTCGCGCCGCTCGCCGAGCAGCACGGCCTGCCGTTCCATCATCTGCCCATCACCGCCGATACCAAGGCGCAACAGGAAGCGCGCGTCATCGATCTGTTCGAGACCTCCGGCGCCGAACTGATGGTGCTCGCGCGCTACATGCAGATTCTTTCCGGCGCGACGAGCCGCAGGCTCGCGGGGCGCGCGATCAACATCCACCACTCGTTCCTGCCCGGCTTCAAGGGCGCGAAGCCCTACCATCAGGCGCATGCGCGCGGTGTGAAGCTGATCGGCGCGACCGCGCACTTCGTCACCGACGATCTCGACGAGGGTCCGATCATCGAGCAGGAAGTCGAGCGCGTGGACCATTCGTACAGCCCGGAGCGTCTGCTCGCGACGGGCCGTGACGTTGAATGCATCACGCTCGCGCGGGCCGTCAAGGCGTTCATCGAGCGGCGCGTGTTCATCAATGGCGATCGAACGGTCGTGCTGCAGTAAACGAAAAAGCGCCGCTTTGTCAGCGGCGCTTGTCTTCAACTCACACTCGACGCACTCACTTCACCCAGCTATCCACCCGGTCGCCATGCGCGCCGATCCATGCATCGGCCGCCGACGCCGGCTTCGCGCCGTTCTGCGTCGCGAGCATCACGCTGTCGATCTCGCCCGGCTTCCACTGGAATTTCTTGAGGAACGCCACGACGGGCGGTGCCTTCTTTTCGAGTTCCGGATTCACCACGCTGTCGACGTGCTCCGCCTCACCGAACACTTTCTTCGGATCGTCGAGGAATTTCAGCTTGTACTTCGCGAACATCCAGTGCGGCTTCCAGCCCGTCACGATGATCGGCTTGCTCGCCGCTTCCGAGCGCGCCAGCTCGGCGGTCATCGCACTGCCCGAGCTCGGCATCAGCTTGTAGTCGAGGTTGTAGGCCTTGATGGCTTCGCTCGTCTTCTGCATCACGCCCGCACCGGCATCGATGCCGACGATGCGCGAGCCGAACTCGTCCTTCTTCGCTTCGAGGTCCGTCATGCTCTTCACATCCGCGTTTTCCGGCACGATCAGCCCGATCCTCGCATCGTTGAAATTCGGGCCGAGGTTCACGACCTTCGCCTTGAAGTTGTTCCAGTACGCGCCGTGCGTCACCGGCAGCCATGCGGAGAGCGTCGCATCGAGATCGCCGCGCGCCACGCCCTGCCACATCACACCCGCCGCGACGGGCACGAGCTGCACCTGATAGCCGAGCCGCTTCTCGATGATGCGTGCCGCCACGTTCGACGTCGCCACGCTGTCATCCCAGCCTTCCACGTAGCCGATCTTGATCGTAGGCTTGGTGTCGGCGCAAGCGCCCGTGCTGGCCGCCGCCAGCGCCGCGCTCATCGCGCTCAGAACCAGCATTTTTCTGAACAATCCCATCTCACTCTCCCTTTCGCGGTCCATGCCTTGAAGCACTCAGAATCACCAGCCAGAATTGACCGGTAACGTTCATTTCCGACATCCAGTTGTCCGGATGCGACCTCGCTCTCTCCTCCGGCGTCTTCGCGGCCGGTCTTGTTCTTCTGCCTACTTGTCGACAACGAGATCCGTCAGCGGCCTGCTGCAGCACAACAGCACCATCCCCTGGTCGATCTCGCGCTGACGGATTCCGCCCGCGTGCTTCATGTCGACCTGGCCCGAGACGAGCTTCACCTTGCACGTGCCGCACATGCCCTGCGTGCAGGACGCCGCGAGCCGGACGCCCGCCTTTTTCGCGGCATCGAGCACGTGCTGCCCGCTGCCGCAGACGATCTCGCGATTGCTTTTCGCGAAGCTGACCTTGTACGTGGTTTCCGTTTCCGGTTCGGATTCGGCCTGGGTTTCGGCTTCCGCCGGAGCGGGTGCGAAGCCGTTGGCCGCGTGCAGCGCGTCGGCCACGTGCACGGTCGTCAGTTGCGTGGGCACTTCAGCAAGCGTCTCGAACGAGAAGCTCTCTTCGTGATAGTGCTTGCGATCGAAGCCGCCCTCGTCGAGCAGGTCGCGGACCGCCTTCATGTAGGGCGCCGGGCCACAGGTAAAGATTTCGCGCTCGAGGTAATCCGGCGCGATCAGCTTGAGCAGCGGCAGCGTGAGAAAGCCGGTGACGCCCGGCCAGTTCGTGCGTGCACCGACACGCTCGCACACGAACGCCGCGCGGAAATTCGACTGGTTCGCCGCGATCAGATCGAGTTCACGGGCGAAGATGATGTCGTCGGGCGTGCGGGCGCTATGCACGAAGACGATATCGCTGTCCTCGCCGAGCTCATGGTGTGCGCGGCTCATCGACATGAGCGGCGTGACGCCCGAGCCCGCCGACAGGAACAGGAACTTGCGCGCCGGATGCCGCGCGCACGTGAACTCGCCCGACGGCCCGAGCACGCGCACCGCGCCGCCCGGCTGCAGGTTGTCGTGCAGCCAGTTCGAGACCTTGCCGCCCGGCACGCGCTTGACCGTGATCGAAATGGTGTGCGGGCGCGTGGGCGGTGACGAGATCGTGTAGCACCGGTTGATCGCTTCGCCTTCGATATCGAGTTCTAGCGTAATGAACTGCCCCGGCTCGAACACGAACGCCCGTTCGTCCGGCGCGCGGAAGAAGAAGCTCTTGACGTCGTGCGTCTCCTGCCGGACATGGCAGCAGACGAGCGTGTCGTCGGTATCGCTGTTCCAGCGCGCGGGCAGCGCTCCCCAGAACTGCGGCTGGGTCACACGGCTTGCGGCCCCGAACGTCGCCTGATCGCGCATCATCTTCTACTCCTCACAGTTCAGGCGGCGCTTCAGCGCATGAAGGACACGACTTTCTCGCCGCGCGAAGCGGTCGATGCGTCGTTCGTGTCCTGGGTGTCGGGCGCGTCGGCACGGTCGGCGAGCCGGGCGATGTACCACTCGCAGAACTTCTCGACGAGACCTTCGGTGAACGGCGAATACGGGCCCGGCTCGTACGCGCTGCTCGCCGCGCCGCGCTGCGAATATTCGACGAGCGTGCGGTCCTGGTCGTTCGTCGCGCGCCACACCGCGGTGAGGTTGTTGACGTCGTAGTCGATCCCTTCGCGCGCGTCCTTGTGCACGAGCCACTTCGTGCGCACGAGCGTCCTGCCCGCCGACAGCGGAATCACCGAGAAGCTCACGATGTGATCGCTCATGAAGTGATGCCACGAATTCGGCTGCGTCCAGAACGACAGGCCGCCGAGGTCGGCGCGCTCGAAGCCGCCGAGCAGCTTCTTCGACGCGACCTTCGCGTCGAGCGTCTGCGATTCGCCGTCGCGATCGAGCGGCAGGCGCTGCGTGCGAAAGCCGGTGACGAGATCGGACAGACGTTCGATTTCCGCCGACGGCAGGTCCATCGCCTCCCACTGCGCGGTGCGGCGCGCGACGGTCTCTTCGAACGCGGCCATGCCTTCCTCGTTGGCGGGCGTGCGCTGATAGCCAAAGCCGTATTCGTAGAGGGAAATCGTGAGCTCGGGATGGTTCGCCACGCAGTGATAGCACTCGCGGTTGTTCTCCATCGTGAGCTTCCAGTTGCCGTCCTCGACGATATCCACCGACGCCGCCACCTTGCATTCGGCAAGCCCGTGCGGCAGCAGATACGGCTCCATCGCGGCGCGCATCACGGCAAAATCGGCGGGCGGGTTTTCCGCGAGACAGATGAAGATCAGGCCCGCGAGATTCTCCAGATGAACGCGCTTCAGGCTGTGCTTGCAGCGGTCGAACTGCTCGCCCATGTGCTCGGCGAACATCAGGTCGCCGGTGAGGTTGTACGTCCAGCTGTGATACGGGCACACGATGTTGCCGAACGAGCCTTTCTCAGCGTTGCACAGACGCGCGCCGCGATGGCGGCACACGTTGTGGAAGGCGCGGATCTGCATGTCGTCATCGCGCACGATCAGGACCGAATCGTTGCCGATCTCCACCGTCACGTAGTCGCCGGGTTCAGGCACATCCGGCTCGACCGCGACCTGAATCCAGTGCTGCCGGAAAATCACGTCCAGATCGAGCGCGTGAATCTCCTCGCTCGTGTAGAACGGCGCTTCGAGCGTATGGCCCTTCTTGCGGCGTTCGATCATTGCGCGAACGTCTGCCGAAACTTTCATCGTGTGCTCCGTTGTGCCTTGGGTGCCCCGCTCATGCCCCTTTCCGGGCCCTCTCAGGGCGGGTATCCTGCGATCGAAAAATCAGTAATCGACGAGTTGATGCTCGCGCAAATACGCCAGAATCACTTGTGCTTTTTCGACGGAACTCCCTTCAATTACGACGCTGCCGCCGCGGCTCTCGGTCGTGGTCGCCGAGAGCATGCGCGCGTGGCCCGAGCGCTTCTCGGCGGCCGCGAGCCGCACCGGTTTCGCGGCCGCGGGCCTGATCGTCCACTGAAGGCTTTCGGCGTCGGCAGCGGCGCGCGTGACGACCGGTGCGATCGTGCCCTCGCGCAGACGCGCGTAGGCGTAGCGCGGCGCAGCATTCGCCATCGGATGCACCGCGACGAGCGCGGGCAGCGACGCCCGAACTCGCCTGCGCAAGCCCTTCGGCATGAATTGCCGGACCTCGACGCCCGCGTCCTGCACGGCGGCATCGACCGCCGATCCGAGCAGCGCAACGCCCAGCGCGTCGGCGAGGCGATACGGCAGCATGCCGCTGTCATACGCGCCTTCGGCCCGCGTGCCGGTCATCACCAGGTCGTAGCCCTTGAGACGCGCAGCAAGCGCGGCGATGGCGTCGCCGTCCACGTCGAGCACTTCGACACGCGCGGCACCGAGCGCGAGATACTCCTGCAGCGCGGGCTCGGACGGGTCGCCCGCATGCAGCACGTCGAGCGCCGCGCCGCGATCCTTCGCGATGGCGAGCGCCATCGTCAGCGCGGCGGCGTCGTTGCGGCTGTAGCGCGCCTTCGCGCTGACCGGATGGCGTCCCACCGAAACGAGTACGGCGATCTTCATGCGAGTGCTCCTTCTGCGATGCCCGCCGAATGCAGCAGCGCGGCGCCGGTGCCGCGCGCGCTGCGCGCCGCCGCGGCTGCGTCGTTGAGCGCGGCGATTGTTTCCTGTGCGTCCGCGATGATCGTGAGGTTCGCGCGCTTGGCGATCGGCGCGCTCGCGTCGAGGTTCACGGCGATCACGTGCCTGCAATCCTTGATGCCCTGCAAGTGCTGCACCGCGCCCGAAATGCCGAACGCGATGTAGACGCTCGCATCGACGGTCTTGCCCGTCGCCCCGATCTGCTTGTCGCGCGTGAACTTGCCGTCGTCCACCGCGACACGGCTCGCGCCGATCGCGGCGCCCAGCGTGCCCGCGAGACGCTCGAATGCGGCGACGTCGGAGACCCCGTTCCCCGACGACACGATGAAATCCGCTTCTTCCAGCGCGACTTGCGCGGCGTCCAGTTCCTCGATGCCCAGGTCGCGATAGGTCCCCGACGACGCAGCGACGCCGAAAGGCTCCGCCCGTTCGCCCGCGCCCACGAATGGCAGCTTCGGATCGACGGCGTTCGGCGCGAGCAGGATCACTTCCGGCAGCGCGCGCACCGCATAGGCCTTCTTCGCCTGGACGTACACCGCGACATGCGCCGCGTCGATCTCGACGACATGGGCCGCCGCGCTCGCATTCGCATAGGCGGCGTAGCGGCGGCCGAGGTCGCCATCGCCGGTCGCGTTGTCGGGCAGGAAGACGTGCGCGGGCGCATAGGCCGCGACGCACGCGGCGAGTGCGTTCAGTTCGTCTTGCGGCGCGAAGGCGCGCCGGTCGAACTGCGGCAAGGCGATCAGCTTGTCCGCGCCGAGCACGGCAGCGTCGTCGTTGAACTCGCCGAACGCGAGCAGCACGACTTCGGTTTGCGCGTCGGCGATCAGCGCGGCGGCGGCCAGCGCCTGCCGCGCGTGGTCGTCGAGTGCGCCGCGGTCCGTATGGGCCGCCACCAGCAGCGCGCGTTGCGGCGCGGCCGTCGTGCGGCGCGGCTTCGCCTGCTCGCGATGGCCGCCCGAAGCGACGAAATCCATGGCGCCTGCCGTGCCCACCGCACCCAGCGTGATCCGTTTGAGTCCCTCGGCCGTGATCGTGAACGGCCGGCGCGGATCGATTCGTTTGATGTCGTTCATCGTGTTACTCCAGCGCGGCAGCGACGAGTTCCGCCACGTCGAGCACTTCCGGACGCGGACCCACGACGCCTTCCAGCATCGCCGTGCAGTTCGGGCAGCCCACCGCGACGATCTCGGCATCCACCGCGCGAGCATCGGCGATGCGGATATCGGGAATGCGCTGCTTGCCGGGGATATCGGTCAGCGGCGCGCCGCCGCCACCGCCGCAGCAGCGTCCGCGCATGCCGTGGCGCTCCATCTCGATCACCTTTATGCCGATAGTCTTCAGCAGCTTGCGTGGCGCTTCGGTCTCGCCGTTGTAGCGGCCCAGATAGCACGGATCGTGATACGTGATCTTCTTCTCCGCGATCGCGGCCGCCGCGCGCGGCGAGAGCTTGCCGCTTTCGACGATCTCCGCGATCAGCGAAGTATGGTGCTGCACGTCGTAAAAGCCGCCGAGCGCGCGATACTCGTTGCGCAGGCTGTGCATCACGTGCGGATCGGCGGCGACGATCTTGCCGAACGAATAGCGCGAGAGTGTGCCAATGAGCTGCTTCGCGAGCTGCTGGAAAGTCGCTTCGTCGCCGAGACGGCGGGCCGTGTCGCCCGTATCGGTTTCCACGCCGCCGAGCACCGCGTAGTCGATGCCCGCCTTGTTGAGCACCTTCACGAGCGCACGCAGCGTGCGCTGATAGCGCATGTCGAAGGCGCCCTCGCCTGCGATCAGCAGCACGTCCACATGCCGCCCCGGCTGCGCGACCTGCACCTGCAGATCGACGGCCCAGTCGTAGCGCGCGCCGATGTCGTAACCGTTCGCGCTGCCGGTCTCGCGCAGGTTCGCGAGCGTGATCGGCCCCTTGCCCGGCACGATGCCCTCGACGAGCGTCTGGTTGCGCCGCATGTCGACGATCGCATCGACGTGCTCGATCAGCATCGGGCACTCCTGCACACAGGCGCGGCACGTCGTGCATGACCAGATGGTGTCCGCCTCGATCAGGCTCGAAATGAGCGGCTTGCCCGGCGCGCCGCCATGCTTGCCCACGGGAATGCCGGGGGTCGGACTGCCCGCATAGGCCGCATCCGTTCCGCCGACCATGCCGGTCACGAGATCCTGGATCAGCTTCTTGGGGTTGAGCGGCTGACCCGACGCGAACGCGGGGCACGCGGCCTCGCACTTGCCGCACTGCACGCAGGCGTCGAAGCTCAGCAACTGATTCCAGCGAAACTCCACCGGCTTGCCGACGCCGTATTCCTTCGCGTCGAGCACGGGCATCTTGAGCGCCGTCGGCGGCACCGCGTCGTCTTCGCGGCGCGGCCTGAAGCGTTCCTGGCGCGGATGAAACGCGAGATGCAGAAGCCCCGCCAGCGCGTGCTTCATCGGTCCGCCGCGTGCGGCCCCGAAGGTCATCGCGAACGCGCCCGCCGCAATCAGCAGCGCGACGATCGCCGCGAGCGCACCCGACATCGCCGACGCGGGCAACACGACGAACAGCGCGAGGCCGAGCGCGAACGAGCCCAGCAGAAGCGGCAGGCTGTCCCACGGACCGCGCGAAAGACGCGCGGGCACCGCCTTCGCGCCATGGCGCCTGCGCCACACCAACACCGCGCCGACCAGCATGACGAGCGCCGCGAGGAAGATCACCTTGTCGAGCCACGGCGAGTAGATGGCGAGGCCGTAGTTCAGGAAGACGAGCGCCATCGCGAGGATCGCACCGCCGGCGGTCGCGACGTGGGTCTTCGCGATGTACGGATCACGCGCGACCACGTGATGCAGGTCGACGAAGTAGCGCTTCGGGATTGCGAGCAGGTTGGTCCAGCCGTAGGCGCCGGCCGCCGTCGCGCGGCCTTCGCGCCAGTACGCGGCGCGCTTCGCGACCGCGAACGCGAGGCCGGCCACCGATACCCAGAGCAAGACGGTGATGACAAACACGGGGCTCATCGTCAAAAGTCCTTGCAAAGACGGAGCGCGTCGTAGATCGCACCGTGGATGTTGTGCATCGAGATGCAGTCGCCGACACGGAACAGCAGAAAGCGCCCGTTGCCGAGTTCCTCGTTCAATGAAGGCTGCGGCTCGGATGCGAACAGCTTGTGCACGTCCACCTGCCCGCGGTTGAGCGACTCGCCCTTGAGCTTCCAGTACAGCCCGTCATTGGGCGTGCTGCCGTTCTCGATCACCACCTGATCGACCGCGCGCTCCTCCTGCTCCTCGGTGTACTCGTTGCGGATCACGGCGATCTTCTTGCCGTCCTCCTCATACACCTTGTCGAGCCAGTAGTTCGGCGTATGGATCACGCCTTGCGCATAGAGGCGCCGATAGAAAATGGGGAACGTCGTGCCGCCCACGTCGTCCGCGACCTTCACGTCCGGCGTCACGATCTCCACGTTCGAGCCGCGGCTCGACATGAAGTCCGCGACGCCCGCGCCCGCATGCGTGCTCACGCCGTCGTACACGAGCACGTTCTTGCCCGGCTCGACCTTGCCCGACAGAACGTCCCACGAACTCACAGCCAGGCCCTCGCCGACGCCCCACGCCGGCACCTGCGACGTGAACGCCGAGCCGCCCGTAGCAAGAACGATGATGTCCGGCTTCTCGGCCATGATGGCCTTCTCGTCGGCGGCGACACCGAGGCGCCGGTCCACGCCGAGGCGCTTCGTCTCCATGTCGAACCAGCGCACGATGCCCGCCATCTGCTCACGCTGCGGCGCCTTCGCGGCCAGCATGATCTGCCCGCCGACGTAGTCGTTCTTCTCGAACAGCACGACGTCATGACCGCGCGACTTCGCCACGCGTGCCGCCTCGAGTCCGGCGGGGCCCGCGCCGACCACCACCACCTTGCGCTTCGGGCCGCGCGTCTTCTCGATCACATGCGGCATGGTGCCTTCGCGTGAGGTCGCCGCGTTCTGCACGCACAGCACATCGAGCCCGTTGTACTGCCGGTCGATGCAGTAGTTCGCACCGACGCATTGCTTGATCTCGTCCTCGCGGCCATCGCGGATCTTGATGACCATGTGCGGATCGGCAATCTGCGCGCGCGTCATGCCGACCAGATCGACCATGCCGCTCGCGAGCAGCCGCTCGGCCTGGCCCGCGTCGCGGATGCTTTGCGCATGCATCACCGGCAGCTTCACCACGGACTTGATGCCCGCGGCGAGATGCACGAACGGCTCGGGCGGCAGCGCCATCGGCGGCATGCAGTTCGCAAGCGTGTTGTGCGTATCCGCGCCCGATCCGATCACGCCGACGTAATCGATCAGGCCCGTTTCGGACATCGCGTGTGCGATTTCCTTCAGGTGTTCGTGATCGAGGCCGTCTTCATGGAACTCGTCGCCGCACATGCGCAGGCCAACGCAGAAGTCCGCGCCAACCGCTTCACGCACCGCTTGCAGCACTTCCACGCCGAAGCGCAGACGGTTGTCCAGCGAGCCGCCCCATTCATCCGTGCGGAAGTTCGTGCGCGGGCTCCAGAACTGGTCGATCAGGTGCTGGTGCGCCGCGGAGATCTCGATGCCGTCCATGCCCGCATCCTTCACGCGTTTCGCGGCCGCCGCGAAGTCCTGAATGATGCGCTTGATCTCTTCGATTTCGATGATCTTGGCGTTTCCGCGATGCACCGGCTCGCGCACGCCGGAAGGCGACATCAGATGCGGCCAGTGCTCGCCATGCCATGCGGAGCGGCGGCCCATGTGCGTCGCCTGGATCATGATCTTCGCACCATGGCGATGCATTGCTTCGGCAAGACGCGAGAGCGGATCGATGATCCTGTCGGTCGAAAGATTCACCGACTTCCACCAGCCTTGCGGGCTGTCGATCGACACCGGGCTCGAGCCGCCGCATACGGCAAGACCGACACCGCCCTTCGCCTTCTCTTCGTAGTAGCGGATATAACGGTCGCCCGGCAGGCCGCCCGGCTCCGCGTAGACCTCCGCGTGCGCGGTGCTGACGATGCGGTTGCGCAGGGTCAGCTTGTTCAGCGTGAGAGGTTTGAAAAGGTTGGGGTAACGCATCGCGATCGACCTCGGAAATGATATTGCTTTGCTCGTGCTTACGACGCGAGCGGCGACACTTCGAACACGCAGTGGTCGTGACCCTCCGCCGCGCATTGCGTTTCGACGGAATGTGAGCGCGGACCCTTCTTCGCCGAAGCGGAAGCCGTGTCGTTGACCCAGTCCATCGCGCCCGCGAACCAGCCTGCGAACATGTAGCAAAGCCTGCCTTCCTTGCCCGGCTGCGCCAGCACGAACGACGAGTTGCGCAGTTCGATGCGCGCGTGCGACGTGGCCGGATCGGCTTCCCGGATCGTGAAGATGCCCCAGCCGCGTTGCGACAGGCGCTTGAGGTAATGCTCGAAGACCGCCATGCCGGTCAGGCCGTGCTGCTTTGCTTCCTTGTCGCACCAGTGGTAGGCGGACTTGTAGCCGGCCTTGTAGAGAATCCCGGCGTAGGTGTCGCGGCCGAGCGCTTCCTCGACGGCCACGTGGTTGTTGGTGAAGAAATGGCGCGGCACGTACAGCATCGGCAGCGCGTCGGTGGTCCAGACGCCGGTGTTCGGATCGACGTCGATAGGCAGTTGAGGTTGCATCGTGGAGGCTCCGTGTATTTTTATCGAGGGATTCAGACGTTCCAGACTTCGCCGAACACCCGCACCCAGTTCTCGCCCATGATCTTTCTGATGCGCGTCTCGCTCCAGCCGGCGCGCTCCATCGCGGCGGTCAGGTTCGGAAACTCGCCGATCGTGCGGATGCCCTCGGGGTTCACGACCTTGCCGAAGTTCGTCAACTGGCGGTAGCGGCCCTTGTCGTGCGTGATCCAGTCGAAGAATTCGGTGCTGTAGCCCTGCGTGAAATCCGTGCCGATGCCGACCTGGTCTTCTCCGATCAGGTTGACGACGTAACCGATCGCCTCGATGTAGTCCTCCACCGTCGCATCCGGGCCGCGCCTCAGAAACGGCGCGAACATCGTCACGCCGACGAAGCCGCCCGCATCGGCGATTTCCTTCAGCTGCTCGTCGGACTTGTTGCGCGGATGCTCCTTCAGGCCCGAAGGGCAGCAGTGCGAGTAGCACACCGGTTTCTTCGACGCGGCAATCGCCTCGGACGACGTCTTGCCGCCCACGTGCGAGAGGTCGACCATGACGCCGACCCGGTTCATCTCCTGAATCACCTCGCGCCCGTAGCCCGACAGTCCGCCGTCGCGTTCATAGCAGCCGGTGCCGACCAGGTTCTGCGTGTTGTAGCAAAGCTGCACCACGTTCACGCCCAGGTCCTTGAACGCTTCGATATAGCCGAGGTTGTCCTCGAACGCGTGCGCGTTCTGGAAGCCGAAGATGATGCCGGTCTTGTTCTCCTTCTTCGCGCGGTGGATGTCGGCGGTCGTGCGCACGAGCGTCAGGATCTCGCTGTACTCGCGGATCTGCTGCTTCATTTCGGCGATGTTGTCGACGGTCTTCTGGAAGCTCTCCCATACCGACACCGTGCAGTTCACCGCGGTCACGCCGCCCTTTCTCATGTCCTCGAACACGGAGCGCTCGAACTTCGAAATGTTCAGGCCGTCGATGATGATGCTGTTTTCATGCAGGTTGCTCATCTCTTGCTCCAGGTGTTCTCAGTAGATGGGGAAGCGTTCGCACAGCGCGAAGATCTCGCGGCGCACGCGCTGTTCGGTGGCGGAATGCCCTTCGGGCGAAGCGCGCAGCGCGTCGAGCACTTCGACGATCAGCCGCCCGATTTCGCGGAACTCGCTCACGCCGAAGCCGCGCGTCGTGCCCGCAGGCGTGCCGAGACGGATGCCCGACGTGACGGTCGGCTTCTCGGTATCGAAGGGAATGCCGTTCTTGTTGCACGTGATGCCCGCGCGCTCGAGCGCCTGCTCGACCTGATTGCCCTTAAGGCCCTTCGGACGCAGATCGACGAGCAGCAGATGGTTGTCGGTGCCGCCCGTCACGAGGTCGACGCCGCCCGCCTTCAGCACGTCGCCGAGCGCCTGGGCATTGGCAAGCACGTTGTCGATGTAGGTCCTGAAGCCCGGCTGCAGCGCTTCGCCGAATGCGACCGCCTTGCCCGCGATCACGTGCATGAGCGGCCCGCCCTGCAGACCGGGGAAGACGGCCGAGTTGATCTTCTTCGCGATGTCCTCGTCATTCGTCAGCACAAAGCCGCCGCGCGGGCCGCGCAGCGTCTTGTGCGTGGTGGACGTGACGACGTGCGCATGCTCGACCGGGTTCTGATGGCGGTCCGCTGCGATCACGCCGGCAATGTGCGCCATGTCGACCATCAGCTTCGCACCGGCGTTGTCGGCAATGGCGCGCAGCTTCGCGAAGTCGAGCTTGCGCGGATAGGCGGAAAAGCCCGCGATCAGCAGCTTCGGCTTGTGCTGCTGCGCCAGCTCCTCGATCTGTTCGTAGTCGATCAGCATCGTGTCGCGATTGACGCCGTACTGCACCGCATTGAACCACTTGCCCGAAAGCGCCGGCTTCGCGCCGTGCGTGAGGTGGCCGCCCGCGTCGAGCGACATGCCGAGCACGGTGTCGCCCGGCTTCGCGAGGGCGAGCATCACGGCGCCATTCGCCTGTGCGCCCGAATGCGGCTGCACGTTCGCGAACTTCGCATTGAACAGCTGTTTGATGCGATCGATGGCGAGCATTTCGATTTCGTCAACGAACTCGCAGCCGCCGTAATAGCGCTTGCCCGGGTAGCCTTCCGCATACTTGTTGGTGAGCACCGAGCCCTGTGCCTCGAGTACCGCTCGCGACACGATGTTTTCCGACGCGATCAATTCGACTTGCGACTGCTGGCGCTCCAGCTCTTTGAGGACGGCGCCGCGCACCGCTGCGTCGCGTGTGGCGAGCGGCGCTTCGAAGAAGGGATTCGGATTCGACATGTGAGGTCCGTGGGTCAGGAGAATAGGCGGTTTGCGAAGCACCGGCACCAGCCGGAAAGGCCGTTTCGTAGCGGGCTCCGATGCGTCTATTCTTGACTCTTGCCCCACGCGTCAATTTACGAATTCAGACGCGTTCTTGGCCTTTTCCGACATGCGCGTCTCTTTTCGACAAGTCAGCCGGGCGCGTTTGAGGTAACGCCGGGTATCCCCTGAGCCATGTCGCACCGCGACGGGTTTTGATTGCGCGCTGGCGGTGCGTGAGAAACCTTTGCCGGCCCCGTTGCGGTGCGGCATTGATTAGCGATCCACGATATATCATCCCGCTCAGGGTTTAGCCTGATGGCATGGTAGTTGCAATCGTAATCAAAATGCAGAAGTCGTCGCTCCCCACGACGAAGCACATTACAGATTCGAAGGAATCACTCCTCCCATGTCTCCCGATCGCACGGCGTCGCTGTCGCATTTCGCATTCATGCCGCTTCCGAACTTCACGATGATCGCGTTCACCAACGCCATCGAAGTGCTGCGCATGGCGAACTACCTGACCGGGCAGCCGCTCTACCGCTGGTCCATCGTGAGCCCCGACGGGGGGCCCGTCACGGCGAGCAACGGACTGTCGGTGGACACGGGGCCGGTCGAATGCGTGGGGCAGCCGGATATCGTGTTCGTGGTCGGAGGGATCGATGTTCAGCGGGCCACCACGCCCGCGCATCTCGCCGCGCTGCGCCGCTTCGCACGGCTCGGAAGCACGCTCGGAAGCCTCTGTACCGGAACCTACGCGCTAGCCCGCGCAGGACTTCTCGCAGGCTATGCGTGCGCGATTCACTGGGAGAACATGTCGGCGCTCAAGGAAGAGTTTCCCGACACGCGCTTTCTCAAGGAACTGTTCGTGATCGACCGCGATCGGGTGACCTGCACGGGCGGCGTCGCGCCGCTCGACATGATGCTCAACCTGATCGCCGCGCGGGTGGGAACGGCGCGGGTCACGCAGATCGCGGAGCAGTTCATCGTCGAGCACGTGCGCGATACGAGCGCACAGCAGCGCATGCCGCTGGTTGCGCGCCTGGGATCGGCCAACAAGTCGCTGTTCGAAGTGATCTCGCTGATGGAGAACAACATCGAGGAGCCGCTTTCGCGCGAGGAACTGGCGCGGCTGGCCGGGATGTCGCAGCGGCAGTTGCAGCGGCTCTTTCGCGAGCATCTCGGCATGACGCCGACGCACTACTACCTGACGCTGAGGCTGCGGCGCGCGCGTGAACTGCTGCTGCAGACCGACATGTCGATCATGCACATCACGATGGCATGCGGATTCCAGTCCGCATGCCATTTTTCGAAGAGCTATCGCGATGCGTTCGGCACGGCGCCCACGAGGGAACGGCGCAAGCAGGTGCCGCCGCTCGCGGCCGTGCCCGTGTTGGTGGCGTAAGCGCCACTCGGTGCACTTGCGGCCGGACCGCGCCTGGGAAGCGCCACCCGACCGCACTGCGTTGGCGGCGCTTATGCCGCCTTCAGGAGCCCATGCGGATCGATGACAAACTTCCGCGGCGCCCCGCCATCGAACTTCCGATAGCCTTCCGGCGCTTCATCGAGCGAAACGACCGACACGTTGACGATATCCGCGATCGGAAGCCGGTCCCACAGAATGGCCTGCATCAGGTTCTGGTTGTACTTCATCACGGGCGTCTGCCCCGTATGGAAGGAATGTGACTTCGCCCAGCCGAGGCCGAAACGGATGCTGAGGCTCCCCTTGCGGGCAGCGGCGTCGGCCGCGCCCGGGTCGTCGGTCACATAGAGGCCCGGAATACCGATCGCGCCAGCCGCGCGCGTGATCTCCATCAGCGAATTGAGCACCGTCGCCGGCGCTTCCTCGCTGTGTCCGCTGCTGCCGTGCCCGTGCGCTTCAAAGCCCACGCAGTCCACCGCGCAATCCACCTCGGGCTTGCCGAGAATCTGTTCGATCTGCTCGCCGAGCGTCGCGTCCCTTGAAAGATCCACGGTCTCGAAGCCCATCTTGCGCGCGTGCGCGAGACGCTCCTCGTTCATGTCGCCGACGATCGTGCAGGCTGCGCCGAGCAGCCGCGCCGACGCGGCCGCGGCCATCCCGACCGGCCCCGCACCCGCGACATACACCGTGGCGCCCGGCTTGACGCCCGCCATCACGGCGCCGTGGTAGCCCGTCGGCAGGATGTCCGAGAGGCAGGTAAGGTCGCGGATCTTCGACATCGCCTGCGCGCGGTCGGGAAACTTCAGCAGATTGAAATCGGCATACGGGACCATCACGTACTCCGCCTGCCCGCCGATCCAGCCGCCCATGTCCACGTATCCGTAGGCGCCGCCCGCACGCGACGGGTTCACGTTCAGGCAGACACCCGTGTGCTGCGCCTTGCAGGTCGGGCAGCGGCCACAGGCAACGTTGAACGGCACCGACACCAGATCGCCGATGGCGAGCGTTTCCACGTCCCGCCCGATCTCGATCACTTCGCCCGTGATCTCGTGGCCGAGCACGAGTCCTACCTGTGCGGTGGTGCGCCCGCGCACCATGTGCTGGTCGGAGCCGCAAATGTTCGTGCTGACCACCTTCAGGATCACCCCGTGGCCGATCGCGCGGCCACGCGGATCGACCATCTTCGGATAGTCGATCGACTGCACTTCGACCTTGCCCTGCCCCAGATAAACGACGCCGCGATTGCTGCTCATTGTTCGTCTCCATGTCTCGTTGCCGGCACGCGTGAGCCGATGTCACGCTCCGTGCAACGAGCGTAGCGCTCGCCTGACGATGAGACGTGTGTCCAACACGACACGGGTTTGGCAGAAACCGACACGCTCAATGCGCGCCGCCATAAGCGAGCCGGTGCGAAATCCACACGACGGCAACCGCGAGCGCCAGCGCGCCGAAGGGCAGCAGGTCGCGCACGCCGCGCCGCTGCGACGGCGAAGCTTCGAGTTCCATGTCTTCGGCCATGCGCGCGGGAAAGCGCCCCTTGTCCTGCCAGAAATGACGGTAGGCGAAGACCGGCAGGATCAGCAGCACCGCGATCAGGCCATTGCGCATCGTGCCCTCGCCCTGCAGGTCCGCACCCGCGCCGATGAACGCGAGGTTGGCGTAGCCGCACAGCGCGCCGAGCGCGAGCAGCCAGGTCGGGCAGCGAAACGGCCGCTTCCAGCTGCCGCGATCCATCCTGTGGATCCAGCCGGATTGCAGGTTGAGGAACACGAAGACCATATAGCAGACGTTCGAGATCGACAGCACGGTCATGTAGTCCGACATCAGCAGCAGCACGAGGTTGAAGCCGAGGTCGGTCCACATCGCGCGCGTCGGCGCGCCGTGCTCGTTCACGTGCGCGAGGAAGCGCGGCAGCCAGCCGTCCACGGACGCCTGATAGAGCGTGCGCGACGAACCCATCATCGAGGTCATCACGATCAGCAGCACCGACAGCATCAGCATCACGACGATCGCATTCGCCACCCACGCGCCGCCGCCCACCATGTGCGCCATCGCGGCGCCGACGCCCGTGCCGTCGACGATGCGCGGATCGAGCATGCCCGCCGTGCCGAGCACGCCCTGGAACGCGATCGGCACGAGCGTCATCACGACGAGGCACAGCGCGCCCGACCAGAAGATCGCCTTCGCGGTATCGCGCTTCGGATCGCGGAATTCGCGCGTGTAGCACACGGATGTCTCGAAGCCATACGACGCCCAGCCAGCCATGAACATCGCGCCCATCGCCATCGTGATGCCGGTGCCGTTCCATGCGCCGAACGCGGAGGCCGTCACGTTACCCTGTGCGTCGTGTCCCAGCGGCAGCAGCGGAAAGAGGTGCGCGAGCGGCACGTCGCCCGTGACGAACGGCACGATGCCGACGATCAGAAGCGGCGTCAGCGACGCAATGCCTAGAATGCGCTGCGTCTTCGCTGCCTTCGACGCGCCGCTGTGCTGCAGCCGGAACGTGATGAGCAGGAGCGCGGCCGCGAGCAGGAACGTGGTGTTGATGCGCAGCGTGAGACCCGCCTTGATGAACGACAGGTCCGCGATCGTGAGATGCCACGTGTTGATCGCCGCGTCGGCGGGAAAGAGCGCGGACAGCGCATAGTTCGCCGCGAGCCCGGTGCCGAGCGCGAGCATCGGCGACCACGCGAGCCAGTTGCACCATACGGAGACCGGCGCGAGCAGCTTGCTGTAACGCACCCAGCCGATCGCGCCGTACACGGAGGCCCCGCCCGACTTGTGCGGGAAAAGGCCCGAGATTTCCGCATAGGTGGCGCTCTGGATGAGGCCCATCGATATCGACGCGATCCAGATCGCCCATGCGGGCTGCCCGATGGTCGCGCATACGCCGCCTATCGTAAACAGCACGCCGGCCGGTACGCCGCTCGTCACCCAGAACGCATCCTTCCACGTCAGTCCGCGATGCAGCGCACCGTGCGGCTGTTCCGTGCGAGTGGCCATGTCGCTGCGCGCACGCAGTTCCGCTTGCTCCATCGGTCTTCTCCATTTCAGGCAGGCGCCGCCACGGGAAAGGCGGCGCAGCAGGCAGTTCGAAGGAACGCCGCGCGTTGGCAGCGATGCGAATCGACGTGCATGTGTGCACTGATATGCATCGGCATGAATACGCGCAGCGGCGACGGCCATTCCGTCGAATCCGGGGCGCACATTCGGCGCGCGCCCGCGCGATCCTTGCTGCATGGATGTTTCAGAGGCCAGGCAAGCGGATGTCTCCTTCCGCACGCTGGCCGGTCGTCGGTTTGCATCGAGCCGCGGAAGGGTTTCCACGACTTTTTATTGATTGACCGTTCAATATAAAAACCTTAACATGGCCCTCTGAATTTGCAAAATAGTTCCGCTCGAAATCGCCCTATCTTTCAGTGAAGACGCCATGCCCAAGCTCGGAATGCGCGAAATACGGCGCGCGCAGTTGATCGATGCAACGCTTTCCACCATCGACGAAGCCGGTCTCGGAGGAGCGACGCTCGCAACGGTTGCGCAGCGCGCAAGCATTTCGACGGGCATCGTCAGCCACTATTTCGGCGACAAGGACGGCCTGCTCGAAGCCACGATGCGGCACATCCTGCGCGATCTGTGGAATGCCACGTCGCGCCGCCGCAAGGCTGCGAAGCCGGACCCGCGCTCGAAGCTGCGCGCGGTCGTCGCCGCCAATTTCGACGCGGCGCAGGTGAGCAGCCCTGTCATGAAGACCTGGCTCGCGTTCTGGTCAGAGAGCATGCACAAGCCGCAACTGCGCCGGCTGCAACATGTGAACACGCGCCGCCTGTATTCGAATCTCTGCGCGGATTTTTCGAAGGCCCTGCCGCGCGCCGCCGCGCGCCGTGCCGCAAGCGGCCTTGCCGCGCTGATCGACGGCCTCTGGCTGCGCGGCGCCTTGTCCGGCGAACCATTCGACACGAAAGCTGCGCTGCGTCTCGCGAACGACTACATCGACCTGGTTCTCGAAGCCAGCGCCTGAGTCTTCCTCCTCTTCAGCGCATTTGACCTCATAGCAAGGAGCACGCGATGTCCGCATTCGACCTCCAACGTCTCTACATCGGCGGCACCTACGTCGATGCGACGAGCGGCGAAACCTTCGACACGCTCGACCCCGCAACCGGCGAAACGCTCGCGGCGGTACAGCAGGCGTCGGCCGCCGACATCGACCGCGCGGTCCGTTGCGCACGCGAAGGCCAGCGCGAGTGGGCGGCGATGACCGCGATGCAGCGTTCGCGCATCCTGCGCCGCGCCGTCGACCTGCTGCGCGCACGCAACGACGAACTCGCGGCGCTCGAAACACGCGACACGGGCAAGCCGATCGCCGAGACGAAAGCCGTCGATATCGTGACGGGCGCCGACGTGATCGAGTACTACGCGGGGCTCGCCACCGCCATCGAGGGCACGCAGATTCCGTTGCGCGCGGAGTCGTTCGTCTATACGCGGCGCGAGCCGCTCGGCGTGTGCGCGGGCATCGGCGCATGGAACTACCCGATCCAGATCGCGTGCTGGAAGTCGGCGCCCGCGCTCGCGGCCGGCAACGCGATGATCTTCAAGCCGAGCGAAGTCACGCCGCTCACCGCACTGAAGCTCGCCGAGATCTACACCGAAGCGGGCGTGCCGCCCGGCGTGTTCAACGTGGTGCAGGGCGACGGACGTGTCGGCGCCATGCTCGCCGCGCATCCGGAGATCGCCAAGGTGTCGTTCACCGGCGGCGTCGAGACGGGCAAGAAGGTGATGTCGCTCGCGGGGTCGTCGTCGCTCAAGGAAGTGACGATGGAACTGGGCGGCAAGTCGCCGCTCATCGTGTTCGGGGACGCCAGTCCCGAACGCGCCGCCGACATCGCGATGAGCGCCAACTTCTTCAGCTCCGGGCAGGTGTGCACGAACGGCACGCGTGTATTCGTGCAGCGCGGCATGATCGAGCAATTCGAGGCGCTCGTGCTGGAACGTGTGAAGCGCATCCGCGTGGGATCGCCCGCCGATCCGCGCACCAACTTCGGGCCGCTCGCAAGCGCCGCGCAGCTGCACAAGGTGCTCGGCTATATCGAGAGCGGCAAGCGGGAAGGTGCGCGCCTCGTCGCGGGCGGCTCGCGCATGACCGAGGGCGGCTTCGCCCGCGGGCAGTACGTCGAGCCCACCGTCTTCAGCGGCTGCCGTGACGACATGCGCATCGTGCGCGAGGAAATTTTCGGCCCCGTGATGAGCATTCTCGTGTTCGACGACGAAGACGAAGTCGTCGCCCGCGCCAACAATACGGACTACGGCCTCGCAGCGGGCGTCGTGACGGAGAACCTCGCGCGTGCGCATCGCGTGATTCATCGGCTCGACGCCGGCATCTGCTGGATCAACACGTGGGGCGAATCGCCTGCGGAGATGCCTGTCGGCGGCTACAAGCAGTCGGGCGTCGGACGCGAGAACGGCATCACGACACTCGGGCACTACACGCGCATCAAGTCGGTGCAGGTCGAGCTCGGCCCCTACCAACCCGTGTTCTGAAGGAGTCTCTCGATGAGCGCGAACGAATACGACTACATCATCGTCGGGGCGGGTTCGGCGGGCAACGTGCTCGCCACGCGCCTGACCGAGGACGCCGACGTGACCGTGCTGCTGCTCGAAGCGGGCGGCCCCGACTATCGCTTCGACTTCCGCACGCAGATGCCCGCGGCGCTCGCGTTTCCGCTTCAGGGGCGGCGCTACAACTGGGCCTACGAAACCGATCCCGAGCCGCACATGAACAACCGACGCATGGAATGCGGCCGTGGCAAGGGGCTCGGCGGGTCGTCGCTCATCAACGGCATGTGCTACATCCGCGGCAATGCGCTCGACTACGACAGCTGGGCCGAACGAAAGGGCCTCGAAAACTGGACCTATCTGGATTGCCTGCCGTATTTCCGCAAGGCCGAAACACGGGACATCGGGCCGAATGCGTATCACGGCGGCGATGGCCCCGTGCACGTGACGACCAGCAAGCCCGGAAACAATCCGCTCTTCGCCGCGATGGTCCAGGCAGGCGTGCAGGCGGGCTATCCGCGCACGGAGGACCTCAACGGCTATCAGCAGGAAGGCTTCGGGCCGATGGATCGCACGGTCACGGCGAACGGCCGGCGCGCGAGCACGGCACGCGGCTACCTGGATCGCGCGAAGCAGCGTCCCAACCTGACGATCGCCACGCACGCCGTCACCGATCGCGTCCTGTTCTCGGGCAAGCGTGCGATCGGCGTCGCGTATCTGCGCAACGGCGAGCGCGTGAGCGCGCACGTGCGCCGCGAGGTGCTCGTGTGCAGCGGCGCGATCGCCTCGCCGCAATTGCTGCAACGCTCGGGCGTCGGCCGCTCGACGTGGCTGCGCGAATTCGACATCCCGCTCGTGCTCGATCTTCCCGGCGTAGGTGAGAACTTGCAGGATCACCTCGAAATGTACATGCAGTACGAATGCAAGGAGCCGGTGTCGCTCTATCCCGCGCTGCAGTGGTGGAACCAGCCGGCCATCGGGCTCGAATGGATGCTGAACGGCACGGGGGTCGGGGCGAGCAACCAGTTCGAAGCGGGCGGCTTCATCCGCACGCGCGACGACGAGCTGTGGCCCAACATCCAGTATCACTTCCTGCCGGTTGCGATCAACTACAACGGCTCGAATCCGATCAGCATGCACGGCTTTCAGGCGCACGTCGGCTCGATGCGCTCGCCAAGCCGCGGCCGCGTGAAGCTCAGGTCACGCGACCCGAACGCGCACCCGAGCATCCTCTTCAACTACATGTCCGATCCGCTCGACTGGCGCGAATTCCGCGACGCGATCCGCATCACGCGCGACATCATGCGGCAACCCGCACTGGATCGCTATCGCGGACGCGAACTGAATCCGGGCGCCGACCTGACCACCGACGCCCAGCTCGACGATTTCATGCGTGCCCGCGCGGAGACGGCCTTCCATCCGTCGTGCTCTTGCAAGATGGGTTATGACGACATGGCGGTGGTCGACAACGAGGGCCGCGTGCACGGACTGGAGTCGCTGCGCGTCGTCGATGCGTCGATCATGCCGCAGATCACCACGGGCAATCTCAACGCGCCGACCATCATGCTCGCCGAGAAGATCGCGGACAGGATTCGCGGACGTGAAGCGCTCGCGCGAGTGGATACGCCTTACTTCGTCGCGAACGGCGCCAAGGCGAGAAAGCGGGAGTTTGCAACGGTCTGAACGAGAGAGCCGCGACGACCTCGCGGCTCTTTTTCCACCTACTCGCGAACGGGACGCAGCATGCCGGCCGCTTCCGGCTCGACGGCTTCCGACACGAGCGTCTCGAGTGCCAGCCCGCGCGTTTCGATGCCGAGTATCCAGACCGCCGCGGCTGCAATGACGAAGCACATCGCGCCAAGCGAAAATACGCCGCCCTGGCCAAAGGCCGGCAACACCACGCCCACCACGTACGGCCCGATGAGCGAGCCCACGCGGCCGATGGCCGAGGCAAACCCCGAACCCGTAGCGCGTGCGCCGGTGCCGTAGAGTTCGGGCGTGTACGTGTAGAGCACGGCCCACATCGCGAAGAGGAAGAACTGCATCGCGAGACCGGCGCAGATCAGGAGCGTGGGCGTTTCCGCGTGCAGCGCGGTTTGTCCGTACACGTACGCCATGACGCCGCTGCCGACGAGCGACGCGATGCAGGTCGGCTTGCGCCCCCAGCGTTCGACGAGCCACGCCGCGCACAGGAATCCAGGAATGCCGCCAAGCGAGATGAGCACCGTGTAGAGCACGGACTTCGTCACGGCGAAGCCCGCCTGCTGCATCAGCGCGCCGAGCCATGAAGTCAGCCCGTAGAAGCCGAGCAGCGCGAAGAACCACAGCATCCATACCATGACGGTGCGCCGCCGGTACGCGGCGCTCCATATCTCGCGGAACGCGCCCCTGCCCTTCGTCGCGGCCGGTTCGTTCAGCATGGCGGGCGCGGGCAGCTCGCGCAGGCCGCGCGCCTTCATGACCTTTGCCTCGACATCGGTGAGAATCCTGTCCGCTTCCGCGAGGCGTCCGCGATGTTCGAGCCAGCGCGGCGATTCCGGGACCACGCGCCGCACAATCAGCACGAACACCGCGGGAATCGCGAGCAGCGCGAACTCGGTGCGCCAGCCGAACTGCGGCAGCACGAAGTACGAGACGACACCCGACGCGATGAAGCCGAGCGGCCAGAAACCGTCCATCAGCGCGATCAGCCGCCCGCGCGAGGCGGCCGGAACGAATTCCGACAACAAGGTCTGCGCGATCGGAAACTCCATCCCCATGCCGATGCCGAGCAGCACGCGATAGAAGATCAGCGCCTCCACGTTTCCCGCAGTCGAACAGAGATATGAGGCGAGCCCCCAGAGCACCATGCTCCACTGGAACACTGGACGCCGGCCGAAGCGGTCGGCCAGCAGCCCCGCGACGGCCGCGCCGAGCACCATGCCGAAGAAGCTCGCGCTCGCGACGAGACCCGCCATCGCGCTCGACAAGCCGAACTCCGTCCTGATCGAGCCGAGCACGAACGTCATGGTGCCGAGATCGACGGAATCGAAGAAGAATGCAATCGCGATGATGATGAAGATGGTCCGGTGATAACCGGAGAACGGCAGGCGCTCGAGTCTTGCGGCAGCGCTCGCGCGAGGCTGGTGGGCAGCAGGCATGTCATCCCCTCGTTGGTGCGGCGGCGGCCGCGTGGACGTTCCCGTTCGAAGCAATTCCAATTCAGTAGACGCCGACATAAATCGGCCACATAGAAGGAATGCGCCATCGGGATGGAACGAGTGCGCCACGGCCGCGAGGGGAACGGAACCGGGGATCGGCCTTCGACGTTTCAGGCCCGCAGGCGGGCACGCGCCGCCTGCGCGATGCGTGCAAGGGCTTCGGCGCTCAGGCGCGCCGCGATCTTCTGCACGTATTCGTGGTGGCGCGCTTCGAGAGGCGCGCCCAGATATTGCGCATGCAGGTAGCGGATAAGCGCGATGCGCCGATGCCGCAACGCGATGCTTTGATCGAGCAGCGCAACTGCGGCGCAGGCATCGCGCTGCCTCAACGCGAGTTCGGAAAGACGCGAGGTTTCAAGACGCGTCGAGTTCATCGCGCTCAGAGACAAGCCGCCGCGCGCGAACCGGCGTGCGCGCGCCATGCATCGTAGTCCGCGCGGCGCCAGTCGAGCTCGATGCCCACGCGCCGCGTGCCTTCGCGAATCTTCGGCTTGTAGAGCAGGAGCGTCACCGCATCGAGCGCGGGCCACTCGTCGAACGAGAGCGCCGCGATCTCCACTGCCAGCATTTCGAGCAGGCGCGTGTGCGGCTTCTGCTCGAGAAAGCCGCTCACGCGCGCGCACCACGCTTCGTAGTCGACCAGTTCGTGCGCGGCCGCCTCGCCGGGCACGCCCCGGTACAGCAGGCTCGCATCGATCGCCACCGGCTGCGCGGCGAGATGCTCGTGCGCGTGCAGGCCGATGCGCGTCGGCACGACCAGCTCATCGACCACGATGCGCCAGCCGCGTCCGCCAGGAGACATCGGTTCGAAGGGCTTCACGACATCAGCGGCTCGGCCGCGTCGAGCATGATCTTCACGAAGTAGTCCGCGAAGCTGCGGCGGATGACGAGCTCGAAGCGCTCGCCGCCCGCCGGCAGCAGCGTGACCGGCGCCTTGAAGTAGTGGCTCTGCGCGCACTGGCCCTTGCCGAACAGCTTCGGATGCAGGTCGAGCGGACAGCCGCGCGAGAGCACCTCACGCGTGCGCGTGCCGCTGATTTCGAGCACCGTATAGCCGCTGCCGATATCCACCGCCGACGCGAACACGCCCGCGAACGCGGCGCCGAGCTTCGCCTGCAGCGGCGCCGTCTTCGCTGCGTCGTGCGCGGTGGCCGAACGCACGAGCCATTCGTCCGGGCCGAGCCAGAGCATGTCGTAGCCGTTGCCCTCAGCCGTGGTGTTCGGCTTCTCGGGCGGCCGGCAGCCGATCACGTTTTCGACTGCGCGCACGAACGCCGCATCGCGCGTGTCGCCGCGCACGTTCACGAGTTCGAGAAACGGCCGCTCGGCCATCCGGAACGTCTTCGATGCCGCCGCCTGGTGCTTCTTCAGCAGCGCATCCACACCGACGAGCGGCGACTCCTGCCACACACCGGCCTGACCGGCGATTGCACGATCCACGACCGTCGACGTGCCTCTGGTTTCATTCCACATGTTGACGTGCTCCTTCGCTGTCGTAGAACACCGAGCTGGTGATTTTTGCCGCGACCTGCCTGCCGCCCGCAAGCGGGATCGTGACCGATGCGCCGATCTTGTCGAGGCCGCCCTTCACCACGGCCAGCGCGATCGAACGCTTAAGAATGGGGCTGTAATAGCTCGACGTGACGTGGCCGAGCATCGGGGCCGTGTCGCCCTGGAACGGTCCGGCGACGATCTGCGAGCCCTCCGGAATGACGAGCGACGGATCGTCGGAAAGCAGGCCGACGAACTGCTTGCGTCCCGCCTTCGACGTATCCGAGCGCGTGAGCGAGCGCTTGCCGAGAAAGTCCTTCGACTTCGCGACGAGGCCGCCCATGCCGAGGTCGTAGGGCGTCATCGAGCCGTCGGTATCCTGGCCGACGATGATGTAGCCCTTCTCGGCACGCAGCACATGCATCGTCTCGGTGCCGTACGGCGTGATGCCGTAGCTCGCACCCGCGTCCATCAGAGCG
>Ga0163162_10000453_pt1 | contig 37951 bp, 26 predicted proteins | sample S55metaG_FD_115310 | JGI IMG/M metagenome (GOLD analysis project Ga0163162, IMG submission 115310) | Switchgrass rhizosphere microbial communities from Kellogg Biological Station, Michigan, USA - S5-5 metaG | ecosystem: Host-associated > Plants > Roots > Rhizosphere > Soil | place: USA... | reverse complement strand
TAACGATCACTTAAAGTTTTATATGGAGAGCGATTCGAAAAGCCTTGATGATATTACCATTAAGTCAAATGCAGTTAGCTCTACCGATCAGGGGGCAAGACGTTTAGAAAAAAATGCCCCTCAGCTAATGAATATCGTTTCAGGGAGGGCAATTGAAATTTCACCGGATTTAACGGTAGCCAATGTGATGCAGCGCATTTCTGGTGTGTCTATAGAGCGCAATAGCAATGGTGATGGGCAATATGCGATATTAAGGGGTATGGATAAACGCTATAATTATACTTTGGTAAATGGCGTGAAAATACCAAGTCCGGATAATAAATACCGTTACGTTCCGCTCGATCTTTTTCCTGCTGATTTGCTCGATCGTTTAGAGGTTTATAAAACCCTTACCCCAAATTTAGAGGGCGATGCGATTGGAGGAGCGATTAATATGGTGATGAAAAATGCACCAGGCCAATTGCAGGTAAATGCCAACGTTTCTACCGGTTATAGCCAATTGTTTTTCGATCGTAAGTTTACCAGTTACAATGCTTCAGGTATTAATTATAAATCGCCTTACGAAGTAAACGGGAAAAACTATAGTGCTACGCAGAACGATTTTACCAAAGGAACGCTTGATTATAAATATAAAAATCCTGCACCTAATTTAATCGGAAGTTTATCGTTAAGTAAGCGCTTTTTAGATAATAGATTAGGCGTAGTGTTGGCTGGTAGTTATCAAAATACCTATCGCGGTAGCAACAGTACGTTTTACAATAATTCGGTTGTTGGTACAGATGCTTATGCCACTATTACCAGTAAAAGTTATCGCGAATTCTCTGAGCAACAGCAGCGTACAGGTTTGCATGCGAAGATAGATTATGTTTTCAACAAAGACCATCAGATCAGTTTTTACAATGTGTATGTTAACCTGAAAAATCAACAGGTTAGGGATGCCGTAACCACCACTTATAACAAGGATTATGATCCAATAGCAGGAAATGCACAGTTGGTTTTTGATACCCGTAGCCGTTTAACGGAGCAGCAGATTTACAATTCTACGCTGCACGGCGACCATAAATTTTTTGATGATAAATTTAAGGTGCAATGGTCGGCTGTTTATTCTTCTGCCAAAAACGATGTGCCTGAAAATACCAGTATCAGCCTTAATGGTTTGGAGCAGAATTTTCAGCGCAAACGCACCAGTTTAGTCAATACCAATCCGGTTACGCGCAGATGGGAACGCAATACCGACGAGGACTTGGCTGGTTACCTTGATTTGACCTACCATGTTTTATCAGGAGACCATAAACTGGATGTTATGGCAGGAGGTTTATACCGGGATAAACAAAGAAGCAGCTTCTTTAATAATTACAATATGGCTCAGGGGGCAGATCATGCAAATGATATTTACGGTGTAAATTTCCAAAATTATACCGACCTGAATCTGGTAGTCAGCAACCCAACAGGTGCAGTAGCCAATTCCCTTACCTACGATGCAACAGAGCAAACCGCTTCTGGTTATGGAATGTTTAAATATACTTCAGCTAAATTGGAAGTAATTGGTGGTGCAAGAGTTGAACATACCAATCAGGGCTATAATCTTCTTTTTCCGGCAGGAGAATCTTTTCCAAAAGGAAACCAGATTTATACCGATGTATTACCGAGTTTAACTGCAAAATATTTTTTAACAGAAAAAGCACAGTTACATGCATCTTACTATAAGGCCCTTAACCGTCCTGGCTTTTACGAAATTGTACCCGGAAAAGTTGTAAATGAAGAATTTCAGGAACGTGGTAACCCTAACCTGCAACGCGCATTGGCCGATAACTTCGATTTAAGATATGAACTTTTTCCCGGCGCTTCAGAGCAATTATTGGTTGGTGCTTTCTATAAGAGGATAAAAAACCCAATTGAATATACTTTTCAGGCTGATGCCGTTCGCGGTCAGGATATTTATTATAGTCCAGGGAACTTTGGTACCGCCAATAATTATGGCGCAGAGGTAGATTATATTAAATATTTTAGTAAAATTGGTGTAAAGGCCAATTATACCTACACCCATTCGCGCATTAACACCACTAAAACCACCAGGGTGATCAATAGCACTACCGGAGATACCGAGCCTGCAAATGTAAACCAGGAACGTCCGCTTTATGGTCAGTCAGCACACATTGCTAACCTATCGTTATTGTTTAAAGACACTAAAAAAGGCTGGGATGCTCAGTTGGCAGGTGCCTATACCGGACCACGTATCAACACCGTTTCACAGTTTTTAAATAATGATTTGTGGCAGGAAGGGTTTGTACAGGTGGATGCTTCTGCAGAGAAACGTTTTAAAGGTGGCATCAGTGTTTTTGTTAAAGCCAATAACATTTTAAATACCCCAACAAAACTATTTATAAAAGGTACAAACCCGGCAAATAACGATATCAATGAAGATTTGGTTAAAAATGGGAACACCTTGATCAGAAGCGATTATTACGGCCAAAATTATCTTATTGGCTTTAAATATAAATTTAATTAATAGCATTTTAAGAAACAAAGACATGAAATCAAACCAGATTTTTAAATTATTTATCCTTGTTGTGCTAGCCTTGGCAGGATGTAAGAAAGCCAATATAGATGTTGATACCACAGCTGTTGATGGCTCGGCAATTGGTGAGGTTTCAGGGGTTTGGGCAAAAGGCAGTACGCAGGTAATTAAAGGCGACATTGTAATCCCTGAAGGGAAAACGCTAACGATTGAAGAGGGCGTAACAGTGCTGATGGATACGGTTGCCAAACCAGAAATTATTATAAAAGGTAATCTGTATGCACTTGGAACTGCAGAAAATCCAATTAAGTTTACGGTAAATGAATTCTATAAAACCGCATCAAAAAAATTCGGAAAGCTTTGGGGCGGCATTTTGGCCGGCCAAACATGTGAGGAACTGGTGCTTGATCATGTAATTCTCGAATATGCTGGCTCCACTACTTCAGATGCTTCAACATCGGTTAAGATGGGACTTTATAAAGCAAGAGCCGGAGAAAACTTACCCGCGCTCTGGTTTGCCAATGCTAGTGGTAAGTTAGTGGTTCAAAATAGCATCTTCAGAAACCTCCAGGAAGATTGTACTTACATTGATGGAGGAAAGATTATTTTTGCCAATAATGTGTTTTATACCACTGGCGTAACAGGAGGAGAAGCTATGAACTTTAAATCGGGCTGTTTGGCAGATGTGGCCTATAACCTGGTTTATAGCACTAATACCAATGCCTTAAAATTATCTAACACTGGAGATAAAACACCACAAGCCTATATTATTGCCTATAACAATACCATGGTGAATACGGGCTGGAGAAGGCCAACGGCCAAAGGTGGATCAATCTGGCTGGAGAGTACAGTACGTGCAGACCTGTATAATAATCTTTTCGCCAATACCCGTTTTGGTGTAAAAAGAGATCCAAAAAAGCCTGAAGATAGCCGTTCTGCTTATAGCAATAACTGGGATTATGGTTTCGATCAGACCACTGTAAATCAGTTTCAGCCAACTGGCGATATTGTAGGAGGTAAAAATGATGTGATCAGCAAAGTTGCCGGTGCAAATGATCCTAAATTTGTAAATTATCCTTTAAATACAGCGGTTACCAATGCCGATTTCAATACCGCATGGGATTTTCACCTTCAGGGTAACTCACCAGCTTTGGGTAAAGGCATCACCAACTTTACCCGCCATTACCAGGCCGGAATTACAATGAAAAATGGTATCACCTATAGCTCACCTTCACCATCAACATTTGTTGGTGCATACGGAACTAAAATATAAAAATGAAACATAATAATATATTGAAATTTGCCGCTTTTGCGGTTTTAAGCCTGACCATTTCTTGTAAAGGAGGCGCGCAAATTGGAAATAGCACAGCCGTAAAACCTTTATATATGTCTGACCCTGTCGATGTTGATACCGATGATCCTGGGATCTGGGTAAACCCAAATGATCCTGCACAATCTTTGGTAATCGGTACTGATAAGGATACTAATGGTGGTTTATATGTTTTCGATCTGAAAGGTAAAATCATCAAGTCAAAAACTGTAAAAGGCTTAAAGCGACCTAATAACGTTGATATTGCCTATGGTTTGTTATTGGCTGGGAAAAAGACAGATATTGCGGTTACAACCGAACGTTACACACATAAACTGCGTATATTTTCCCTTCCTGATATGAAAGCAATCGACAATGGCGGAATTCCTGTTTTTGTAGGTGAAACAGGAGCAGAGTACCGTGATTTGATGGGGATTTCGATGTATACCGATCCGAGTGGAAAAATCTATGCAATTGTTGGTCGTAAAACCGGACCTAAAAACGGAAGTTATCTTTGGCAATATTTGTTAACCGATGACGGAAAAGGCAACGTTAAAGCAGATTTGGTGCGGAAATTTGGCCTGTATAGTGGAAAAAAAGAAATCGAAGCCATTGCCGTTGATAACGAACTTGGCTTTGTTTATTATTGCGATGAGCAGGTAGGTGTTCGCAAGTATTATGCAGACCCCGCCAAAGGAAATAAAGAATTGGCGTTATTTGGACAAGGCGATTTTGCTGTCGACAATGAAGGAATCGCTATTTATAAAACTTCAGGAAATAAAGGATATATCCTGGTATCCGATCAGGGCGCCAGGCAGTTAAAAGTGTACGATCGGGTAGCGAAAGCCAATACGGCTAATCCTCATCCACTGTTAACTACCATAAAATATTCGGCTAATCAAACAGATGGGATTGATGTGGTTTCAGTTCCTTTGAATACAGATTTTAAACACGGTTTGCTGGTTGCGATGAGTGATGATAAAACCTTTCATTTTTACAAATGGGAAGATATAGCAGTTAAAAAATTGACTGTTAATAATCAATCAAACTAATAATTTTTTTTGAAAAGCAATTGCAGAAGCATTTGGGTAGGTTAAAAAAAAGCTGGATCATTTAAGATCCAGCTCCCACCTGTGATATGCTTTGCATATTTAGGTTATTTATCAGCTTAATCTGACCGGTTTAAAATTAATATTCAATCATCTCCCATTAATAATTATAAGATTTTAGTTGCCGCTATAAAGATGTGCAGCTGTTACCAGAAAGTGTGGCACCTGCGCCGGTAGATGCCGTAACAGTTGATTTTACATTGGCAGCATTAAGTACGGTAAGGCTGTAGGGTACAGTAAAAGCCGTTACCCCGTTGCCCGTTTTATTTCCGGTAACAGCTGTAAAAATGTTATTCTTTTCCTGTACCGCTGTAGCTGTATTGCTCATTAAATCGATTGGAATTTTAACATTCTCAAATACATTTGATTCTATTAAAATATTGGCTTCAAAACCAGCCTGTACGCAATTTTTGCTTACGGTGCTGTTAAAGTAGTTGTTAACAATATGTAATTTTCCAAACCTTACGCGGGGCATCCTGGCCACACAGCCCTGAGCCCACCAACAACGTACAAAAGTAATTCGGAAATGGCCTCTGTCGGCAGTGGCGCTATCGCTTGATCCGATCAGGTCCGAAAAACGGTGATCATCTGATCCTCCGGGTCCACCTGCCCGTGGTGTTTTTAAATAGGTAAATTTGCAATAAGACACAGTAATATAATCAGAGGTGTTTTTGATATCAAAGTTGCCATCTACGCCATCCCTAAATTCGCAGTGGTCTACCCAAACGTTATTACTGGCATCTAATGTCACATTATCCCACCCATCTACATCATAGGCACCAGGCCCTTCGAAAATCAGGTTTCTGATAATGATGTTGTTGCAGCGTTTTATATAGAGAATGCCCGAATTATCTTTTGTTTGATCGGCTGAAACAATTTTTGCTCCAGATGAGCCAAAAATTGTTTTTCCTGTTTGGTCCTGAAAAGAAATCCGACCACCTGATGGAATGGTAATGGTGCCATTAACCTGGATCATTTTGATGCTGGTGTTTTGTATTGCAGATTTTAATGCTGTATAATTGGTTACTACGGTTGCTCCAGCCTCTCCGCCACCAGTTGTTCCTCCATTCTGTGATGCCCATCCTTTGGCAGTGCAAACTGCTTCGGTTGTTGCCGTTAAAGATTTAGAGGATAATTCAGTGTTTTCTGGTTCTGTAGCTAACTTTGCATTCTTTTTGCAACTGAATAGCATTAAACACATGGCTATAGCCATGAAATTGAGGTAAAAATGTTTGTTTCTCATTTTAATTTGGTTAGAATTTTAATGTGGGATAGATTAAATGTTTTTGCTTAGTAGATTAATGATTGCTTTGTTGTATTAGTTAAATTACGAACAATACCTGCTTAAGAAGTTTGTTTTGGTTTAAATATTTATGCAATCGTTCACGGGATCGATTGCGGAAGCATAAAGCTAGCTGGTATTAAGCAATGAATCTGAAAGACAATGGCTGGTTATAATGGAAAAAATAGTGAAGCGGGAAAGGTATTAAGTCTCTTTATACGTCATGCTGCGGGGCTGTGGTTAGAAGAATTTTCATTTTTTTGGACCCATATAAGACATTTAAGGGCCATATAAGCTTACGTGTTCTTATATTTCTTATATGGTGTGAAAGCCTAAAGGATTATTTAATGAATGAGGTATTCTTAGGTGTATAAGGTGGTTAATTACAGCGTAATTTTTAATTTTTAGGACTATCTTAGACATTTTCGCTTAAGGAGTTTTACAGGGTGCAAAATCTTAAACCTAATAAGCAATGACGAAATTTCTATTTGTGAATGGAGAAATCTTTTTACATAGTTCAAAGATTTCTCCATTTCGCTGCGCTTTAGTCGAAATGACGGCGATTTTTTTAAAAGTGTTATTAATAGCTTGCCAAAGGATATGTTTTAAATGTCTTACAAGGCGTTTCGACGACCTGTTCCGATTCATCGGAAGGCTCAACGTGACAAATTCGATTGAATTATAATTGATGATGTAGCCTCTTTTTAGTTATTGCTTAAAAACTCTGGTACAGCGCAGCGCAAAAACGGTTAAATACAAGAATGATTAATGGAAATGATAAAAAACTGAATTTGACGATTCATCTGTTTAAACCGCAATGTTATTCGACATTTTATACTCAGAAGGCGTAATCCCTGTTTGTTTTTTAAAATACTTGCCAAAAAAAGACGAGTTGCTAAAGCGCAGTTCCATGGCTACCTCCGAAATATTCATCACATGGCTGGTCAGCAACAATTTTGCTTCCCTGATCACCATTTCATCAATGATTTTACCTGCTGTTCTATCTGTTACCTGTTTCACCACCTGCGATAAATGCCTGGGTGTAATGCGTAAACAGTTGGCATAATAAGTTACGCGTTTTTCTTTCTTAAAGTTTTCTGATACCAATGACAAAAACCTATTGGTAAGTTCTGTCTTGCTATCATGCACAAAAGGCAATGGATCTTTCTGTTTGTTTTTTAATAGAAACAGGTCGTACAATAGTTCCAGAAAGCTGTTGTGGACGATGTTTTTAATCTGTGGAGTATCTTTAGATACGTTCAGTTTTTTATGCAGGGCAAGCATATCATAATAAATGAATGTATGTTCCTCTTTTGACAATGAAAATTTATGAGTAGGGTCGTTCTGGAACATTCTATAAGCTTCTCCACTATTAAAGAATACGCCCTTGGTTTTTAAATAACTTTTGTTAAAATGGATGCTGATAAAAGAAACATCGCTGTTATCCTTAATCTCATAAATGGCATGTGGAAAAATGAGGAGAATATCCCTTTGGTTTAATACATGTTCTACAAAATTTATCTTCAGGTTCATCTTTCCTTTTGTGATCAGAATTAAAGCATAACTCGATATACGGAAAGGCTCTGAACTGCAATAATGGGGATCAGTGCTGTGGTGGATTTTCGCCATCAGGCCATCGTTTAAAGAAAGCGCTTCCTCATGTTTTTTTTCTGAAAAAGTTTTATGGAGTAACTCTTGTTGCATAAAATCGGTCAGTGTTTTTTAATAATTTCTTAACAGATTCAATCATCTTTTACACTACAATTTAATCCATCCTTTTTTGGATAGTTTTTGCCCTTTATCTGTCGGATTTTGTACCCGCAAATGTAATGTTCAAGATCATTTTTGCAAGCATAATTTTTTAAAATGACTAATTTCTGATTGATTTTAATCTTTTTGATTAAGAATTTTAAATATTTTAATATACTTAAATACAGTTATTTATGTGTTTTTTAATGCTTTTTTTTGCTGTTTTTAACCTTTTTACTATTTTATAATAAAAGTCAGAATGTCAATTAGTCAATTCATCTGAATGTCACATTTTGTTTATCCCACATTTTGACCAATATATCCCACATTTGAACCTTTTTTAGGCTTCAATTCCGCGTTAAAATTGTGTGATCAAATCGTTTGGTTAATGTGTCCTTAATCTACATCGTCGAATTTTAATTTATACGAGTAGCAATTGGGGTGCAGGCCAAGCTATCAGAAAAGGGTTTTAAAAACTGAAATATAAGTGTTCAGCATGCGTAAAAAATTACAAGATAGAATTGCCTCTTTTAAGGATGCGGCGGTGATAAAAGAAAAAGGATTATACCCTTATTTCAGGTCGATATCATCTGCTCAGGATACTGAGGTGGTGATCAACGGGGAAAAGGTACTCATGTTTGGTTCAAATTCCTATTTAGGTTTAACCAATCATCCTAAAATAAAAGAAGCTGCAAAAGCGGCCATCGAAAAATATGGAACGGGCTGCGCAGGATCGCGGTTTTTGAATGGTTCGCTCGATATCCACCTCGAATTGGAAAACCGCCTGGCAGAATATGTAGGCAAAGAAGCTGCCGTGCTTTTTAGTACTGGTTTTCAGGTGAATTTAGGAGTAATATCCTGTTTGTTAGATCGTAACGATTATCTTTTGCTGGATGAATACGATCATGCCTCTATTATAGATGGTAGCCGTTTGGCCTTTTCGCGCACCATTAAATATGCGCATAATGACATGCAGGATCTTCGCCGAAAATTAAGCCGTTTACCTGAAGATGCCGCAAAACTGATTGTGTCTGACGGGATTTTCAGTATGGAAGGCGATTTGGTTAACCTTCCTGAAATGGTGGAAATTGCCAACGAATTTGGTGCCAATATTATGATGGATGATGCACACAGCCTTGGTGTAATCGGTTTTAATGGATCAGGAACGGCATCTCATTTCAATCTAACAGAGGATGTTGACCTTATTATGGGCACTTTCAGCAAATCGCTGGCCTCATTGGGAGGTTTTATTGCGGGTAATACCGAAACCATCGAATATATTAAACACCGTGCACGCTCACTCATGTTCAGCGCAAGTATGCCGCCATCTGCGGTGGCCAGTGTGATCGCTGCACTGGATATAATCGAATCAGAGCCTGAAAGGATTGATCAACTTTGGGCCAATACAGAATATGCAAAGAAACTTTTACTCGATGCTGGTTTTGATATCGGGCATAGCAATAGCCCTATTATTCCCATTTATATCCGCGACAATACCAAAACCTTTATGATTACGAATATCCTTCAACAAAATGGTGTATTTGTAAATCCGGTAGTTTCGCCAGCAGTGCCGTCAGATTCATCTTTGATCAGGTTCTCTTTAATGGCCACGCATACTTTCGATCAGATTGAATCGGCCATAGCCAAACTAAGTGCAGCTTTTAAGGCTGTTAATGTAGAATTAGTGGGAAGCCAATCATGAGAGAACTGGTAAAGGTTTCTGATAAAAAAGCGTTAGCCGCATTTGTAGATTTTCCGCACGAATTGTATGCAGGAGATGTAAATTATGTGCCTGAACTTTTTATCGCCCAGCGCGATCTGCTTACACCAGGTAAACATCCTTTTTACGAACATTCTGAAATTCAGCTTTTTTTGCTTTATGATGAAGGTAAAATAGTAGGACGGATTGCCGCAATCAACAATAACAATCATAATAAAGTCTACGAATCGAAAGACGGTTTTTTTGGTTTTTTCGATTGTATCAATGATGCAACAGTAGTTAAAGCGCTTTTTGAAGCAGCACAGGATTGGCTAAAACAAAAGGGACTGACCAAGGTTTTAGGCCCGGTAAACTTCTCTACCAATGAAGTATGCGGCTTGCTCATTGAAGGTTTTGATGGGCCGCCAGTAGCCATGATGCCTTATAATCCCAAATATTATCTGCCGCTTTTGGAACAAATCGGGTTTCAGAAAAATGTCGATTTACGGGCCTATCGCTACACCGCCGGCAATTATAGCGAAAGGTCGGTTAAACTACTGGATAGGATAGAGGAACGCTTAATGCGGAACGATATCATTCTCCGAAAAATCAACATGAAGAAATTCAAGGAAGAATGTAATGCGGTGAGGGAAGTATATAATAAAGCATGGGATAAAAACCTTGGTTTTGTACCAATGACGGATAAGGAATTTGACTATACGGCAAACGACCTGAAACTGATCCTCGACCCTGAGTTTTGTATCCTGGCTGAGCAGCACGGCAAGATTGTAGGCTTTGCATTGGCTATACCCGATATCAATCAGATTCTGATTAAAATTAAACGGGGAAGGTTGTTTCCAACAGGTTTGATCAAACTTTTGGCCAATAAAAAGAAAATTGATGGCATCCGTATTTTATTGCTCGGCGTGGTTGATGGTTACCGTAAAATGGGGATTGAAGCCTGTCTTTATGGTCGCATCATTAAACGTTTCAAAGCTAAAAACATGAAATATGCGGAGGCCAGCTGGACTTTAGATCATAACGATCTGATTAATAAGCCCATTGAAGATATTGGTGGCAAGTTGTACCGTAAATACAGGATTTTAGAGAAAGCGATATGAAAAAGCGGGTGTTGATTACTGGGGCAACGGGGTTTGTAGGCTATCACCTGATTAAATCTGCTTTGGCCAATGGATTGGAGGTATATGCAAATGTACGCCATTCAGCTACTGCAGCACATCTTAAAGATTTTCCGATCAACTATGTTAGCCTTGATCTTTCATCCATATACCTGTTAAAAGAAAATATAGAAGAAAAAAGATACGATTACATTGTGCATGCAGCTGCGGTAACAAAGGCAAAGAATTTGGACGATTACAATAAGATCAATGCCATATATACCAGGAATTTAGCAATAGCCGCATCGAAATCAACATATCGCCTAAAGAAATTTGTATTTATCAGCAGTTTGGCTGCGCTGGGGCCTTTGAATAAAAAAAATGAAAAACTCACCGATAATGGGGCTTCAAATCCGGTAACCAATTATGGGATCAGCAAAGCACTTGCCGAAACATATCTGGCCCAGATTCAGAATCTGCCATTAATTACTTTCAGGCCAACAGCCGTTTACGGACCGCGCGAGAAAGACATTTTCATATTAATTAAAACGATTAAAGCAGGGCTGGAGCTATACATAGGCAAACAGGAACAGCAATTAAGTTTTGTGTACGCCACCGATTTGGCCGATATCATTATAAATGCACTCGCATCTGATGTGGTTGGTAAAAGTTACAATGTATCTGATGGAGCAGTTTATAACCGATCGGCGTTGGCTGCTTATGTGCGCAAGGCTTTAAACAAAAACACATTGATTGTAAATGTGCCCTTGCAAATGATTAAAGGCCTTGCCTGGGGGATGGAACGATTATATGGCACTTTCAATAAGATTCCGGCTTTAAATGTGGATAAAATAAAAGAACTCACTGCCCTTAACTGGGGCTGCGACATTAAAAATATTCAGAAAGATTTTGGTTTTATGCCCCAGTTCGGATTGGAAGAGGGATTAAATGAAACCATTAATTGGTACCGTAAACATAATTGGTTATAAGATTTTAAATAAAAATAGAATGAAACAACAAGTTAAAGCAGCCGAAGGCAAGCTAGGAATATTAATGCCAGGATTAGGCGCTGTAGCAACAACGATGATTGCCGGAGTTGCTGCAATTAAAAAAGGAATCTCAAAACCGATCGGTTCGTTAACACAGATGGGCACCATCCGTTTGGGCAAAAGAACTGAGAATAAACAACCGAAAATTAAAGATTTTGTACCCTTGGCTGGCCTTGAAGATTTAGTTTTTGGTGGCTGGGATGTGTACGAAGATAACGTTTACGAAGCAGCATTGAATGCCCGCGTATTGGATGCCAACCTTTTGCGAGATGTACGCGAAGAATTACAGGCCATTAAGCCCATGCGTGCAGCTTTCGACAGGAATTATGTAAAAAACCTGGATGGTAAATATGTAAAAGATATCGATAACCGTTACGAACTGGCTTTGGCTGTAATGGAAGATATTAAAAATTTCAAAGCAGAAAACAACTGCGACCGTATTGTACTGGTTTGGTGTGGTTCTACCGAAATTTATTTTGAAGCATCAGAAGTGCACGAATCGCTTGCTGCATTTGAACAAGGTCTAAGAGATAATGATTCGCGCATTGCACCAAGTATGATCTATGCTTATGCGGCATTAAAATTAGGAATTCCGTTTGCTAACGGCGCACCAAACTTAACGGTTGATATTCCTGCTTTAATTGAATTGGCTAAAGAAACCGATACCCCAATTGCGGGTAAAGATTTTAAAACCGGTCAAACATTAATGAAAACCATTTTGGCACCTGGTTTAGCGGCACGTTCGTTAGGTGTAAACGGTTGGTTCTCTGATAATATTCTAGGCAACCGTGATGGTCTGGTATTAGACGATCCGGATAACTTTAAAACCAAAGAGGTATCTAAACTGGGTGTGTTGGAAGATATTTTCAAGCCAGAGGTTAATCCTGATTTATATGGCGAAATGTACCACAAAATCAGGATCAATTATTATCCCCCTCACGGTGACAATAAAGAAAGCTGGGATAACATCGATATTTTCGGTTGGTTAGGCTACAAAATGCAGATCAAAATCAATTTCCTTTGCCGCGATTCGATTTTAGCCGCGCCGATTGTATTAGACCTTGCTTTGTTTATCGATCTGGCTAAACGTGCAAATCTTTCGGGTATACAGGAATGGTTATCATTTTACCTGAAATCGCCACAAACCATCCCGGGTGTACCTGCAGAAAACGACATCTTTAAACAGTTAATGAAACTTCAAAATACCCTACGTTACATCATGGGCGAAGAATTGATCACCCATTTAGGTCAGGATTACGAAGAAGAACTGATAGAAACGGTATAGTGTTTATCCATAAATTTCTTTCAACGGCTCTGGGAATCGGGTATATCGGCAAAGGTGCAGGCACTTATGCTGCTATAGCAACCTGCATCTGCTGGCACCTTTTCCAGAGCCCTTATACCAACCCATATTTATGGCCAATACTTTTTACCATGTTCATCGTAATGATCGGGATCATGAGTGCCGACCGGGTAGAAGAGATTTGGGGTAAAGACCATAACAGGGTGGTAATTGATGAAGTGGCGGGAATGTGTATTACCCTGTTATTTGTGCCTTTAAAATGGCAATATACGCTTATTGGGCTTGTTCTTTTTAGGTTTTTTGATATTCTGAAACCATTTGGCATCCGCAAATTAGAAGAATTGCCAGGTGGTTGGGGTGTAATGGCTGATGATGTGCTGGCTGGAATTTATGCAAATATTATACTGCAACTGGTAATGGTTTTTGAATTTTTTTAAACATGCTTACCTACCTAAAAGCACAGGCTTCGTCCTTAATAGCTTCTGCAACCGATTTTGGTGTCACCATTATTGCGGTAAACCTTTTCGGACTGTGGTACCTGGCAGCAAGCATAATCGGTACCATTTCGGGTGGTGTGGTTAATTTTTACGTGAACCGTAAATGGGTTTTTGAAAGCAAATCGAAGGATGTTAAAGGGCAAGTATTCAGGTATATGTTGGTATGGGCAGGCAATCTGATCCTTGTAACCGCAGGTGTATTTACGCTCACCCATTTTTTTAGTCTCAATTACGTACTCGCCAAAGTTTTGAGCTCCGTTTTAACGGGCATAAGCTACAATTATATCATGCAAAAGCAGTTTATTTTTTCCAATTAAATGAAACCGATTTATTCATTTTTATTATTCGTTACGCTCTGTTTTATTTTGCAGGTAAATGCATTTGCCCAAAGAACTGTTGTATCTGGTACCGTACGCGATGCGGTTACCAAAGAAACGCTGCCCAATGTTTCGGTTTTCTTTAAAGATACGCAGATTGGCACACAGACCGATACAAATGGGAAATATATCCTTGTTTCTCCAAACCCACAAAGCGAACTCAGCTTCAATTATGTAGGCTATCGTACCGCTTTTAAAAATACCGTTCCTGCCGCAACGCAAGAACTTGATGTTGCGCTGGTACCCGATTCAAGGGCCTTGGATGAAGTGGTTATTGTGGGCGGTAAAAAGGTAAGATACCGCAACAAAGATAATCCGGCAGTAGAATTGATCCGCCAGGTAATTGCCCACAAAGATGAAAACCGCATTAAGAGCTATAATACCGTTTCTTTCAGGCAATATGAAAAAATGCTCTTCTCCATGAGTAATGTATCGGATAAGTTTAAGAATAAAAGAATGTTCAAGAACTATCAGTTTCTGTTTCAGGAGCAGGATTCGACATTGATAGGTGGGAAAAATCTTCTTCCGATTTATATTCAGGAAAAACTGGCTGATAGCTACCTGAGCAAAAATCCAGAAAAGAACAAAACCATCATAATCGGAGAAAAACAGGTCCAATTCGACAGCCGCTACATCGATAATAAGGGGATGAAAACCTATTTCGATAGGATGTATCAGGATATTGATATTTATAAAAACAATATCTCCGTAATCAGTAACGAGTTTTTAAGCCCGATTGCTGATGGTGCACCTGCTTTTTATAAGTTTTTCATTACTGACACCATCAGAACGCAGAAACCTGAAATTATAGAGCTGTCTTTTACCCCCCGCAATACAAACGATATGTTGTTTGAAGGGAAAATTTATGTCACCAATGATAGCCATTATGCTGTTACCGGAGCCTCTTTCGGCGTAAACAAAAATATCAACCTCAATTTTGTACGTGCACTAAAAATCGATCTGAATTTTGAGCCGAATGATAAAGGCAAATACAGTTTGAGCAAAAGCAATTTACTGGCCGATTTTGGTCTTGGAAAAAACAAAGGAATTGGTTTTACAGGTGAACGTACCGTTACTTTTAAAGATTACCAGTTTGATACGGTGTTGCCCGATACTATTTTTCAGGGAAAAAGCACCGTTGTATTGGCTGATGCAGCGAAAAAAGACGATAAATTTTGGGAGAAAAACAGATTAGATACCATTTCCAGCAACCAGCTGAAGATTTATAGCAATATTGATACCCTGCAGAATCTGCCGTCTTTTAAGCGGACAATGAAAATCGTTACTCTTTTATTTGCAGGTTATCAGAATCTTGGTCCTTACGAAATTGGTCCTGTAAATACATTTTATAGCTTTAATAATGTAGAAGGTTTAAGGCTGCGGTTTGGCGGACGAACAACGCCCGAGTTGAGCAAACGATACTATTTCGAAAATTATTTAGCCTACGGTATAAAAGATGAGAAATGGAAGTTTTTCCTTTCCGGAACTTATTCATTAAATAATAAATCGATCTACGAGTTTCCCCAAAACTACATTAGGGCCAGTTTTCAGCGCGATACCAAAATACCCGGACAAGAACTGCAGTTTGTGCAGGAAGATAATTTTCTGCTCTCGTTTAAACGCGGGGTAAATGATATGTTGTTGTATAACGATTTTTACCGTTTAGATTATGTGAAAGAGTTCGAAAACCATTTTTCTTATAACCTGGGTTTTAAAAAGTGGAGTCAGACACCAGCCGGCGGATTAAATTACCTAAATGAAAATAACCAGCTGGTAAACCGCTTAACCACCAGCGAGGTTTCTGTACAGTTCAGGTACGCCCCGAATGAAAAGTTTTACCAGGGCAAAATTTACCGTGTACCTATAGCCGATCGTTATCCGGTATTTAATCTGCGTTATACCGCAGGTTTAAAAGGTGTGCTTGGAGGCGAATACAATTACCACAACCTATTGGGCAGTATCGATAAACGTTTTTATTTATCGCAGTTGGGTTATAGCGATGTTACTGTAGAGGGCAGTTATATTGCCGGGAAAGTACCTTTTCCTTTATTGGACATCCACCGTGCCAACCAAACTTATGCCTATCAACTCAATTCTTATAACCTGATGAACTTCCTGGAGTTTGTGAGCGATCATTATGTAAGCATCAATATCGACCATAATTTTAATGGCTTCTTTTTTAATAAAGTGCCATTGATCAAAAAATTAAAGTTGAGGGAAGTGGTGTCGTTTAAAGCTTTGTATGGAGGGTTAAGGAACGAAAATAATCCTAATTTCCAATCGGGATTATATCAGTTGCCAGTTTACGAAAACGGCGCACAAAGAACATATGCATTGGGCAATGAACCCTATATGGAAGGAAGTGTTGGGGTAGGCAACATCTTTAAATTATTGCGGGTAGATCTGGTGAAACGGTTCAACTACCTCAATCATCCGGAAGTTTCAGAATGGGGAATAAGGGCAAGGGTAAAATTTGATTTTTAAGAGATAAACTATGGAAAAAAATCTAAGGGACAGCCTGCAGGTAGGCATTTATAAAGTAATTAATCCTTTTGTAAAAGGATTGATCAAAATCGGTTTAACACCTAATGCCGTAACAACTATTGGTTTAATCCTGAATATTGGGGTGGCCGTTATTTTTGTGCTCGGTGCCGAAAAATCGAATCGTGGCGACATGTCTTACATCGGTTGGGGAGGAGCATTGGTGCTTTTTGCGGGTTTGTTTGATATGCTTGATGGTCAGGTAGCGCGATTGGGCAACATGAGTTCGAAGTTTGGCGCTTTATACGATTCTGTACTCGATCGCTATAGCGAAATGATTATGTTTTTAGGTATCTGTTATTACCTGGTGGCACATCATTACTTTTTGAGTTCGTTGTTTGCTTTTATTGCATTAATCGGTTCGATGATGGTGAGTTATACCCGTGCGAGGGCCGAGGGATTAGGGGTAGAGTGTAAAGGCGGTTTAATGCAGCGGCCAGAGCGGGTGGTAACCATTGGTGTATTTGCTATTGCCTGTGGTATTGCAGGCCATTTTATCGGTGGCAATTACAAATTATATGTGCCTGGAATTTCTTTCCATGTATTCGAAACCATGTCGATTTTTACCATGCCAATTACCTTAATGGCCGTATTGACTAATATCACAGCTATTAAACGTTTACAGGAAGCCAAAAAAGGCCTGGAAGCGCAAGAATTTAGCGAGCGAAAAGGAAACAATAAAGCGGCATTAATTGCGGGTTTGGTATTAATGGGAAGCTTAACCGGTGTACTTTCTTTTACTGCTAATGCGCAGGGATCAGATCCTTCCCCAATTACATTTCCAACGCCAAAAGATATCAGCAATCAATTGTTTTATTTACAGCGTGATCCGAATACCAATACCATTATCTGCCAGTTAAATGTAGATAAACATGGTGAAGTGAATAAAGAGCAACCTGTAAATGTGTTTTGGATACGTTATGGCGACAAGGGTGAAAAGAAAGAACTGAGTTATATTCAACGGAAGTTTGCCTATGGTATAATCAGCAAAAATTTAGGGAATGGCCAGTTCGAACTGCGCTTTACCTCACATAAAAAATTGCCGATGTACCTGAATAAATCTGGTACAGATAAAAAATATCATGTTTTCGCCACCATTAATAATAAAAAAATGCAGCTGGAAAGGATATTCCTCCGGATTGAGGGCGGGACGTTTTGGTTCCCGAATGTGAAATATGTAGAAATAAAAGGTTTTGATGCTTCCGAACCTTCGAAAGTATTAGTTGAAAGGATTAAGGTGTAGGGGAGGGCGTTTTGCGTAGGGCGTTACCACAAAGTTCGTCATTTCGAGCGGACCCGATAGCTATCGGGTGCAACGGAGCCGAGAAATCTATAGCAGTTTTTCATTCTGAGTGCAACGAAGAATCTTTAACGATAAGGATTTAGGTTCGGCTTGAAAGGCAAAAGATACTTCACTATATTCAGAATGACAGTGATTATTGGTCTAAGAGGAGTTGAAGACCCTTTAACACAGTTTAAAGATCTCTCCGTTTCGCTACCGATGAAGAATCGGAGAGCTTCAGTCGAGATGACGATCATATGAAGAACAGTGATTGTCATTCTGAGTGCAACGAAGAATCTTTAACGATAAGGATTTAGGTTCGGCTTGAAGGGCAAAAGATTCTTCACTACGTTCAGAATGACAGAGATTATTGGTCTGAGCGGAGTCGAAGACCCTTTAACACAGTTTAAAGATCTCTCCATTTCGCTTTGCTCCAGGCGAGATGACGGATTAGAGGAAGAGCCGAAGACCAGTTTAAATAATTTACAATGAAAAAGAATTTTGTTTCAAATTCAACGGCATCCATCAGGATGTTTAAAAACGACTTTATGGAAAGCCTCTCGAAAGTGCAATTTTACGTGCCTTTAGTGGTGTATATACCCGTTATCGGTTTTCTTTTTTGGAAAGCGCTTTGGGAAATCGAGATGCCGGTTTTAACCTTTTCTGGTTGGTTTTTGTTGGGCTTAGCTATCTGGACCATCACGGAATACATCTTACATCGTTATGTTTTTCATTTCGAACCTGAAGCGGAATGGGGCAAAAAAATCCACTTTATTTTTCATGGGGTACATCACGATTACCCTAATGATGCCAAAAGATTGGTGATGCCGCCTTCAGCCAGTATTCCGATGGCATTGGGTTTTTACTTTCTTTTCGATTGGTTGTTACCAGATACAATAGTTTATCCATTTTTCTCAGGTTTTATGATCGGTTATCTGTTTTACGATATGGTGCATTATGCACTTCACCATGCTAATTTTAAAAGCGGTTTCTGGAAAAAGCTCAAGCAACATCACATGCTTCACCACTATTCTGATTCGACCAAAGGTTATGGGGTAAGCTGGACTTTTTGGGACCATATTTTTAGGTCTAATTTTGATAAAAAATAATATGCAGCAAGAAGTTTTGCTTAAAAACAATTTTTATAATATACGGAATATCTATCTAACAGTGGCTATATCTGTTGGATATCTATTGTTGTCAGTCCTGCTGGTCGGCTTTAAAACCGATCAGTTGGTGCTGATTTTTATTTTTAATGCTTTATTTTACCTATCGAGTGGAACCAGAAAGTTTATCCTCGGCTTTTCGATCTTTATTGTCTATTGGATTCTGTTTGATTACATGAAAGCCTTTCCAAACTATCTTTTTAATACTGTACATATTGAAGATTTGTATAATTTGGAAAAAAATACTTTTGGCATTAATTACCATGGTTTAATACTTACACCTAACGAGTATTGGAAAATAAACAGTACTTCATTTCTAGATGTGCTGACCGGGTTCTTCTACCTGATGTGGGTACCTGTTCCGCTGGCATTTGCTACTTATCTTTTTTTTAAGAATAAAGAGCAGTTTGTTTGGTTTTCACTAACCTTTGTTTGGGTAAATTTATTGGGTTTTTTGGTTTATTACGCTTTCCCGGCTGCACCGCCATGGTATGTGCAGGAACATGGCTTCGAATTTATAGCCAAAACGGCTGGCAATACTGCCGGATTGGCCCGTTTTGATGATTACTTTGGTCTTACACTTTTTCATGGGATATACAGCAAAGGTTCCAATGTGTTTGCGGCCATGCCATCGCTGCATTCCTCATATCCGGTTATTGTTTTATATTATGGTTTGAAAAACCGCTTGGGGAAAATTAATATTTTCTTCTTTACCGTAATGTTAGGCATCTGGTTTTCGGCGGTTTATACCAGTCATCATTATACGCTCGATGTGTTTGCCGGATTATTATGTGCGCTTTTGGGCATTATTTCTTTCCATTATTTAATGCGCTATACTAAGTTGAAACAGCTTGTAGCGAAAATGATAAGTGCCATTGGTAAATAAAAAAGCCCAACAGACGATCTTAAAAGATCAGCTATTGGGCTTAGTCATAAAATTTATTAGCGTGAACTCGTTATTTAATGCTTATCCAGCTGTTGAGCATGTTATCTGGTGCTTCAACCAAGACTTTATAGAAAGAGGATGGGTAGTTTTTAAGGTCTGCAAAATAATGTTGCTGATTAACATCAACCTCTCCCAATAAATGATATTCATCTTTTCCTCCTGTTTTAAAATCATTGGTGGTTGCCAGCCAAACTTTAACCTTTCCTTTCTTTTGTAAGGCTTTCCAGCTAATATCAAGGTGATTTTGTAGGTGATTTACTTTTAATCCGGTTATAGATACTGGTCCAATAAATGATGTACCGTCAATTTCCTGTTCTGCACTTTTTGGCAGTTTTACATTAAGATAAGCTGCGATTGAAGGCATAATATCTACTATACCAAGATCAAAGTACTGGGCATAAGTATTCAAGTTTTTATAATTGCTTACCATCCAGGTAGTGCGTTGACGATCAGACTGGCCGCCATGTCCGCGACCAGTTTTTTCATCACGGCCATGATCAGTCGTAATTACGATTAACCAATCTTCTTTAAATTGCTGTTGACGGTAAGTAATGGCATCCCAAATCTTGCCCATTTGTTTATCCAGAAATTCAACAGCTTTATAAAACTCCGGACTGTCTCCATAACGGTGTCCCATATCATCAGTATATTCCAGATATATCCACGAAAGATCAGGCGCTTTATCATGAATGGTATTTGCAGCCTGTTTAACTACTTCCTCATCAATAAGGTGCATGTAGGCCGAATTTTTATCATGTTTAAAGCGGGCGGTATCTAACTCGAAACCATCTGCTACAAAATCGGGTTTAAAGTTTCCGGTTTCAGGAAGGCCATCACCAAGCAATTTGGTGCGGTTATCGGTCCAGCTGGAGAAAATTGCCGTTTTTTTCTCAGGATACTGGTTTTTAAACAACCTGAAAATGTGCTGATAGTTATAATTTGGTGCCTTAATATCATTATCGGGTACGTTATGCTTGTTAACCCACGTGCCAGTAAGCAAACTGTTGTAGCCAACGGCAGATATGGTGGGCGTTTCGTTATAACTTGCTTTATCGCCACCTACATGCATGCGAGAATACGAACCTTCGGAAATAATCCGTTTAAAATTTGGCAGGTCTAAGCGTTCTATTACATCGGCAGGAATACCATCCGCAATAACATATACCACTTTTTTAGTCTTGATTTTCTGAGCCCAGCTATTTACTGAAACAAAAATCAGGGACAGGAAAAATATTTTTTTTATCATTTTATGCTTCGTATTGAAATTTGAAAAGGGGTTAAATACCAACAGCACCGACAAAATTGGCAGTGCTGTTGTTTGTCTATTTATGGTTTCAATAACCACATTATCCCGTTAATGTTATCGCCTTCGGGGTACTGTCTTGATATTGCGGCGGTAATATTTTGCTGATTCAATCGTAATTCAGATTCTGGGTACATCCATCGTTTTGGAATGCGTTTATCATTTAACACTCCAGCTCCTGTAGTATCAAAAACCGGAAAACCGGTTCTCCGCTGCTCAAAAAATGGCTGCCAGCTGCTGTTCATGAATGATGCGATGTATTTTTGGGTAATAATGTTTGCCATTGGATTTGCAGCAGCATTTAATTGCACTGTTGCCTGCGACAGATAAGTATTGATGGTTGCCTCGTCGATATTATAAAACTGCATTGATGCCCTGATTCCTTTTTGATAATAGTCATTTGCATTTCCGGAAATCCATCCCCTTACAACGCCTTCGGCAAGAATGAACTGCTGCTCAGCATAACCCAATGCTATACTTGGTTCATTTACAGGATTATTATAAAAGCGAGGGTTAATTTTAGAAACTTCTCCAGCAAGCGTACGGGCCGTATTCGCATCTTTTGGTGCGCTACCGTTCCCTCCACCGTAAGCGTTAAAATCTGTTGCGGCAAGCGATGCGAATTTTGGTGCTTTATCAGCAAAGCGGAACAAACGCGAATCCTGTAAAGATTTTAACAAATTGATAAAAGTTTCATCCATATAGTATGCAGTCTGCATACTATTGCTATTAAAATATGGATAGCGGTTTCCCTGAAGATCGTAAAATCTAAGCTGGGCATTGTCTGCATTTCCCGTAAACAGTGGATAATCCGTTGGATTGTTCACTATCTCAGCAAAACGTTTTTTGATCTCTAACCTGGTGTCGTTTTCCTTAGCTGATAAACTGATTAATACCCTTAAGGAAAGCGAGTTGATTACACGTTTCCACTGTAATATATTCCCTCCGAAAACAATATCTCCCTGTAAATTTGCTGTATTTCCGTCAATCATTCCGTTGGCAGATTTAAGCTCATTTAAAATGCTTAAGTAAATGTCTTCCTGCTTGTCATATTTAGGCGCAACAATATCTCCCTCTGCTTTTAAAGCCTCACTGTAAGGAATATCGCCAAAGGTTTGTGTTAGTTGTAAAAAATTCCAGGCCTTAAAAAACTTCACAAGTGGCAAATACTGAGGTTTGTTCAGATTTGTGGCAGCTTGCTCCATCTTAACTACCTGGCGCAGGTTATTATAATTAGCATAGCTTCCCCGGTTCCAGCCATAATATTGGTTTAAGTTAATTTCATCAGTATTTATCATTTGACGGGAAGCAAGCGCTACATCGAGATTAGTTGATTGGAAGGCACTTTGCTCAACGGCATTCAATAATAGATCGGGGGTTGCAGCGGTGGTTTTGTTCGGGTCTACCTGAAACTCGCTAAATTTTTTGCAGCCAATTTGTGCGAATGCGGCAAATAATATAATATATAATGTCTTTTTCATATAATTCAGGTTAAAATTTAAGGTTTAGGTTAAATCCAAATGAACGGGCTGAAGGCGTCTGGAGGTTATCTTTTGCGGGATCAGGATCAATATTTGGCATTTTTGAGAACAATAAAAGATTACGGCCAACTATTGAAACATCTAAACCTTTAACAAATGATTTGCCCAGCAGCTTGGCTGGCACCTGCCATCCTAATGTTACCTCTCTTAATTTCAGGAAGGTTTGCGAAAAATAGTTGTAGTTATTGTAGGCACCATTGCTGGTCTCGATCATATAATCTATGTAATTTACGGCTTTGCCATTTGGGGCGAAAACACGGGTATCACTTATAATATTGCCTTTTGCATCATAGGTAGCTGCTCCGCTGGTCACCACAACACCATCACCAATAAAGGTGGCTTTCCCTGCATTGGCATCAACACGGTACTGGTTAAGTGTACCCGGATGTGTACCACCCCACCACATTTTCTGGTTGGTTGTTGAGTACATCATTCCGCCAATTCGGCCATCAACCAGAAACTTTAGTGTGAAACTCTTATAATTAAAAGTATTTTCAATGCCGTAAGTCCAGTCTGGAGCTTCATTTCCGATAAATCTTGAAAAATTATCGTTTAATGGAAAACCATTGCTTCCGTAAATAATCTGCCCCTGGCCGTTAGTCTGATAAACCGAACCATAGATTCTATCGGTTCTATCACCCACATGAAGATTACCCAAAGTTTCGGCACCCCCATAAATTTCTTTTAAATACCTACGGTACTTACTTAAATTTATGGCCATATCCCATTGAAAATCGTTGCTTTTCAACAAGGTTCCGTTAACCACAAACTCCATTCCCTTACGTTGATAAACGTTCCCGTTAACTAACTGGCTGCCATAGCCGCTTGTTATTGAAATATCCTGAGAAGTGATATTGTTAAAATCGCGTGTTTGGTAATAAGTAGCTTCAACACTTAATCTGTTCTTAAAAAACTTGGTATCCACACCTAGCTCCCAACTATCTGACGTTTGTGGAGTAAGGTTAACTTGTTTAAGCAAACTGCCAAAAGTTAGTGCGGGTATGCTATTCCAGCTTGTTCCTTTATCAAATGCCGGAAGATATCCATAGGTGTAATTATCATCCCCAAGCGTACCGCTTGAAACTCTCGACCACGAACCGCGCGCTTTTAAATAGCTAAACCATTCTGGTAATTTAGTTAACTGTGAAACAACGATCGATGAACCTATTGAAGGATAAAAGAAGCTGTTATTATTCGTTGGAAGCGTAGAAATGATATCGTTTCTGCCAGTAGCTGTTAAATAAATTGCATTTAAAAATTCCAGATCTAAAATCGCATAAACGCTGCTTGTTCTTCTTTCTTCAACAGCATTACTGCCCTGAAGCGGATTTGCAGAATTACTGAGGTTATAAAAACCAGGTATGGTTAAACCATCAGTATTTGTAGAACCGTATTTGTGATTTCTATAATAATTGGAACCACCTAATTGCGCATGTAACTTAAACTTATCGCTGAAAGTATGGTTGTAGTCGCCAATTAAATCTGTAACCAGGTCAATGTAGTTTTGGGTAGCAACGGTAAACTGTCCTCTGGATTTGTTGCCATAGCCGATATAACTCATTGGTTCCTTATAGGTCCGGTTTAGGCCATAAGCGTTTATTCCATTTCTAAACTGAACACTAAAAGCCGGACTGATTTTGTAATTCAGGTTTAAAGAGCCATAGGTGTTGTCTTTGTCATAACCACGCAGATATTCATAAGCCTGGAAATATGGATTATTATAGTAAGAAACATTATAATTGCGTTGTTGAATACCCTCTTTACCCGGCACCCAATAATCTTTTAAGTCCTGTACGTTTACATCGGTTCCTGTCCATAATACCAGGTTGTAAAGATAATTGGTTGGTCCGTATCCTGTTTCAGGAAAGTTCTTGGTAAACTGGCGGTTGTAATTTAATCTTGCATCGATTGTAAAGGCATCTGAAAGTTTATAATTGCCGGAAACATTAAAGGAACTATTGTTTAAATCGGTATTCGGCACAATACCTTTTTGATAAATATGCGATGCTGAAGCCCTGAATGAACCTTTTTCCGAGCTTTGGGTAATACTAATGTTATTACTTGAAATTACCCCGGTTTGAAAAAAGTCTTCTACATTGTTTTTTCCTCTTGAAAGGAATGGAAGTGGAACCAGTTTTCCCGTAATCGGGTCTCTCGGGCTGTTAAACTGAGCTGTCTCAAAAAAACCGCTCGGCGTAGTGGGATCCGGCTGATCGAGTTTTGGACCCCAAATCCATCCAGAACCTTCTTGTCCTCCTCCTGATCCATCAACATAGGTATACTTTCCCTTATAGCCTGCACCATATTCTGACTGTACTTCTGGAATTCTGATAAAACTTGGCTGTATTTGCGTAGAACTATTTACGTCAATACTAAGATTATTCCCCTTGCCACGTTTTGTAGTAATCATAATTGCTCCGTTTTGCCCGATAGAACCATATAATGCAGATGCATTAGCACCTTTTAATACGGTTACAGATTCGACATCATCTGCATTTACACGGAAAAGATCTGCAGATTGGTCTGGTATACCATCTATAACAATAAGTGGCTTTCTGCCCCTTAATGAAATACCAGGATCCTGAAACAAATCAGTAGAATTACTGATGTTAAGGCCGGCAACCCTTCCGGTAAGCGAACTAATAATATTCGGCTCCCGTGCCTTAACTAAATTATCACCTTGCACCGTTTGTGCCACATAACCTAATTTTGACCGTTCTTTTTTAACACCTAAAGCGGTAACGACCACTTCAGATAATGCTTTTGCATCCTCAGTTATTATAATCTGATACGTATCGGATTGACCAACTGTGATCTCTTTGTTCACATAGCCGATACTGCTAAAAACAAGTACATCGCCATCGTTGGCCTTGATTGAAAAATCGCCTTCCTGGTTAGTAACCGTACCTGTATTGGTTCCTTTTATCAATACTGATACTCCAGGAATCCCAAGTTTCTTTTCATCAGTAACATGGCCTTTAATAATTCTGGTATTTTCTATTGTTTTTTTTTGCTCCGAAGGCTTTAAAACAATCTTATCATTTGTTTTGGGAATAGAAAAGGCAGAATTGAAAATAATAATAAAAAGGCAGGTTAACCATAAACTCTTCTTCAGGCAAACCACAGATGAATAAGTAAATCTTTTTTTCATAAAGCTAATTCGTTAGTTAAAGTTTTAAATGGTTTTTATCGAAACCTTGTTCAATTTGGTTCCCTGTTGGCCTATTCCTAACATAAGCTCATTGTTTACGGCCTGGAGTGTTTCTCCCGTCATTGCGTCAGTAATCATACCTTTAATGGTAATCCTTTGAGCAAATGCGCTAACGGATAGGATCAACGAGGTGAACATCCATGGTAGCTTTTTTTTCATTTTACTTAATATTTAGTTGTTTGTTTTGGAATGATAGGTGCTTTTCAGCGGCGCTAAATTGAACATATCATATTAAGAATAGGTTAAGTGTAAATTAATATATTAATTGAACGTTCATTCAATTTATTAATCAAAATAAATTTGCAGAATCCAGCTACTTTTGATTAGTTTGCCTCATTAAATTAACTGCACAATGGGACGCAAAAGCCTAAAAGAGACAAGAAGACTTGAAATTATTAAGGTATTTTACCAGGTGGCTAAGAAAGAGGGTTATGAAAATACATCTATTGCCAAGATTGCCAAAGTGATGGATATTAATCCAAGTCTTATTATTCATTATTTTGATACCAAGGAAGGACTCACTTATGAATTGATCGACCACATACTCGACCGGTATTTGTTAATCTATACCATTAAACATAAAGGGCAAGCAAGCTTAGGTGATTTACAAAAAACCATAGAAATGTTGTTTTCTAAAAAATGGAACCTGCTTTTTGATGACGGTTTATTTTATACTTTTTATGCTTTGGCATTTAGGGAAAAAAAAATAAAGCTAAAATATAAGCTAATTCTGGATTCGTTGCGTAACGGACTTGCAAAGATGATTGAAGAATGCAACCAGCAAAGTTTAACAAATGTAGATGACCCACAGGTTGCTGCCGATTTTATATTTGTATTGGTTGATGGGGCTTATTTTTATCTTTCGATGGAAAGCGATAAAAAAGCCTATTCAGAACGTTTAGCTTATTACAAGCAAAAAGCCTACGATACGCTTTGTATATCGCCGGTTAAGGTTGTTTCTGCTCCCGTTTGCTAAACTGACGGCTTAATGCGAATAAACCGATTGACATCCACAGAACATTTGCTGCTGCATTGGGAAGATCGTGGGTATCAAGAGCAGTTACCGCTAGACATAACCCACCCATGATATTAAGTGCCTGGAAGGAGATCGAATCTGCGCGGATTAATTTCATGCTTAATAAAAGATAACCTAAGGTACAAAATACTACTCCAGACCATCCAATAATCGGCATCACTAAATTCATCATGTTGTATTGTTTGCTGGTAAAGCTATGAAATAAAGTGATTACGTCTAAATGAATTGGAACGCAAAAAATCACATCTGTTCTTATTAAAATAAACTACGAAACAAATAGCGGCTATAAATTTAGCTATAGCCGCTCTTGAAAAATGAATTAAATTAGTAAACAAGTTTAGTCCAACCGGTTGACCAGCTGGGCAAGGTAACCGTAGATGGAGAACCTGGTGTATTGTACCAGGGTTGAGGAACACCAAATGCACTTGCATAGCTAGCGTTAACGATTAAAGTGTTACCACCACCGTCAACATAAGTACCAACTGCTGCTGTAACAGAACTCGTAAAACCATGGACAGATGTAGAATTAAGATCTGAAAGACTTGAATTGGCATCAGCATCGAAAGCAATGCCCTTTGAATAACCAGATACAATTACATCGACTAATGTAACTTCCGAACCTCTGCGCTCTCGGATACCATTACGGTAACCTAAGCCGGATATACCGTTGGTATTTTCAATTCCGAAAACATTAACGTTAATTAAAATTGGGTGTGTTTTAGGCGTTAGACTAAAGGTAGGATCTTCTGCAGGATAATTATTATCAGATTCGATACCGTTTGAATCGCTGTTGCCGCCGCTGGTGCTGTGCCAGGAGTTTTTATCAGCAATGGCAACTGCGTCTGATATTGCACCTGTGTAACCGTTGTCAAAATCGAACTGATCATCATAAGATGCCAAAGCAACTAAATTAGATGCATTAACAGTTCCGCCGAAAAACTCAAATCCATCATCAAGGCTATAAGAAACCTGAACATGATCGATAGTGGTACCATTGCCCACACCACCTAGAGATAAACTGTTGATTTGCCAATTGGAATTCACAAAAAAACCAGCATATTCTATCCTTACGTATTGGAGGGTGCCACGGTTATCTTCATCATTGGTACCTCCATAATAGAATCTACCATCGGACGGTAAACCCTCCATCGATTTGCTGTAATTTACCGGTGCGTTTCCTAAAATAATTACACCACCAAAATCACCTGAGGTGGCTGTTGTATTCGGATTTCCATCCAGAAGCCTGTAACTGGTAAATACAATGGGATCATTAGCCGTGCCAACTGCATCGATTTTACCATCTCTAGCGATTACCAAAACTCCATTTTGGACATTTGGATTGTTTATTAATGCTTTGATGTAGGTGCCAGGTTGAATAGTGAGCGTTGCGCCATTCCGTACCGTCACTATGCCTCTTATTTCGTAAACATTCCCGGCTGTCCAGGTCACATTGCTGGTAATGTCTCCGCTTATGCTTACTACGGGTAGCGATGATTGTGGATAATCTGCTGCTGTAGTGCTGCGGTTGTTAAATGGAGCGGTTGAATCTGTGTTTTTTTTACAGGCAGAAAAAGAAACGGCAACAATCGATAAAAGAACAATTGATTGTTTTAGATTTTTCATTTTGTTTTAAATTGAGATATAATTTTAGATCTGTGATTTTTGCCGGGATGAATAGTCCGCTACTGAAAATATTGAGAAAGATCTGTTAATCTTCCACCTGATACATAAATAGATCTGGTTGGTGTGGTAACGGCTGTTCTGGCATCTGCAATTACAAATAGCTTTGATTTTCCTGCCTCAAAATTTATCCCGTTTTCAGCAAAGGCTGCAGTAATTCTGCCCTCATTAGGCTTTAGCGTATAACCATTAAGCACTAAAGGAGTACCAGAGGTATAAGGCTCGGTATTGGTTCCTTTCTCAACAATATCAAAACTGTAAATATAATTTGGCCCTGGTAAAGGAGGTAGTTCTATCGAATTAAAGGATCCATTTTTGGGTAAGGTAAATCTAAGCTCGGGTATTACTTTTGTGCCAGCAGTTGTATTCGATGCCGTTTTTAGCCTGGTATAGAAAACAAGTTCTACATCAACATTTTTAAATTGATTCGGAAAAGTAGTTTCAAATTTGGCTGTCAGCATCATATTAGCAGGGTTAACAGGAGGATCAACCTTTACATTATCTACTATTTTAATACCATCAAAAAAGAAGCCGATATTTTGTTGTGCTGTGGTCGATTCGATCGTTTTGGTTAGGAGTACAGTAGTTTCTCCTTTTTTGCGAACGGTGATTTCTCTTGTAGTACCTTTATCGATCAGGATGGAAGATAATTTATCTATGGCGCCACTACCTGAAGAAAATACGGTCCCATCCAACAGGAATTCGAGTTCGCCAGATAGTGCATAGCCTTTAAGTTTTAATGAAATGGCATTATTATATATTTTGGTCCCATCATAAAACAGGCTAATATGCTGATCGAATGGTGTAGCTATAATATTTCTGGTAAGCAATATTTCTGAAGTGCCTTTTTTTCTGATCTTTAAAACGGCATTCTGGTCTTTTACGGCAAGCAATGTTTTTAAGCTGATGCCACCTGCCGGAGGAGTAGCTATAATGCTGTCCTTATATAAGTATTCGAGCTCAACACTGGTTGTTCCGCTAATGCTTAGCTGAATTATTTTAACTGGTTCTGGCTGTAGAAGTTCTGCTTTGCGACAAGATAAACTTAAGGCTGCGAAGGTAGAAAGAAAGAAAAGGGTAAAGATTTTTAGTTTCATATAAGGGGTCATTACATTTAAAAACAGTTGCCTGTTTTTATAATAAAGAGACTATACCACAAGGTATAGCCTCTTTGTGATAAGAGAGAAAAAAATTAGAATACAAGTTTAGACCAGCCAGCTGACCAGGTTGGTAAAGTAACCGTAGCTGGAGAACCTGGAGTATTGTACCATGGTTGGCTTACACCAAAATAACTTGCATTAGTTGGGTTAACTACTAATGAATTACCACCACCGTCAACATAACTGCCAACTGCTGCTGTAACAGCGCTTGTAAAACCGTGAACAGATGTAGAATTAAGATCTGAAAGACTTGCATTTGCATCAGCATCAAAAGCGATACCTCTTGGGTAGCCAGAAACAATTACATCGATCAAAGTAACTTCCGAACCTCTACGCTCGCGGATACCGTTACGGTAACCTAAACCGGCAATACCTGAAGGATTTTCAGTTCCGAAAACATTTACGTTAATTAAAGTTGGGTGGGTTTTAGGTGTCAGGCTAAATGTAGCATCTTCTGCAGGTGCATTGTTATCAGATTCGATACCGTTTGAATCGCTTGCGCCACTGCTTGTGCTGTGGGTTGAGTTTTTATCGGCAATGGCTACTGCATCACTTAATGTACCTGTAAAACCATTGTCGAAATCAAACTGATCATCATCAGAGGCTAAAGCAATTAAATTACTTGCGTTAACTGTACCACCGAAAAATTCAAATCCATCATCAAGACCGTAAGAAACCTGTACGTGATCGATAGTGGTACCGTTACCTACACCACCTAAAGTTAGGCCATTAACCTCAACATTTGGAGCCAATTGGAAACCTGCATACTCAATACGTACATATTGGAAAGTACCACGGTTATCCGCATCATTAGAACCTCCGTAGTGGAATTTAGCTTCGTTAGCTAAACCTTCAATCAGTTTATCGCCAACGTTGATTGTTGCATTACCTAAAATGATCACACCACCAAAATCGCCAGGAGTACCTGTTGTACCGGCGTTACCATCTAAAAGGTTACGGCTGGTAAATACGATTGGATCAGCAGCTGTTCCAGCGGCATTGATTGTACCGTCTTTTGCAATCACCAATACACCATTTTGTACACCTGGGGTATTTGCTGATGCTTTGATATAAGTACCTGGTTGGATGGTTAAGGTTGCACCATTTCTAACGGTTACTATACCACTTAATTCGTAAACGTTACCTGCTGTCCAGGTTACAGAGCTGGTAATGTCTCCGCTAACTGCCACAACTGGCAATGATGACTGTGAATAATCTGCTGCAGAAGTGCTGCGGTTACCGAATGCAGATGAACCGCCTTCATTTTTTTTACAAGCTGTAAAAGAAACAGCAACAATTGATAAAAGACCGATTAAACTTTTGAAATTTTTCATTTTCGTTTTTTTTGTTTTCATAGGATCTGATAGGTATGATCCATTTTTTTTTAGGTTGATTTTTTTTGGTTATTTAGCGTTGGAGGCAGATAAATCCTTGTTTTTATGGAAAATAAAGGCCTAAGTGTTGCTAAATAGGATGTTTTTTATATCTTAGTATTTCTTGTTTATAACTAAGTAGGTCTGTTGGCTGCCCTAGGCATTTAACAGCAGGTTTTTTTTAAATATTTCAGGTTTATCCTGGATTGGCCGTTCCACTAGAAATGATCGGTTTAAACGAAGGGTTCTGGTACAACCTTTCGTTTTTTTATGCCTGTACAGGAAACTTTGTTCCTCCTTTCCTTTTTGATGGTGTAAGTTTATTTATATTGTTTTTCATGGTAGCTTTAAAAATTATAGGTAATGGATGTGCTGTAAGTGCGACCAAATTTTTGCGAAAACAATACCTGGTCACCTTCTTCTAAAGCATTGGTGAACCCAGGTTTTAATCGGTATTGATTACTGTAGTCGGCAGTACCGGCAACATAATCGGGATTACGCTCATAGCTGCCCATATTATTGAAAATTACAGATGCTTTATTGAGCAGGTTACCTGCATTTACCTTGATTTCGAACTTGTTTTTGTAAAATTTATAACTTATCTGCGCATCAATCTGATCTCTCGGCTTTTCATATTCTATACGCATCAGTTCCGAACTCACCAAAGTGGTTTTAAGCCCGGATTTGTTGTACGAAATATTGAATCCGAAATGCGCATCCAAATATTGTATTCCGGCATTAACGAGGTAGGGAGATTGCCCGTACATGTTTCTTTTTACCTTTGTAGTTACAACAATTGGGCTTCCATCAGCTGCAGTTGCCTTATAGGTGCCCACAACATCTGCCTTTTGTAGGGTTAAATTGCCATATAAGGTAATGTGTGATAATAATGGGGCAGCAGCAATAAAACCCAGATTTTTTCGGAGTTCGAATTCTAAACCATACACTTTGGCTTCATCCGAATTTAAGATATAATAGAATCCACCGTTACCGTTAGACAAACTGAAAGTAACTTCAACTGGCTTATCAAAGCGTTTGTAAAAGGCACTTGCCGAAATAATTTCGCCCAATCCGGGGAACCATTCTGCTTTAATATCGAAATTTTTGATCTCTGTACTGGCTATACCTTCGTTACCAAATTGGGCATCAAACATGGGATCGTACCTAAAAAACTGGCTGTTATCCATTAACTCTGGTCTCACTGCTGTGTTGGAAAATGCAGCCCTGATATTGATTTCCCTGGTAGGGCTATAGGTAAGATTGGCCGATGGCAACCACCGCCATTTCTTTTCGTAGGGTAATGTAAATGAGCTGTTTCCCCTTACATTAATATCGTTACGCAGCTCGGTATATTTGTAATATTCGGCCCTCACACCCCAAACAAGACGTAATTTTTCGCCCAAACGATTATCCATCATCGCATAACCGGCTTGGGTAATACTTTTTCCTTTATAGCCGTTTAAAAAGTAATTGTTGATATAATAGTTGTAACCATTATTACCGATTTTGGCCGGATCGATCATCTGGGCAATCGGAATGTACCTTAAACTATCGGCCAGTGTGGCGCTTTGTACCAACGAAGCAATCTGCCAATTTAACGATCCTTCTTTGTAGATGCCAAAATAGCCACCTTTAATGCTGTTGTTTAATGGGCCTGTTTTAAAAGGCATACTCGCATCACCGCTCCATGAAAAATGATGTTCATTATTACTGTAGTTATGGCGCGATGTGGGTTTGATATAACCTTCAGTTTGTGCACTCGAAGCATAAAAATAGGCGTAATCATTTCCAATTTTGGTTAAATTTTGAGAGGCAATACTGAGATCTTTCTCTTTACGGTCGATCGATGTTCTTGATAAATTCCAATCCAGTTTTACTTTGCCAATCTGGTGCTGCCCGTTTAACTTATTCTGCAATAAATCTGTATAAGTTGGGTCATCAGCTTCTACAATGCGGTTTGGCTTTAAACCCGCGTCAAAAAATGTAAGTCCCTGATCGTTATCATATCCTATGGTACGAACCAGATCATTATTATAAATGTGCGTATAGGTATTGCGGAAACCGAACCTGTTTTTATTCAGTTGTAAGCCTACATTAAACATGGCCCCCAAAGTGGTATTAAACATGTATTTATTTCCGGTATTGGGGGTATTCGGATTCCAATCGCTCCTGGTTTGTTGTTCGATAGTATTTATATTCTGCGTATTCCGGTAATTTAATGATGCCGTAAAACCCAGTTTTTTGTTGTTGGTGGTATCGATGCCGATTAACCTGCCAATGGTGAACTGATAATTCTGCGATGGCGCGGTTTTATATTTATACATCGTAAAATTATCGTTCGTAAACTTTTGACTCTGCGTAATCAGTTTTTGTTTGTACTGTTCATCCGTAAGCGTGTTATTGGGAACAATAGTACGGTCGGTATGCTGTAAGTCTGTAGGGAATTTTCTCCTGCCATCATCAAAACCCAGATAGTCATTTTTACCACGTTGGTGGCTTAAAAAATCTTCGCCTGTACTTTGGTCGTTATATGAAGTACCCGCGGTAAAACTCATAAAGTTTTCTGTAGGGATATCTTTGGTGTTAATCTGGATCAAACCACCACCAAAACTGCTGTTCATATCTGGTGTAACTGTTTTGCTTACCACTACATTGTCAACCAAACTCGAAGGGATCAGATCAAACGAAAAATTGCGGGTTTGGGCTTCCGTGCTTGGTAAAGTAATACCATCTAACTGTGCCGTATTATAACGTTCGCCAATGCCACGTACCAATACCAGTTTATTGTCTATTGAGCTCACCCCACTAATGCGTTTTAAACTTTCGCCTATGTTTTTATCCGGTGTTCTCGAAATCTGTTCGGCACTGATTCCATTACTGATTTCGGAGGCGTTTTTCTGACGGGTTAATAAGCCTTCAACTGATGCTTTTTTGTATGTAGCAGTTACCACCACATCCTGAAGCCCCTTTGCATCTGGTTTTAAAGAAACATCCAATGGCGTGGCTTTGTCAGCCTTTACTGTTACGTCGCTTATGCGTTTAGTCGCAAATGAAATATAACTGATTTCTACCGTATAGGTGCCTGGATCTACATTAATGCTGTAACTTCCGTCGCTGGCCGTTTGGGTGGCTCTGCCCGTTTCGATAATTTTGATGGAAGCACCAGGGAGGGTTTCTCCCTTTTCGTCGAATATTTTTCCTGATATCCGGCCCGGTTTTACCGGATCTGGTAATTTATAAAGCAATATCGTATTGGCATCAGCAAACCTATATGTTACTTTGGTGCCCGACAATATTTTTTTGAGGATTAACTCAGGTGGCATATTCTTTGCCTCAAGGTTTATTTTTTCGATCGGGCTGAAAATCGATCTGTTGTAATTGATGGAAAATCCTGCTTTTTCTTCTAATAACGAAAGTGCATCAGGTATACTTTTTGCAGCTATCTTAATACTCAAACCGCTTTCTTTAGGCGTTTGCGCAAAGCTGCTGGCCATGCCCTGGTTAAATAAAAAGGTACACAGTACCATTATAGCTACCATAGGGCGGTAATCCAAATTGATAAAATATTCTTTTATATAGTCGTAAAATCCTATTTTCATAGGTTCAAGATGTTTTTTAATTCTCACGGGTTAAAAACTTTTGTTTTAGGAGCTGGATTGTTCGAGCAATCCGGCTCCTTGTTCATGTAAAGTGGTTTAATTTGTTTTTCGTAGGTATAATCCGGTTTATTGCGCCTTTTGTAGCGCTATAGCATATCGCTAACTCATCATTGACAGCCCTCCCCCCATACGGTAATTGTTTTGTTCGCAGTATCTATTTTATATTTTATTTTCTTGCCGCTCATTATGCGGATTTCTTCCATTATATCTTCAATGCTTTTGTTTGTAAATGTGGCATTAAACCTGCACAGGTTTAATTTATTATTCTTGAGTTCGAAATGAACATTATAATACCTTTCCAATGATTTAAGCATATTGGGCAGGCTCATGTCTCTAAAGGCAAAGCTGTTTTTAATCCAGGCATTTACTTCGGTGATGCGCTCCTTACTTATGGTATAATTGTGTGCCTTTAGATGATATGATAACTTCATTCCTGGAGTGAGGAGTGATAAATGTTTTAATTTACCTTCACGGTCTTCTGAAACACCTACTTTTCCAGTTCTTACTGCTACACTGAAAGTACCATCTTTAGGGTAGGCATATATGTTAAAAGAAGTGCCCAAAACCCTGGTCTGCATTTGTCCGCTGTGTACTATAAAAGGGCTGGTGATATCATGTTTTACTTCAAAGAAAGCTTCACCTTCCAATCGGATACTTCTTAGTTTGCCCTTAACAAAATGTGATGGCCAGGAGAGTTTACTTCCGGCACCAAGGTATACAATAGAACTATCAGGCAAAATCAACTTTACTTTTTCGCCTTTTTGAGTGGTTTTAGTTAGAAAGGCAATGGCTGTTTGAACAGGTTGTTGCGCTTTCTTAAATGTATACCAGCCTAGCGCTGCAGAAATAATTACTACTATTGCTGCAGCATATTTTAATAGTAGGAAGCTTGATCTCACTTGTGGTTGGCGTTCTTCAACTTTATCCCATATCTCTGCCAGGCCTTGAATAGCAGTTAAAGAATGATCGGTTTCGCTTTTTTGTTCTGCCCAGGCCCTTTCCATTACGTCATGAAATTCACTATCTGCGTTTGCCGGATCGGCCAGATACTCCATCAGGATTTTTTCTTGTTCCTGAGTGGTTTCACCTGCTAAATAATGTTCAAATAGTATTTTAATGTTTTCTTTCACTTTAATATTTGTAAGCTTTTATGCTGCGCACTACTGTATATATGCGCAAGACTTGGCATACAGCTATAGGGAAATGAAATTTATTTTAAAAAATTAATGGAGATGGATTAATTGCCAATAATCAATTCGCCAATCCTGAATCCTATGAAGATTTTCTAGAATGAAATGAATAAATAGATCTCTCCATTTCGCTGCGCTTCAGTCGAGATGACGACCATTTTATTATTGATCAATTTGTCATCCTGAATGCAATGAAGGATCTTTTATAATGAAATGAATAATAGATCTCTCCATTACGCTGCGATTCAGTGGAGATGACGACGTTTTATTAGATCCTTAAGATGGAATAAAATTACGCTAATTTTGGGCACAGAGGTACAGAAACACGGAAGATTTAACTCGTTTTGTCAATCCTGAGGGATAATTTATTGGATAAAAATCAATATGAATGACGTATACATTTATTTTTTTTGCCCCAGGGCAAAGCCTTGCCTCGGCTCGCCGCCACCGAAGGGCTCTTTCTTTTTGATGTCAAAAAGAAACAAAAAACACCGGCTGAAAATTTTTCTTTCGAAGCCAGTGGGATGGCTTTGTCAGTAGAGCCCGAAAAATTTGTTAGGCCGGATTTAAGTAGAACGGGGATACCGTGCTATGGCCTAGTTGGGTGGAAATGCGAAAGTATTTAAAATGCTGATTAATAATAACTTGTAAAATGGTGTCAATGGTAGTATAGTCGAAGGATCTTTTGCGATGGAAAATATAAATAGAGGATCGAGATGATGATCGCGGTAGCAAACGTCCCACGCCAAACGCTCCACGCTGATCGCTCAGCAAAACATCATTACTACCAAAGATATTATCGTTTCTGGCGAATAAGTCTTAAAGTATTTCCGCATAATGCCCAGTGATTTTTTAAGGTGATTGTTCACCGTGTTTTTAGAAATGCCCAACAACTGCGATATTTCTTCATGGGTATGGTAGTCATTACGGCTCAGTAGGTATATTTTTTTTACTTGCGGAGAAAGACTTTCTATCGCTTCATGGGCCAATTGTTTCGATTCTTTTGCATCAAGTTCATCTTCGATTGCATTAAAAGATTGCTCCTGTACTAAATTTTCGCAGCTATAAGCTTTTTCTCTTGCTTTTTTACGGAGTGTGCCCAAAAAATTATTACGGATAAGGGTATAAATAAAAGCATCGAAATTTTTTTCCGGATCTATTTTAGACCTGTTTTCCCAAAGCCTAACAAAGCTGTCTTGTGTAAGTTCTTCAGCTTCTTCGCGGCAGCGGGTAAAATGGAAAGCATAACCAAATATCTTTTGGCGGTACTTGTGGTAAATTTCATTAAAAGCGGCCGAATTGCCAGCCTTTAATGCATTCAGGAGGTTTATGTTTTTAAAATCTTCCAACTTTTCCATGAGTAGCGGTTAACGGTGGCAAGTTAGGGCTTGCGTTTAAAGTTAATGTTAAGCTAATGAGAACCTTTTCTATCGGTGGGTAATAACCATGCCCTGCTGCGCAGATTCGGTCCTCGAATCCATTAAAATATTTCCAGGTTGGAAAGTTCCTAAAAGCTGAGAATTAAGGTTGAAGCCAGTTTTGTTTACTTTACCGCTTATCCTTGCCATCGCTGCTTTTACCAGCGGGTCGGCCTGATCGCCAAGCGGGAGCAGGGGTAAAGTATTAATTTCATTTACACTTACATCGGGTAGGATACCTGTACTGTAATTCCCGGCTCCTTGAGCATTAAATAGTTTATAGACAATTGGGTGCATTTCCCAATTGACCTTTTTTGGGATCCGCGCATCAAATATTTTGAACGACGCTTCATCTTTTCCCCTTGTTTTTTCACCAATCTGTATCACCTGGATATAAGGTTTTAAATTATTGATCATCACTTCAGAAGCGGATGC
>Ga0163162_10000451_pt1 | contig 38093 bp, 30 predicted proteins | sample S55metaG_FD_115310 | JGI IMG/M metagenome (GOLD analysis project Ga0163162, IMG submission 115310) | Switchgrass rhizosphere microbial communities from Kellogg Biological Station, Michigan, USA - S5-5 metaG | ecosystem: Host-associated > Plants > Roots > Rhizosphere > Soil | place: USA... | reverse complement strand
TGCGCGCTGCGGTGACCATGGCCTCGCTTAACAATCCGGCCATAAGTTCAGCCGACCGCAGGTCCGCTTCGCGGAAAGAATTGGCGCGAGCAAAACGCAGCTCAAGTACGCCTGCAACCTGTCCTGCGTGATACACCGGCACGGCAATGAAGCCTTTCACATCGCGCTCACGAAAACTCTCGGAGTCCACGTGCAGGCTCGGAGTGACATCCGGATAATTCAGCGCGGATCCTTTATTGATGCAATCCGCGGAGAGGGCGGACTCCGGAGCGATACGCGTACCCGCGTCCTGCGCCGCGCTACCGGTGGCGGCACGATAAAAGAGCTGTCCTTTGTCGATAATTCCGATGGCGGCGCCGGAAGCATTGGTGATCTTCTGCACTCTCTCGGCTACCAACTCCGCGGCAGCAGTCAAATCCAGCTGCAAGGTCTGAATCAGTTTTTGCGTTTCTACAATCGCGGAGAGATTTTCCGCGAAATCTGCCTGCACTCCCTTTGCGCGCAAACGATCGTTGTGCTCCTGGAGCACATGCGCCGCCTGGAGAAGTTGCTGGAACGAGGCCTCGTCCAGAAGGGGCTTACGTTGCGGGCTGGTGGCAGTTTGGGTCAAGCGAATGAAACACTCCAGCCGGCGGGGGAATCCGGTAACCCTATTGTAATGCAATCCATAAACCAAACGGACTTACCGCGGCATACACCAAAGTTTGCTCTAATTTGAGGGCAGTATCAGGGATATGGTTGGCATTGATCGTTAAATCTTTGAAGCACATCGATTTAGTTACCTCGTCTCGTATTTCCCGAGTTTTGTTTGTTTTAGGCACCTCGCCGAAGTAAAAGCGTGCCCCCCGTAACGCCTGCGACTGTGCAAAGTTGTGCACTTTCGTCGGATTTAGCCCTGCAGCCAGCATTGAGCTGGCTATGAACTTTCCAAGTGGATTTCATTGCGCGCCAGATAGAAATGAACCGCCGGAGTGATGATCAGGGACAGCACCATTGATACCAGAACGCCTCCGATCACGGCGATAGCCAGGGGTTGCAGCATTTGCGCGCCGGCTCCGAGCGCGAATGCCAAGGGAAGCATTCCAGCTACAGTGGCGAGCGCTGTCATCACAATGGGACGCAGACGGCGCCGTCCGGCTTGCAGCATGGCGTTTTCCGCGGAGAGTCCCGTCGCGCGGAATTTCTCGTCGGCGTCGAGAAGAAGAATTCCATTTTTCGCCACGATCCCCACCACCATGATCATTCCCATGAAGGACGAGACGTTGAAGGTGGTACGCGTGATCATGAGAGCGATGAACACGCCTGACGTCGATAGTAATGCCGACGCAACGATTGCCAGAGGAGCGGCAAACGATCCGAATTCAAAGAGCAGAACGATAAACACCAGAACAATCGCCAGAAGCAGGACGAGCATGAGATCACTGAAAGACTTCTGTTGCTGCTGGTAAGTGCCACCGTATTCGACGCGAATACCAGATGGCAGGTGCAATCCAGAGACTGTCTTCTGGACGGCGGAGACTGCATTTCCCAGGTCCGTGCCTTCGAGGCGCGCGGTCACCGAAACATTGCGCTGCAGGTTCTCGCGGCGAATTTCGGTTTGCGGCGGAAGCTCGACGATTGTGGCGAGCGCTCCGAGAGTTGCCGTCTTCCCTGTAGTGCTGGTCAGCAAGGTGTCGCGAATGGCCTCAAGCGACGCCCGATGTCCGGCAGGGAAGCGCACGCGCACCACGTAAGGACGATCATTGCTGACCACGGGAGCCGCAGCGGGTTCGCCTTCCAGAATCGCAGCGGCATCAGTGGCGATTTCTTCAGGTGTGAATCCGGCACGGGCCGCGATGCTGGGATTGATTTGAAAAGTGGTGGCCGGCCCGCTGATGGTATTTTCGATTCCGTTTAGCACGTCAACCACACCGGGAACTTTTCCGATCGCATCCGCGACTTTCGGAGCCCAGGCTTCAAGCAGCGCCGGGTCTTGCGAAAATAATTTGATCTGGACAGGTTCCGGTTCGCTGGTTAGATCACCGATCATGTCCTGCAGCACCTGGACGAACTCGACTTGCACGGCAGGCTCCTGCGCGGCGACTTTGGCCCGCACATCTTCGATGACGTCGTCGATGGCGCGGCTGCGATCTTTTCTTAACTTAACCAGGATGTCGCCGCGGTTTGCCTCGGTGACCGCAGCCAGTCCGAGTTCGAGGCCGGTGCGTCGGGAAGTGCTTTCAACCTCGGGAATAGAATTCAGAATCTGTTCCATATGACTCACCATGCGATCGGTTTCCGCGAGCGAACTGCCGGCAGGCGTCCAGTAATCCAGAGTGAATCCACCTTCATCCATTTCCGGCATCAGGTCGGAGCCGGAATAGCGATAGCAAACGAAAGATGCTGCTATCAAGACCAGGCTCAAACCTGCCAGCCATAAAGGATGGGCGAGAGCGCGGCGCAGCCACCTGGAATGGAATTCGACCACTCTTCTGAAGAATGTCCCAAGCGAGGCCTCTTCGGCGGCGAGCAGGCGTGCCCGCGCTTCCTCTTCCGTCGCCGCAGGGGGCAGGCTTGGGAGTTCCGGCTTGCGCCTGCCGATGAAATATTGGCTCAAGCTCGGAGTCCAGGTCAGCGCCAGCGCCAGAGATGTGAACAACGAAACGCCCATGGTCACAGCCAACGCGCGAAAAAATGTTCCCGTAACTCCTGTGATGGAAATCAGTGGCAGGAAAACAACCACGGGAGTGACGGTTGAGCCGATCAGAGGAATCGTAATTTCCTGCAGCGCATTGTGTATGGCCTGAAGCCTGCCTTCACCAGCGTCGCGATGGAGCACGATGTTCTCGACCACGACGATGGCATCGTCAATCACCAGCCCAACAGCGGCGGCAAGTCCTCCCAATGTCATCAGATTGAAACTTTGATTGAGCAGCCTGAGCGCGATGAATGTCACCAGCACCGTGACCGGAATTACTAATCCCGCAACGATCGATGTTCCCCAGTCGCGCAGGAAAACCACGAGAATGATCGAAGCCAGAACCAGGCCGATCAAAATGGCATCGCGCACGCTTTTGATGGAGTCGCCCACGATGATGGACTGATCGTAGAAAGGTTTGATCTCGATTCCAGGAGGAAGCGACTTGCGAATCTCCTCAACCTGATTGTGGACTTCGTCCGCAACCTGCACCGTATTGCTGTCCGGTTGCCGATTAATGTTCAGCAGCACGGCAGGCTTTCCGTTGGCAGTAACAATTGTGTAGACCGGCTTCACTCCGGGAGTGACCGTGGCCACGTCTCCGATGCGCACGGGAATTCCCGCGGCCGTGTTCTTGATGACTGTGTCCGCGATTTGCTGTGGAGTTCGCACTTGCCCGCTCACCAGCGCGAGAACCAGTTGATGATTGCGTTCGAACAGTCCCGGGGAATCGATCAGATTGGTGCGCCGCATTGTGTCCAGAATATCGGTGACAGTGACGCTTGCGGTAAGGAGCTTCGCGGGGTCGGGCGTGATGTGAAATTCCGGCTGCTGTCCGCCCTGCACCAACACCGAGGACACGCCATCCAGCCGGTTGAGTCGTGGTTTGATCTCGTAAGTCGCCATCTCCCAAAGTTGGGTTTGTGAAACCGTGGAAGAAGTAAGACTGTACCCAATGATGGGGAAACTGGCGAAAGTCAATCGGTTGGCTACCACGCTCGCGGTCGGGGGCAGCTCGGTTTGAACGCGCGAAAGAGCCGCGTTTACATACTGCAGCGTCTGGAACATGTCTACATTCCAGTCGAAGAACAGATCGATTTCGGCAGATCCGCGACTGGTGATCGAGCGTACTTCCTGCAGTCCGGGAACACTGTTCACACCTTCTTCTATAGGGCGAGTGATGGTGACCATCATTTGGTCGGTGGGCATGACGCCGTTGTCTACGGCGATGAGAATGCGAGGGAAGTTGGTGGCAGGAAAAACTGCGACGGGAATGCGAAATGCCAGGTATCCGCCAACCAGAGCAAGGGTCAGAATCACGAAGATGACTGGCTTCGAATGCAGAGAGAACCAGTAATTCCGGACGGGCGATTCCTGATTATGGTTTTCCCGGCTACTTGTCATTTGCCGTTTCCACTTTGATCTTGCTTTTGTCGGGCAAGCCGTATGCACCGGAGGCGACGACGCGATCTCCCGGTTGCAGGCCTTCGATGATCTGCAGCGAATCGCCTTGGTGAACCCCGACTTTTACGGCCTTCTGGTTGGCGTGATTGTCGGCGCTCACTTGCATCACGGAAGTCGTCCCATCTTGTGCAGTGAGGAGAGCGGCGCTGGGAATGATGAGCGCGTCTGGAATGGTTTGCGCCAACATAGAAACCTGAACACTAGTGCCAGGCTTCAGAAGCTGGTCGGCGTTTTTTGTCTGCACCCATACTTCGACCGTAGTGCTGTTGGGATCGAGTGCCGGGCTGACCACCGTGATTTTCCCCTCAATCGGATCTTCCTGGCCGGGGACCGTGACTGTGGCGTGGTCGCCGACTTTCAGCAGCGCGGCTTCAGGTTGCGGAATGTGGGCGCGGGCGATGACTTGCGACGTATCCATCACCGTGAGGAGTGCAGTTCCGGCTGCGGCCATCTCTCCGCGGTAGAGCGAGCGGTCGGCTACCACGCCATCAATCGGGCTGCGGATCTCGGAATAACTGAGTTGTGCGGTCGCGCCCAGATACTTCCCCTTGGCTGATTCCAGTTGTCCCGCTGCCGATTTCAAAGTCTGTTGCTTTCCGATCTTGGTCAGGGCATCGAGATGCTGTTGTGCGATTTCGTATTGGTTCTTCGCATTGGTCAGGTCCACTCCCGCCTGGTCAAGTTCTTTGCGAGGCATCGCCCCTTGCTGAAAAAGTTCCTGCCGGCTGTTGTAAATCTTTTGTTGCGCCTCGAAGAGCTGTTTGGCGGCCTGTGCGTCCAGTTGAGCTTTTTGAACTTCCTGCGGCAAGTCGGAACCGGTAGTGGTTGCGTATGCGGCCTGAGCCTGATCGTAGGAGCCCTTGTTTTCCTGGGCTGTGGCTGCAAGGTCGGTATTCTCGAGCACTGCCAGGAGTTGTCCCTTGTGTACGCGGCTTCCTCGTTTGACGTAAAAGGTTTTGACAGGCGCGCTGATTTTAGGGCTGATCGCCGCCTGCTGCAGGGGGAAGAGAACAGCTTCGGCGCTTACAGTTCGCTGAATCGTTTCCCTCTTGACGGTAACGACCTGTACCGGGACTGCGGGTTCTTTCTCGCTGGAATCCTTGGAGCAGGCGGAGAGAAAGAGTACGGGAAGGATCGCTAAGGAGATTGCGCGCAGGCGTTGCGACACAAGTTTCCGAACACCCCCGCCCTGTCTCTCCAAAAAACGGAGAGACGAGGACGGGACACCCTCAGGGATTCGCTTCTCCGGCCTTGTTTTCATAGTCAGAAATTTCCTGTCAGAGTTTGCAGATTCGCCAGTGAAATACGGTAGCGGGCCTGGCCGTCGCTGAAAGCGTTGCGCGTCAATGTTGCTGTATTCTGCGCGTCAACTACCTCGAGGACTGTGGCTTCTCCGGCCTGGTAACGCAGCGTGGTCAAGCGCAGGCTTTCCGTACCCAGTTCCGCTGACTGGCTCAGGGAGTCGAGTTCGGAGCGGACGGTCTGAGCTTCTTCATATAGCGTGTGCAATTTCGCCAGCAACTGGCGCTGCGCGAACGTCAGTTCCACCTGCGCCTGATCACGCAATAGACTTGCCTGCTTCAATTTGCTGCGATTCGCTCCCCAGTTCCAGACTGGCAGTTGCAGTGTCGCGGTGGCAGCATATCCCAGATTGTGCACCTGGAGCTGCGATACAGGATCGAATTGCCGGGTGGCGAAATGGTTGGCATCAATTCCGTAGAAATAATCCAGCTTGAGAGAGGGCAAGAAGCCGGACCATGCTGCTCCTACTTCATGTCGAGCTTCCTGCAGTGCGCCGAGCGCTGCCCGCAATTCGGGATTCTGCCGCGCCGCAGCGGTCTGGACTTCTGCCATGGACGGTAGAGGCTCCGGGGTCTGCATATCGTCGACGACACTGAAGTGTTCATTGAAGTCCGGAAAGATCAGTACCGCGAGCTCCAGACGGCTGCGGTTCATTTCCAGCTCTGATTCCTGTAGGTCGCGCTGCTGTTGATTGAATTGAATCTGGGCCTTGATCACGTCCGAATGTGCTACCTCGCCGCCGTGCTCGAGCCGCTGGGTGATATCCAGAAAGCGCTGGCCTTGCGCGGTGGCCCGTTGCGCGGTTTCATATTTTCGTTGAGCGACGACGAATTGGTAATAGGCCTGTACGACAGTCACAATGAGGCCGCGAGCCGCGATCTCTGACCGGGCTTTTGCCACTGCTTCGGCTGCCAGTGTGCGCCGGTAGTCGGCGATCCCTTGCAGGGAGATGTCCTGGTGAACATTGCCCTGGCTCAGATATTCGTGCACGCCGTTGGCTCCAATGTACCGGCCGGTGGATGTGCCGTTGCCCTGGGTGTACAGAAAGCCTGCGTTATAGTCCACGCCCGGCAGAAGGGCAGCGCGGCCTTGCACCCGGTCTTCTTTTGCTAGGCTGTAAGCGGTGAGCGCCGCACGGTACTCAGGGCTGTTCTTGCGAGCGCGCGTGATCGCGTCCTGCAAAGTGATGGTCAGAGGGGCGGAGTTGGTGGACTGATTCGGGTCGCTGTTCGCGTCCGCCGCATTGAGGGTGTTTTGAGAGTATGCGGTGGAAAGCAAGCTCAACGCTACCAGGACCAATCCGACCGATTTGCCGGCTGCGCGGCAGAGATTTTTTGTCATTGGCTTCACCATAGGCTCCGGGGCGGCAAACCCCGAATGATACCGGAAGGTACCTTAAGGGAAACTGAAGCCAGTTGCCGTTAGTGAATTTGGGAAGGGCTCGACTTTAGTCGTGCCGCACAAAGATCGGTATAGTGAGGCTTTAGCCGCTGCGGTAGGCTTATTAGAAGAGCGAAACCTCAGGGCGCTAAAGCGCCAATCGGGTTTCGCGATGCGGCACGACTTAAAGTCGTGCCCTTCCCGTCTCGATTGTCCTAGGATTTGCCCACAGGCAGTTCTACGGTCATCCGGGTGCCTTTGCCCGGCGTGCTTTCGGCCGAAATAGTTCCGCCATAGGCTTCCACCAGCGCCTTCACGATAGCCAGGCCCAGGCCGAAGCCGCCGGTGGCGCGGTTCCGGGAAGGGTCTCCGCGGTAGAAGCGATCGAAGATTCGCGGCAGATCGCTGGCGGGAATGCCGGTGCCATTATCCTGAATAGTGACCCTTGCCTTGTCCTTAGTGTGAGCAACTGCCACTTCGACGGATGATCCTTCTGGACTATAGCGGACGGCATTCTCGATCAGATTCGTCCACACCAATTGCAGATCTTCGGGGTCAGCCCGCAAAGGAACCGGGCCGTTGGTCGCCAGATGGATGGTCGTGTTGCGAGATTGGGCGAGGCTTCGAATTCTTTCCACTGCTTCCTCGCAGGTTGAATTGATGTCGATGACGTCGAGTGCGCGCTGTTGCCGGTTTTGTGACCACTGCTCCGCCCGTGCGAGGCGAAGCATCCACTGCAGCAACTGTTCCAAGCGGTCGAGGTCTTGTAGAGAGGCCTGCAATCCTTGGCGATACTCGTCCGAGCTTCGGGGCCGCTGCAGCAACGACTGCAGCGTAGACTTCAGGACTGCCACTGGCGTCTTCAACTCGTGCGCCGCGTTTCCGATAAATTCTCGTTGCTGTTTGAACGAGTACTCGAGTCGCGCCAGCATCTGGGTCATCGAATCAGTCAGCGGGCGCAGTTCCTCAATCTCCTCCGCTTCTCTCGGAGGCTGAAGTTTCCAACTCTGAGTCGAAACCAGCGCAGCCTGCCGGGCGAGGCTCTGCAGTGGCGACAGACTCTGACGGATTCGCCACGACGCCAGCCAGGTGGTTGCTCCCAGCAAGAGCAAGCTGGCGAGGAAAATCGAGATTCCTGCCACTTTCACCTGCTGCCGTATCCGGACGGTAGGAGTGGCATAGACGATAGTCAGGGTTTGCGGCTGGAAGGATTTGCCTTCTTCGCGGTCGAGGATCGGAACATGAGTCATGCGTACTGCGTGGTAGGGAACTCCGGCATAAGTAAAATTCCAATGCTGGCTGGGACCGGGCTGGAACTGCAATCCGTCAGGCCAGTCTTCTGAACGAGTCAGAAACCCGGTACGGTCGGCCCAGACCATGAACTGGTCAGGGTGGTTGGGATCGATCGACTCAGGCAACAGGCTGTTGTCGAAGTAGACATGCCCGCTGGCATCTTCGGTGTAGCGCACCAGCACGGCCACGCTGGTCGCGTGAGCCTGCATGCTGGTGTCGAGGGTCGAGAGCAATCGCGAATAGGTCACTACCACGCCGATTACGACCAGTCCTGCAGTGAGGATGATCTGGGACAGCAACACTGAAGCGATCAGCCGCCGTTGGATGGAGTCGCGATGCATGTGCGTTCTGGCTTGGAGTCTTTCTAGAACATTCTGCCTTAATCACTCCTGAAGCATGTAGCCCTGTCCTCGCAAAGTGCGGATCAATTGCCGCGACGAGCCCTCGTTCAGCTTGCGGCGAAGCCCGGAAATATAGACTTCGATCACGTTGCTGAATTTTTCCCAGTTGTAATCGTATAGATGCTCCAGCAACTCGGTCTTCGAGACTACGGCCTTGGGACGGTGAGCTAAATACTCAAGGACGCGATATTCCATGGCGGTGAGCGTGATTTCCCGGCCGCCCCGCTGCACCGTGCGATTGACCGTATTCAATTCGAGATCTCCAATGGTGATGACCGGCGAAGGTTGCCCTTTTCCGCGACGGATCAGGGCCTTGGTGCGGGCCAGCAGTTCGCCCAGGTCGAAGGGTTTGGTCAGATAATCGTCGGCGCCAGCGTTGAGCAGGGCCACGACCGATTCCTTGTCATCCCGCGCGGTCAGGACCAGGACTGGAGTGTGCTGTCCCGACTGTCTAATTCTCCCGAGTAGTGCCATGCCATCCAGTTTGGGCAGCATAAGGTCGAGCAGCACGGCGTCGTAAGCATTTGATTCCGCCATGAACAGGCCTTCCTGGCCATCGGCGGCGATATCCACGGCATAGCCGGCGCTCTCCCGCAAACTGCGGGCAACATTTTCCGCCAGCCGGAGCTCGTCTTCCACCACTAGCACGCGCATGCTGTACCCCCGCGGTTCGATTCTATCCCTGACCTGTCGCTCCAAAAGCTTAACTGGTTCGGACCGCAGTTGGAAATCCGGTTCCAGTCAGTCACTGGGACTTCGGAGGCAGCACCTCCAGGTTTCCGACCCATTGCGGGACGAATTGTCCCGATTCTGGACGAAAGAAATTTGTCCAGGCACCATGGGCCATAGACCAAAAAGCAGTATTCACAAGGATTTGACGCGGTTTTGTGGTATCGAGAAACTTTGGCGGATAAGTTGCTTCTTAGTATTTCCGATCGCCACCGAAAAACAGAGTACGGGGCAAAGATTTAAAGATCGGCGATCAGCTAAGGAAACTTCATGTTGATCCTGAACCATATCAAGATTACGCCACGCGACCGCGAGGTGCTGCAGTTGCTGATGGAAGGATGCAGCAACAAGGAAATCGCGTCGCAACTGAACATTAGTCCGAGGACGGTGAAGCAGCACTTACGCACCCTTTTCCTTCGGGCGGGAATCCGTGACGGAAGAAAACGGGTAAAACTCGCAACCGCGATGTTCGCCAAGGAGCAGATGACATCATGCAACCACGTGAACGGTTAACCGACAAAGAAATGCACGTTGCGGCCCTGGTCTGGGAAGGTCAGACCAATCGCGAAATTGCCAGCGTCATTGGCACCACCGAGCAGGTTGTCAAGAACTATCTGCGCAACACCTTCGACAAACTCGGAGTGTGGAGCCGTCTCGAACTAGCGATCTACGTTGCGCGTTATGGGGGCGACCGCTGGCGGAATGAAATCGCCCTGGCTATGACGACTGCGATGCCTGAGGCGAACGCTCCTTTGAGCTGATCGGCCATGCTGACAGGGGAGCCTCTCCCTCTCCCCTTTGAGCTTCCCTCAAGAAGGTCGCGATCATTTCTCCTAATTGGCAGAGGGACTACGTCCTCAAGGCTAGGGTCTCTGGGAAAAGACTGCAAAACCTTGCATTTCAGTATTGACCTGTCCCTGAATACATCCCGCAAGTTATTGATTCATATGAGGCTACTTGCCGTTCGGTGGCGTCTTCATCCCGGCAGCCCAATTGCATTCCTCAGAGTGGGGCGTGATCCCAGGACCACCCGGCGCTTTCCCCTAAGCCAGCCCAGTCCGACCCCTCGAGGCGATGATGGCGTACAAGGAAACGTTTTGGATGGCTTGTGACTCAACCGAACAACTGCGAGCGGAATATGGTCCGTTTCACACCCGCGCCGAGGCCGAACGGGAAGCCAGAAAGCTGGCGTTTGGCTACCTGCTGCGCTACGAACACATCATTGGGGACAAAGAAGACATCCAGGAGGTCCGCTGTATCTTCGTGGAGCTGCCTCCGGGCCCGGTGGCTGTACCGAACCGGCCGCTAGTCCGGAAGCTGCACACCCGTTGCGCTACCTGCGGCGAGACCGACATTCACGATGAGCCCTGGCAGGCAGAAGTATGGGCTGACATCCACGAATTCGAGCACACCCGTCACCGGGTCCGCCTTTTCGAGCAAACCCGGGCCGAGGGACTGAAAGAGATTGCCGACTGGCGCGATACCTGCGCTTAAAGGCAAGTTTCAAAATTTCATGTTTCAAGGTTTCAAACCCCTGAAACCTTGAAACTCTGAAACTTCCGATACCTGATCGTCGACCCTGGACGGGCACGCTTCAAACCTTCAAATACAAGGTTTTGAAACCTTGAAACCTGGAAGCTTTGAAACCTGATTTTCCCCAACCTTGAAACTTTGAAACCTGATTGCTAATCTGTTGGCCGCAGCCTGCGGACAAAACCATGATGCTGGTCATCTCTGTTCTTCTTGCTCTGGTTCCACTGCTCGGCATTGTCTGGATCGTGCTCTACGGTTCGATCACAACCGTGGACGGATTGTTTATGGCGCTGATCCTCGCGGCCATGTCGGGTATCGTCGGCTTGAATGTTTTGCTTGAACTGCGCAAGCTTCGCTCGGGCCCGCGCGTATCTTCGACACCTACGGCCACCGCATCCGGCGGGTTGAGGCAGAGGGGCAAGGTGGAGAGCGTGCAGTTCTACGAGTCGGGCGTTGGCCAGCCCAACAAGTCGATCGTCACCTTTTCTGACGTAGGCGGCGCATCGAACCTGCTGGTTCTTGAGGGCGACATGCGAAACGCTCTGCCCGTTGGCCAAAAACTGGATGTCACTTTCCGCAAGGAAAGCGGGCACAACGTATTGGTGGACGTCGACTACGCCTGAGAGATTTTCCCCGTCTCAACAACGTTACGAACGTAACTGCAGAAATCCCTTTTCTCGCTAATCTGGACTGTCCAATGCAGTACAAATTCTAGGGAGCACTGTTCCCGGACAGCGTAGCTTGTGCTTACGAGAGGAGAGGGCATGTCGGAACCTGAAGACGACAAGGCAGTCCAACCCTCCGTACTGATTCGCGCGGACGAGATACAGGAGCAGATTCAGCAGCTCTCGGGACGCGACCTGCAGCTCTGGTCCATCGGAATTCTGTTGATCCTGGTCCTGACTTCGGGACTACTGGCGCTGGTCATTCCGAACCTGGTGTGGGCGCAGCGCATGGTCCATGTCGAACACTTCTACTTACCGCAACTCTTTTTCGGCCTGATCTCTCTAGTCCTGCTGTTCAATATCTATCTGCTCTCACAAAAGAAAACGCTGAACAACACGCGCCTGGCACTGATTCGTGAGCTGGTGCTGAACGAGCGCCTGGAAAGCCTTTCTCTTATTGATCCGCTGACCCAGCTTTTGAACCGGCGGGCGTTAAATGAGCTCGTCCCGCGGGAAGTAGCTCGCGCCAACCGGCTGGGCAACAGCCTGACTTTCATGGCGATAGATTTAAATGGGTTCGGCGCCATCAGTTCCAAGTTCGGAGCGCTTGAGGGCGATAAGGTCCTGCTCGAATTTTCCAAGATATTGCGCACTGTCTTCCGCGGCGCTGACCTGGCCTTTCGCCAGGGCGGAGACCAGTTTCTGATCATGATGCCCGACACCACCGAAGAACAGGCTGACAATCCGGTGCAGCGCATTCTCAAGGAAGTCGACCAGTGGAACCTGTCCAGCAAAAAGGGTTACGAAGTTTCCTTCACCTGGGCTCTGGCTCCCTATGTCACGGGATCAGACGCCGAAGACGTCCTGCGCACCATCGATCGCAAGATGTATTCCAAGAAGCACAACCTGGTGCCGGTGTTCTAGGGCGTTCCTTAGTGGTGACTTGGATTACTTCTTTAACTCAGCCACTATCCTTCGGGAGTTTTCGGCTGTGCGCTCTCACCTAACATGGTTCTTCCGTTGGCTGTTGCCTCTTGTGCTCACGCTGAGCGCAACTCCTCTGACCCTTGCCGCCGACTCGCAATGGATTGAAATCAAGTCTCCCCATTTTTCTGTGGTGACCGATGCTGGAGAAAAGCGTGGGCGCGAAACCGCCATGCGCTTCGAGCAGATGCGGGCCGTCTTTGGGACTTTGCTCACGAAGGCGAACGTGAATATCCCCATCCCTTTGCAAATTGTCGCCTTCCGTAATTCCAAAGAGCTTCGCCAGTTTGTACCTCTGTGGAATGGAAAGCCGGTGCAGCTGGCAGGGCTTTTTCAGGGAGGCGAAGATCGCAGTTTCATCATGCTTGATATGTCCACGGAGAATCCCTGGGCCGTCGTCTTCCACGAATATGCGCACCAGTTGATGAACGGCGTCCTGACCGCGCGAGTCGATCCGTGGTTTGAAGAAGGCTTCGCAGAATACTTTTCCAGCATCGAGGTCGATAGCAAAGAGGCGCGGGTCGGCAAGATTCCGGAAGATGAGTATCTGATATTGCAGCAGCAAGGGATGATGAAGGTCGGCGATCTGTTCCGGGTGCAGCAGAATTCTTCGACCTACAATGAGAGCGGCAGCCACCGCACCGTCTTCTATGCGGAATCAGGGATGGTCATGCACTATCTCTACGACAACAGCCTGATTCCGCAGCTTTCAAAATATTTCGTATTGAAGCTCGACCAGAATGTTCCGGTCGAGAGTGCCATCCAGCAGAGCCTGGGCATGAGTGCGGCGGATTTCGACAAAGTACTGCGCAACTATGTCAGCAGCGGCCGCTTCAAGTATTTTCCGACGCCCACGCCGCCGAACATTGTGAGCAGCGCCTATGCCATGCGATCGCTTAGCCCATCCGACAGTGGCGCTGTGATGGCCGATATCCATCTCCACTCGCGCGATTATCAGGAGAAAGCAATCGCGGAATTCCAGGACATATTGAAGGGCGATCCGAACAATGCCGCGGCGGCGCGTGGACTGGGATACGCCTACCTGCAGAAGCAGGATCTTACCCAGGCGGGGGAATACTTCAAACGCGCGGCACAGGCTGATTCCAAGGACCCCCGTGTGCATTATTACTCTGCGATGCTGATGAGTCGTGAAGGCGCATTTACCGATCATTCGGATTTGCCGGAGATGATCAAGCAGCTTGAAACTGCGATCGCACTCGATCCCAACTTTGCCGATCCCTACAGCCTGCTTGCGTTTGCCCAGATGTATGACGGAGATCCGGCCAAGGGATTGGCCACGATCCAAAAGGCAGTGGCTTTGAGTCCGCGAAACGAAATTTATCAATTCGACCTGGCGCAGATGTATCTGAACAATCGGCAGCCCGATCCGGCGATTCCAATCTTGCAAGGCTTGGCCAAGAATGGTAGCGCTGAAATATCAGCCCGAGCCAATGGAACTCTGCAGCAAGCCCTGCAATTCAAAGCGGCGATGCAACAACAACCGATACAGGGTTTTAGTATCGTTCCCGACGACGGAGCGGCAGACAACGGGAACCCGGTTCCTGGCGGCTCTGTGAGGATGAAGAGTTCGCCGCCTGCCGAGGACGTGCATCCGATTCCCGATCAAACGCCGCCCAGATTTCTGAAAGGCACAATCGTCAGTGTCGATTGCTCGACGCCACCCCACGCAACGTTGACAGTTCTTTCCAGCGGCAAAACCTGGAAGATGCAAGTCGCCGATAGCAAACACGTATTGCTGATCGGATCGGACACGTTTTCCTGCTCATGGAGCAAACAGAAAGTCGCGCTTAACTACCGCGAAACGGCTGCGGGCGAAGGGCGTGTGTTTTCGATTGAGGTTCAGTAAGAATCGACATGAGAAGAGTGGCAACAATCCGAGTTCTTTGTGTTCTGTTTCTGTTGATAGCCGAGCGTAGCTTGGCAGAGTCCTTAAAGCTGGAAACCTGGAAGGCGAATGAGGATGCGGCTGCGCACGCCTCGAAGCTAGCGCACTTTTCCGAGGCTGAAAAGCTCCTTCTAGCAAACAAGGAAATGTCTGAGAAGCTCCCTTCTGAGGACGCGCGCTTTCCGCGCACCATTTTTGATCTCGCCCAAGTCTATCGGGCTGAGGGTAAGTACTCCGAGGCCCTCCCCCTGTACGCGCGAGCGCTGGAAATCTACACGCGACTCTACGGTCAGGAATCGAGAGAAATCGCTGATACGCTCGAGGGCGAAGGAGAGCTCTTCTATAGTTTGAATGACTATGCTCAGGCCGGGCAGATTCTCACGAAATCGTTGGCCATGCGACAAAGGCTTTTACCGAAGGATAGTCCGTACATTGCCCAGGTGAAGAACGATTTGGGTGAGGTCTACACGGCCACGGGCGCGTTCGATCAGGCGGAGCCGCTGCTAACCGAGGCTTTCGCTTTTCGCAAGCAGACGAGTCCGACAAGCTCCGATATCGCCGAGTCGCTTGAAGCGCTCGGCGTCTTATACCGCAAAACCGGACGCCTGAACGAATCGGAATCAAGCTTCCGCGATGCCGTCAGCATCTACGGGAAAACAGTTGGGGGCGAGCATCCCGATTACGCTGTTGCGCTGGAAAATCTGGCTCTGACCTGCGAGGCCAAGCGAGATTTCGACACTGCGGAACCGTTGTTGTATCGGGTGCTGGAAATCAGAAAGGCCGTCTTTGGCCCGGAACATCGTGACGTAGCAGCCAGTCTCGACAATCTGGCGGCGCTGAAAAAGTTAGAACACCGGCCTCTGGAAGCGGCAGCTCTTTACGAACAGGCCATCCCGCTGTGGGAGAAAATTCTCGGTAAAGATAGCTCTGACCTCTCGCCCGACTTGAACAACCTCGCCGCGATATACGACATGGGCAACGACAGGTTGAAGGCCGAGCCCCTGCTGTTGCGCGCGATTGCGTTGGATGAAAAGGCTCTGGGTCCGGAAAGTCCGGAAGTAGGGACTGATCTGAACAATCTAGCCTTTCTATATCTGCTCAGCCACAGGTTTGATGAATCGGAAAAGACCTATCGGCGGGCATTGGCGATCCGGATCAAGGCATTCGGAGAAGCTGATCCGGCTGTGGTGGAGACGCTGGGCAGCTACGCATCAGCATTGCGCGGTTTGCATCGCTACCCGGAAGCTATCGCGGTAGAGAATCGAATGCACGCTGCAGAGGCAAAGCAGACCAACCCGTCGAAATGAGTCGGCTGGGCCACTTCATCCGTTGCACAGATCATCGCTTTGCGATGATCTGTTCCGGTCGGGATGACAGAGTTGGAGAGATCTGAAGAACCCCCACCCAAGCCAAAATCGGGCTTGAGTGGGCCACTACCCAGAGCTCAGGCATTTCGGCGTGACAACTTACTCGCGGCGGCTTCATCCACCAGCCAGATTAATTTGCCGTTTGTAGGCCGGACTTTTTGCGACGGCAAACCTGCCGCGCTGTTCTCCAAAATGTCGTGCAGGATCGGAGCTTTGTCTGGTCCGCTGGCGAGGAATGTTACACATGCGGCCGCATTCAGGACGGGATAGGTGAAAGTGAGGCGGTCGGTGTTGAATTTCGGCACCCAGTTTGCGACTACCATGCGCTGGGTTTCGTTGAGCGCGGCGGTGCCGGGGAAAAGGGAAGCGGTGTGTCCGTCGGTGCCGGTGCCCAGGTAGATCAGATCGAAGCGTGGGAACTGGCCGGGCGAGAGATGGAAGAAATCTTTGATCACCTGCTCGTATTGCAGGGCTGCCGCAGCTGCGTCTTTTTCCTCGGCATGAATCCGAAAGACATTTCCTGCCGGCACCTGGATTTTCGAAAGCAGTGCTTCGTTGACCATCCGGTAATTGCTGTCAGGATCGTCTGGCGGAACGTGACGCTCGTCGCCCCAGAAAAAATAGATCTTGTCCCACGGGATGCCGGGTTTGGTGGCCAGCAGCGAGTAAAGAGTTTTCGGCGTGGAGCCGCCGGATAGAGCGACGGTGAATCTGCCGTTGGTCCGTACCCCTTCGGCAGCCTGAGCGGCGAATGTTGCAGCCGCGGTTTCGAATAAGTCCGCTGCAGTTTTCAGAATACGAATTTCAGGTTGGGCCGGCATGTTGAAATCACCTTACGCTGGGACTGCATCGGCAGCCTTGAACATTGCGCAGCGGGCAGCTCCCAACAGGGCGATGCGGTCGTTGGTGATCACTCTGACGGGTATGGATTCGAGCAGAGCCTGCATTCTGCCCTTGCTGGTGAACGCCTGCATGAACAGAGGTCCGGAAAGTTTCGATAGCATTTTGGGAGCGATGCCGCCTCCCAGATAAATTCCACCCATTGCCAGAATCTTCAAGGCCAGGTTGCCCGCTTCGGCGCCGTAGATCGAGACAAAAATATCCAGCGCCTGCTCGCACAGGCCGCATTTACTGTCGATGCCGGCGCGGGAAATCGCCGCCGCCGGGTCAGAGGTAGCCATTTCGTCCTGTAACCATTGCGGAGGCGTACCGCGTTTCGTGTCACGCAGAAAATTGAAAACATTGACCAGGCCAGGACCGGAGACGATGCGCTCGAAGCTGACGTGACCGAAGCGGGTGTGCAGATAATTGAAGAGCTCGACTTCCAACTGGGTGCGGGGAGCGAAGTCCGCGTGACCGCCTTCGCAGGCGAAAACGTGATGCTTGGTTCCGTCCCAGTACATCCCGGCTTCTCCGAGCCCCGTTCCAGCGGCGATTACTGCCTGATTTCCGACCGGCTGCCCCTTCACCTGGTTGAGCGTAACTACGTCCTTCGCATCCAGGGCCGGAATGCCCCAGGCATTGGCTTCGAGGTCGTTGATCAAAAGCGCTTTCGCGATCTTGAGCTCATCCGCCAATCGCTTGGACTCGATGATCCACGGAAGATTCGAAGCCTCCACTCGGCCGTTACGCACCGGGCCGGCGATGCCGAAACATGCTGTGTCAGGATGGAGGTTCGACGTGTCAACGAACTTGGCTACTATCTCGTCGAGGCCGGAATATTCCCGGCTGGGAAAAACGGAAGCGGAGACCAGGCTGAAACGGCCATCAACGGCATCGAAGAATGCCAGCCGAGCGTGCGTACCTCCGATGTCGCCTGCCAGAATCATTTCTCGAAGTCCCTCCAGTGGCGGCCGTCGCGTTCCAGCAGATCCTCGGCCTCTTTGGGGCCCCAGGTGCCGGCGGCGTAGTTGGGGAAATTACGCGGAGGCAAAGCTTTCCAAACGTCGAGTACGGGGCTGACGACGCACCATCCGGCTTCGACCATGTCTGCGCGCTGGAAAAGCGTGGCGTCGCCAATCATGCAGTCGTGCAGCAAGCGCTCATAGCCGGTGCTGGGCATCTTTCCAAAGTAGTCGGAATATTCAAAATTCATATTGACCGCGCCCAATCGCATGGCGGGTCCGGGAACTTTCGCGGCGAAGCGTAGCGAGATACCTTCTTCCGGCTGGATGTGGAGGACCAGTTGGTTGGGCATCAGGTTTTCGACCGGCGTGTCACGGAACAACACAAACGGAGCGCGCCGGAACTGAATAACAATGCTGGTGCTGCGGCTGGGAAGGTGTTTGCCAGTGCGCAAGTAAAAGGGAACGTCCGCCCAGCGCCAGTTATCGATCAACAGCTTCATGGCGACAAAGGTTTCGGTTTTCGAATCCGGCGGCACGCCTTGCTCGCTCCGATACGCGGGTGCGCGCTCCCCTCCTACGATGCCTTCTCCGTACTGGCCGCGAACTGTGCGCGTCAGCACATCTTCAGAACTCATCGGTTGGATCGCGTGCAGAATCTTGCCTTGCTCGTCGCGGACCGCGTCGGCGCGGAACGAAACCGGCGGCTCCATCGCGGTTAGGCTGATGAGCTGCATGATGTGGTTGGGGACCATGTCTTTCAGGGCGCCAGCTTTGTCGTAGTATCCGCCGCGCTTTTCGACGCCGACGGTTTCGGCCACTGAAATCTGTACGTGATCGATATAGCGGCGGTTCCAGATGGGCTCGAAAATTCCGTTAGCAAAGCGCAACGCAATGATGTTCTGGACGGTTTCTTTCCCCAGGTAATGATCGATGCGGTAGATCTGCTTTTCGCTGGCCACATTCAACAGTTGTTTGTTGAGTAAGCGCGCGGATTCGAGATCGTGTCCAAAGGGTTTTTCGATGACCACACGCCGCCAGTGCTGGCCGTCTTCCTGCATCAGTCCAGCGCCAGCCAGTTGTTCTACCGTTGGACCGAAGAACTCAGCCGCCGTCGCCAGGTAGTACATGTGATTGCCGTGGGTGTAGTGGTCTTTGTCGACCTTGTCGAGCATCTCTTTCAACTTGGGATAGAGAGCCTTGTCGCCCATGTCTCCGCTGAGGTAATACATGCGGCGGACGAACCACTCCCACACGTCGGGGTCGACTTTGTCGGTGGCGAACTGCTGAATGTCGTCCGAAGATTTCTTGCGGAAATCTTCGGTGGAGAGAGGTGCGCGCGCGATTCCGATGACGGCGAACTCGCGCGAGAGCAAATCGTTCTTCGCCAGATTGTAGAGCGCGGGAATCAGCTTGCGGCGGGTCAGGTCTCCGCTCGCGCCGAAAATCACCATGGTGCAAGGATCGCCGAGCTTGCCGATCCGTTGCGTTTCTACCGCAGGCGTGACTTCAGTCTGGGCCATGGCTATTTCTTGCTCGGTCCCTGCTCGATGTGACCACCGAACTGCTGACGCATCGCAGACAGCATTTTCTCCGCGAAGGTATGTTCCTGCCGTGAGCGGAAGCGGGTATAGAGAGCGGCGGAAAGCACGTCGCAGGGAACCGCTTCGTCGATTGCGGCTTGAATCGTCCAGCGCCCTTCGCCGGAGTCCTGTACGAAGCCGGTGTACTCGGCCAGCGTGGGATTATCAGCCAATGCGATTGCCGTCAGATCGAGTAGCCACGAGCTCACCACGCTGCCGCGCCGCCAGACTTCGGCGATGTCCGGCAGGTTCAGGTCGTAGCGATGCTCTTCCGGAACTTCCTTGCTGGTGGCGTTGCGGAAGATGTCAAAACCTTCGGCGTAAGCCTGCATCAGTCCGTACTCGATTCCGTTGTGCACCATCTTCACAAAGTGTCCCGCGCCGGATGGGCCGGCGTGGATGTAGCCTTCTTCGGCGGTGCCTGGGATTTTGTCGCGCCCGGGAGTGCGGGGAATGTCGCCGCGTCCGGGAGCCAGTGTCTTGAAAATCGGATCGAGTTGCTGGACGATCTCTTTCGGGCCGCCGATCATCATGCAGTAGCCGCGCTCCAGACCCCAGACACCGCCGCTGGTGCCGACGTCAACGTAATGAATTCCTTTTTCCTTGAGCTTGGCGGCGCGGCGAACATCATCTTTAAAGTAGGAGTTGCCGCCGTCGATGAGAATGTCGCCGGCCTGCATCCGTTGCGCCAGGGCATCGACGGTCTGCTCGGTGGGAGCTCCTGCGGGAACCATCAGCCATGCGATTTTGGGTTTGCCAAGTTTCCCGACGAAGTCATCGAGGGAGGCGGAAGAGATTGCGCCCTCGCCGGCCATCTTCTTTACGTTGTCAGCGCTTAGATCGGTGACCACCAGTTCGTGTCCACCCTTCATCAGGCGGCGCGTCATGTTCGCGCCCATTTTGCCCAGACCGACCATTCCCAAACGCATAAATCCGCTCCTTATCCAATATTAAATCGTTTCTATAAACACGGCTACTGCTTTCCGTTGTTATAGCCTGAACCAGTGTATTATGCCGGGGCGAAAATCAGGTTAGGGCTTGGTGAAACGCCGCCGCCAGGCGGTCGAGGCCCGCCGCGATGTCTTTGCCCAGATGGACTCGCAGCGCCCGTCGTCCGCGTTCGGCAAGGACCTGAAAGTCTCCGCGAGCCTGCGCCGCTTTCACGATGCCGAACGTGTACGTCTGGTCCGGTACAGGAAGATCGGCGGCATCGTCGCACGTGACCTGCAAAAAGACTCCGCTGTTGGGTCCACCTTTGTAAGCCTGGCCGGTCGAGTGCAGGAAACGCGGACCAAATTCCAGACATGTAGCCACCCGCTTGCGATCACGCAGCGCCTGGCGCAATTTCTGCAGGAAGGTTTCGTGTTTCGAGTTCATCTCGATATATGCCAGCAGCGCAAAGTAATCGCCTGGACCGATGCGTTTAAGGTGAGCGCGCAGATACCCCGCCAGAGATTTATCGTTGCCGGCAGCCTTTGCCAAGGCATCGGCATTCACGGCGTCGGTAAATAATTTGATGCCGCCATCTTCGAGCACCGGTTTTTCTGCGGGAAGGGAACCGGTCTTTTCATATTCGTCGGTAAGATTGCGAGTCGCGATTTTGCTGGCTTCGACGTCGGGCTGGTTGAAGGCGTTGATACCGATGATCGAGCCGGCCACGGCCGTAGCGATTTCCCAGCGGAAGAATTCTTGTCCCAGATCGTAAAGATCACCGAGAGGGATGCGGACGACGGCATGCCCGGCTTGCTCGAGAGCTGCCACCTTGGCGTCCTGAGCCTTGTCCGGCGCGGATTCCAGGCGCACGTAGGCGAACACGCGATCGTTGCCATAAACGTCGGGCGACCCGATATCTTCGCGATCGACTGGGACGATGCCTTTGCCCTGTTTGCCCGTGGATTCGGCCACCAACTGTTCGAGCCACGCGCCGAGTGCTGAGATTCCCGGCGACGTGATGATGGTGAGCTTGTCACGTCCATTGCGGGCTGCGGTTCCGAGAATGATTCCGAGCAGGACTCCCGGATTCTGTTCGGCAGTAATGTTTGATCCACAAGCTTCAACCATTTCCTGCGTACGCGCGAGGAAGCGGTCGATGTCCAGACCCATGAGCGCAGCGGGGACAACGCCAAAGTTAGATAGAGCGGAGTAACGTCCGCCGATGCTGGGCAAGCCCGGGAATATGTAGCGGAAATGATCGGCCTCGGCTACCTTCTGCATCTTCGATCCGGGATCGGTGATGGCGATGAAGCGGCTGCCTGCTTTGTCCGCGCCAATGGTCTGCTTCACGCGATCGAAGAAATATTGCTTGAAAATGTTCGGTTCAAGCGTCGTGCCTGACTTGCTGGAGACGATGAACAAACTCCTGGCAAGATTGATTTTATCCTCGGAGGCCTTGACCTGTGCCGGATCGGTGGAATCGAGCACATGTAGCGCGGGAAAGCCCGCGATTTTTCCGAACGTTACAGAAAGAACGTCGGGGCAAAGACTGGAACCGCCCATGCCCAGCAGCAAGATGTCAGTGAAGTTTTCTTTCTTTATGTCGGCGACCGCGGCACGGAGCTTTTCTGCGTGTGCGATCTGCTCGCCAGTGATGTCCAGCCAGCCCAACCATTTGGCTTCATCTGTGCCAGTCCAAAGGGAAGCATCATGTTCCCACAAGAGGCGGACTTTGCCCGCGTTTCGCCAATCTTCAATGTTGGCCTTTACCGAGGCCGCAAGGGCCTCGGGCAATTTGTAGGCAGGCAGGCTTACTTTCACGCTCATTTGGATTTCGAGCTCTTTTCCACCGCTTCGAGCAGTTTGTCGAAGGCCTCGGAGAACAGGCGAACACCGTCATCGGTCAACTTGTCCGTGACTTCCTTCATCGAGATGCCAACCTTGGCTGCGGTTTCCATCGTCTTGTGGGCGGCAGCAAGATTCTCAGTGAGGCTCTGGCGTGGCTTTCCGTGCTCGCGGAAAGCGTCGAAGGTGGCGGGCGGGATGGTATCAACCGTATCCGGTCCGATCAGTTCTTCGACGTAAAGCACATCGCGGTAAGCGGGATTCTTCGTGCTGGTGCTGGCCCAGAGCACTCGCTGTACCTGCGCTCCCTTGGCGGCGAGAGCTTTCCAGCGGGGAGAGCTGAAGATGCCCTGATACTTCTCGTATGTCTGCTTGCCGTTCGCGATCGCAACCTTGCCCTTGATGCTGTTCAGTTGCTCTTGCTCGCCCGCATCCTTCGAAGACTTCAGCTTGGAATCAATGATGGCATCGACCGCGGAGTCGATGCGGCTGATGAAGAAGCTGGCAACGCTTGCCATGCGGCTGACGTCGCCGCCGTTGGCTGCATGTTGCTCCAGGCCGGCAATGTAGGCTTCGGCCACTTTCATGTAGACGTCCTGCGCGAACAGCAGTGTCACGTTCACGTTGATACCTTCGCTGATCGCCTGCTGGAACGCCGGGATACCTTCGACCGTGCCGGGAATCTTGATCATCACGTTCTCGCGCTGCACCGACTTCCACAGCCGTCGCGCTTCGTCGATGGTGCCTTTGGTATCGCGGGCAAGGTACGGTGAAACTTCGAGGCTGACGTAGCCATCGTGCCGCTTTGAGCTTTCGTAGACCGGACGAAATACGTCGGCGGCATCCTGAATATCGCGGATGGCGAGAATTTCGTAACGGCCCTTGGCATCAAGATCGGTGCGCGGCCGCAGGGAAGTAAGCAGATCGTCGTAGAGCGTGCCGCCGGTAATTGCCTTTTCGAAGATGGTCGGGTTCGACGTCATGCCGCGCAGTCCATCTTCAGCGATCAGACGCTTCAGTTCGCCGCTGGTGAGTAAGTCGCGGCGAATGTAGTCCAGCCAAACCGACTGGCCGAATTTCAAAAGATCTTTGAGAGGGTTGGTGGCTTTAGCGGTATCGAGAACTCCAGTGGGCTGCATATAACCTCTTTTCTTGGTCGTCGGTCGTCAGTCGTCGGTCTTCAGCAAAGCTTTAAACGCAACGATCTTGCTGATGACTGACGACCGACGACTGACGACTGCTTCTCTATTTTCCCATTGCCTTTCGGGCGGCCGCGACAACGTTCTCTGTCGTGAACCCGAACTTCTTCTGCAATTCCTTGATGGGCGCCGATGCGCCAAATCGTGTCATTCCTACGACAATGCCGGTTGGCCCAACATATTTCGACCAGCCAAATGTGGCGGCTTGTTCGACCGCAACGCGCGCCCTTACATCTGGCGGCAGAACCTTGGATTTGTACTCATCATTCTGGGCCTCAAAAAGACCCCAAGACGGCATGCTGACGACGCGGGCTTTCACCCCATCGCTTGTCAGCTTTTCATACGCGCTGACGCAGAGCGAAACCTCGCTGCCCGTGCCCATCAGGATGACTTCCGGCTTGCCATCGGACGCGTCGGCCAAGATGTATCCGCCCTTGGCAACGCCCGACGCGGCGCCATACTTTGAACGGTCGAAGGTGGGCATGGCTTGGCGGCTTAACACGAGTGCCGCCGGCTCATGCTTCAGTTGCATGATGACCTTCCACGCCTCGACTACCTCGTTCGCGTCTCCGGGACGCAGCAGCATCAGGCCGGGCATGGCTCGCAGCGACGCCAGTTGCTCGATGGGTTGATGCGTCGGACCGTCTTCACCCAGGCCAATGGAATCGTGGGTGAAAACGTAGATGGTCGGCAACTCCATCAGCGCAGCGAGCCGGATGGACGGCCGCATGTAGTCGCTGAAATTGAAGAAGGTGCCACCGAACGCTCGAATCTTTGAAACCGCCATGCCGTTCAAGGCCGCGGCCATGCCATGTTCGCGCACGCCGAAGTGCAGGTTGCGTCCGGTGTAGCTATCGGCCTGAAAGTCTCCGGCGCCATCGAATTTCAAGCGTGTGCGGTCGGACCCGGCCAGGTCAGCAGAGCCCCCGACCAGCCAGGGAACATTCTTGGCGATCGCGTTCAATACATTTCCAGAACTCTCGCGGGTGGCAACGCCTTTTGCGTCGGCGGGAAATGTTGGCAGGTCTTTGTCCCATCCTTCAGGCAATTCCCGCTTCTGCATGGCGTTGATCTGCTTTGCGAGATCAGGATATTTCTTGCCGTAGTCAGCGAAAAGCGCTTCCCACTTTTTCCGCGACTCACTGCCGCGCTTGCCGATTCCGTTCTTGAAATTGTCGAGCACGCCGTTCGGAACCAGGAACTTTGCGTCCTCGGGCCAGCCGTAAAATTTCTTTACCAGCCTGACTTCTTCTTCTCCCAGCGGCTCGCCGTGAGCGGCGCTGGTGTCCTGCTTATGCGGCGATCCGTAACCGATGTGGCTGTTGACGCGAATCAGCGTCGGACGGTCTTTCGTATCGAGGAAGCCGTTGTACGCGTCCGCCAGCATCTTCAAATCGTTGGCGTCCGTGACGTGAATCACATTCCAGCCATAAGCTTCGAAGCGCTTGCCTACATCTTCGGTGAACGACACGTCCGCCATACCGTCGAGTGTGACGTGATTTTCGTCGTAGATCCAGCAGAGGTTGGAGAGCTTCAGATGTCCGGCGAGAGATGCAGCCTCGCTGGCAACGCCTTCCATCATGTCGCCATCGCCGCACACGGCGTACACGTTGTAATTGAAAATCTCAAAGCCGGACTGGTTGAAGTGCGCGCCCAGCCACTTGCCGGAGATCGCCATGCCTACGCTGTTTGCGACTCCCTGTCCCAGCGGGCCGGTCGTGGTTTCAATGCCCGCGGTCCAGCGGTATTCGGGATGTCCGGGAGTCTTGCTATCGAGTTGACGAAACTTCTTGATGTCATCCAGGCTGACCGCGTAATCGCCCAGGCGTTCGCCTTCCGGATTTATGCCGCGCACCTGCGACAGGTACAGCATGGCGTAGATCAGCATGGAAGCGTGGCCGTTCGAGAGCACAAAACGGTCGCGATTGGGCCAGATGGGATCTTCAGGATCGTAGCGCAGGAATTGTTGCCACAGGCTGTAGGTCGCTGGCGCCAGCGCCATGGGTGCGCCGGGGTGTCCGGAGTTGGCCTGCTGCACGCCATCCATGGCCAGCGTTCGGATGGTGTTGATGGACAGCGTTTCCAGTTCCTTACCGGTGGCCAAAGTCTGCTCGATCGTTGCCATGAAAAAACTCTCCCTTTGGAGGGTATGTCATCAATGGATGCGGCTGGAAGTCCACGAACTCTTAACAACTATCGCAGAAATGGATGTTCGCAGTTTCTGCTAGTTGTAGTCTATCAATTTCTCGTGACCCTTGCTGTCGGGTATCTCCGGTATCAAGTTAGATGGCGAAGGGTATCGCAAAGAATCCTGTAAGGACATCCGCCCTCGAATGTCCAGGCGGAGCGAAGCTTTGCTAGTTTTGATTTTGAGGGGAGCACCGCTTCGACCGCGGCATTGCCGCAGGGTGACGAGCGGCTTCAGTTACTGAGGTGCCTCGGGGGCTGAAGCCCAACACTCAGGCACACCTATATCGAGGCCTGAACGCCTGCCGCACCCGGTTCGTCGAAACGTGGTTCTTAGAGATATGCGGGTTGGGGTGAACTAGCGCTTCAACTGTGCGAGGTATCCGTGCTCGCTGGCGTAGCCCTTAGTCGTGCTTTCCACGAACTTCAGGAAATGCCGGAGATTTTCCCGCTCCGTGGCTTCGAGCTCAGAGAATTTAATGCGGACACCAAATGACGGGCTGCTCTTGGTGACGATTCCGGTAAGAATCAATCCTTTGATCCAGATCTTCCCATTGGCCAGCCACAGGCCGATTTCCACGGAGACTCCCGATGGCACGGGCGTGGCGGTTTCAACGAAGCATCCGCCCATGCTGGTGTTGGACAAATTACCCCACACCGGAACAGCTGAGTTCCCCAGACGCAACTCGACCGCGACGAAACATCGCATGCGGGCATGACGGCGGCGGTCTTCGCCCCAGGTCGGCGTAAAGATGTCAGGCTGAAACGGTGGACTTGCCGCCGCACTGGTTGCGACCGGGGCAGGCGGTGGTACCGGTTCGGCTTCTGCCGGCTGTGTTTTGGCTGCCGCGGCAGGCGCTTTCGGAGCGGCGGCGAGTGGGCTCACTCCGCCCTTGATGTTGCGCATTGCTTCGAGCAGCACCTGGTCACGCTTGTCGGCCGGAGCCTCGCGATAAATCTGGAGCAGGTCACCGAGATGGCTCACTAAAGCCGGATCGGTCAGAAGCTGTGTCCAATCCGCACCAGTGCCGGAATACTTAGGGTCAGTCATGAGATACGCAATATTCCCCAAACTTTGGTGATGGGCACCATCAGATTGAAGCAGGATCGGCTTCTGAACAAGATGACTATGGTCACTCACCCTGCTCATCAGGGTCAGGTACCCTCACCGACTGCTGTATGCGGCGGCAATCCTGAGGGAATCTAGTTCTTCTATCCAGCTTCTCAGGCTCGTTACCCTCACAATCCGTTCTTTCGGGGTTTCTTTACGTTTTTTTTACGACTTCCTTACGCACTTTTTATGTAGAGCCATATCAAATCAGGGCCCAAGTATCTGCCATCGTCCTCAGGAAGGGACCGCCAAATGAAACGGATCGACGCCGTAATCAGGCAAGGGAGTCTGGACGAAGTGAGGGAACGCCTTACCAACATCGGCGTGGAGGGCCTCACACTCACCGAAGTCATTGGTTTCGGACGGCAGAAGGGGCATACGGAGTACTACAGGGGAGGCGAGTACAAAGTCGATTTCCACCCCAAGCTCCTGCTCACCATCGTGGCTGACGAAGGCCAGGTGGAAGAGATCCTCGAAGCGATTATTGGAGGCGCACGCACCGGAAATATCGGCGACGGCAAGATTTTCGTCACGCCAGTCGATGAGGTCGTCCGCATCCGAACCGGGGAGATTGGTAAGGCCGCCGTTTAGTTCATACCGTCAGGCTTCATCTTTCAAATCAATCTGCATCAAGTGTTTGCCGCTGGGCTAGGGGAGAAAACTATCAGGAGGATAAAGATGGACGACGGAAGAATGGGAACAACCCCTCAGGCTTCGATGAGGCGGTCGCGATGGTCATTATTTTCGCGGCGCGCCGTACTGCTTCTCGCCACGTTTGCACTGGGCAGCTTGCTGACACCTTGTTTCGCGGATGAAGGACCGGCACCCGATCCTTCGGGCACGGCGACTGGAGATAAAACCTCGACCACCGATGCAGCGGGGAATGGTTTCGTGGTGGCGGCGCCGACCGATCCGAATGCGCCAGACTACGCCCGGAAAAAGAAAGACTCCGACGACTTCCAGGCCCAGATGGCAAAAGAACCACTGGCCGCCAAGTTGGCCGACCATGTGGGCCACCTCCGGGTCGCGACAAATTTCTCATGGACCCTGCTTACCGGATATTTAGTGCTCTTCATGCAGGCTGGGTTCGCCCTGCTGACCTGCGGTCTGGTACGCAAGAAAAACGCCGGACATCTGATGATGCTGAACTTTGCGGCGTACGTGTTTGCCTTTCTGGCGTACTACGCGGTTGGGTACGCCTTCCAATTTGGAGCGATAGCGATCAATGCCGCGCCGGCAAACCTCGGCGGAACACCTACCCTCAATCATTTCCTGCTCGGGAGTGGGCAGTGGGGCTTCCTGGGAGGCAAAGGCTTCTTTCTCTCCGGCCCCGGCTACGATGCGGGCAGTCTTTGCCTGACGCTGTTTGAGGTTGTCTTTATGGAGACCGCCGGTTACATCATCGTCGGCGCCATTTGCGAGCGGATCAATTTCTGGTCGTTCCTGCTCTGCGAAATCTTCATTGGCGGATTTCTTTATCCCATCTTCGGGTGCTGGGTTTGGGGCGGCGGCTGGCTGTCCCAGATCGGCTCGACCCTGAATCTCGGTCACGGCTATGTGGATTTTGCCGGCTCGACCGTGGTGCATGCGGTAGGAGGGTTTGCAGCCATGGCCTTGTCTGTGGTCCTGGGTCCGCGGCTGGGTAAGTATGGACCAGACGGGAAGGTGAAAGTCTTCCCGGCGCACAATCTCGTCTACGTGGTGACCGGAACCTTCATTCTGCTGTTTGGATGGATGGGCTTCAACCCCGGCTCAACCCTCGGAGCTTCCGATCTCCGCATTTCAGTAGTCGCCGTGAATACGAATCTCGCCGCCGTGGCAGGATCAGCAGCCGCTCTCCTCCTCTGGTATCTGATATTCGGCAAGCCTGATATCACCATGGCTTGTAACGGGATGCTTGCGGGTCTGGTAGCCATCACTGCTCCTTGCGCCTTCGTTTCCCCGAACTCTGCGGTTGTAATCGGGACTCTAGCGGGAGTTCTGGTATGTCTGGGTGTCCTTTTTAATGATCGAGTGATCAAGGTCGACGATCCTTGCGGCGCCATTTCGGTGCATGGCTATTGCGGGTTTCTAGGCGCAATTTGCGTCGGGCTGTTTGCCGACGGAACCTACGGCGCCGGCTGGAACGGCGTCGGCACTTCCTCGTACCTGGGACATGCGGGGCAGGGCGTTACAGGTCTGTTCCACGGCGATTCGCGGCAGTTTCTTTGCCAGCTGCTCGGCGCAAGCCTGTGCGCTGTCTGGGCTTTTGGTGGAACTTTCGGTGTGTTCTGGATCGTTAATAAAATCAAGAGCATGCGGGTTTCTCCTGATGTCGAACTGGAAGGATTGGATATTCCTGAGTTCGGTCTCAAAGGATATCCCGAGGATGCGACGGTCACGATGGAGGCTTGATTCAGTTGCCCGAGAGAAGCCTTTGAGCCGCCATCAAAGATGGCGGCGCGAAGGCAAAAGCGTCAGCCCCGAGGCGCGACGATAAGTGTGTGCTGCTGAAGTTTTAGGGAAGTCTGGTGCGCCCGGAGAGATTCGAACTCCCGACCTATTGCTCCGGAGGCAATCGCTCTATCCATCTGAGCTACGGGCGCGTTGATTCAGTTTACATCCCGAGGTTACGGGCAGCAATCTTGGCGACAATCCGGTGAGGTCGGCGCTGCGGAGCGCAGACCGGCCTCAGTCGCTGGAGACATCAGGAGTCAGGCAGGTTAAGAGGTCTACGTTAGTAGCGGCCTCGGCCACCACCACCGCCGCCACGGCCACCGCGATCGCCGCGATCTCTTCCACCGCCACCGCCGCCTCCGCCACCGCGCTCTACCTTGGGACGGGCTTCGTTGACGTTGAGCGTTCGGCCGCCCACCTGTGTGCCGTTCAAAGCGGCGATCGCTTTGTCGCCTTCTTCCGTGTTGGTCATCTCCACGAAACCGAACCCGCGGGATCGTCCCGTATCGCGATCGGTCATGATGCTGACCCGGTCTACCTGCCCATGCGCCTCGAACATTTGCCGCAGCTCTTCTTCTGAAGTATTGAAGTCGAGGTTCCCAACGAAGATATTCTTCAAGCGAGTGGCCTCTATGTGAGCTATCTGAGAGTGCTGACTTCGGCGGAAAAGCGAAGGCTGGTTGGCCGTCTTGCAGCCGGAGCAGGGTACAGTCAAATGCGTGGGGAAGTATAGCAGGTCTTTTGCGGATGGGAAGTGATTCGGTGGAGCTTAAAACAATCCAGCAAACATGCGGGTGCCAGCGTTCTTCCAGGCCAGAAAAAGCAAAATCTTTGACCGCAACGGAGGCAAAGAGCTCCGCCAAGGTCGCGAAGGATTGATCCTCTAGAGTTTCAGTTTTTCGACGACGGCTTTTAACATGCTCGCCGAGTGGCGAAGTTTTTCAATTTCATCCGGGCTCAGTTCGAGCCGCAAAACGTTTTCGACGCCTCGGCGATCGATCACCGTTGGCAGACTGAGGTATACGTCACTAATCCCGTAATAGTCCTGGATCAGGCTTGAAACTGAAAGCACCGTGCTCTGGTCGCGCAGGATCGCCTGAGTAATTCGCATCAGTCCCGCGGCAACGGCGTAGTAGGTCGAACCCTTGCGCTCGATGATGCGATATGCTGCATCGCGAGTCTGCGGGAAAATTTCATCCATCGCCTTCTGGTCGTGAGGCAAGTTCTGGGCCTTGCAGAAATCCGGCAACCGCATGCCAGCGATGTTGGCCAGACTCCAGACCGGAACCTCGCTATCGCCGTGTTCGCCAACGATGTAGGCATGGATGCTGCGGGCATCCACTCCGAAGTGCTGGCTCAGCAGATAGCGGAAGCGCGCCGTGTCCAGAATCGTGCCCGAACCGATCACGCGTTCAGCGGGCAATCCAGAGAGCTTCCAGGCAGCGTAGCTGAGCGCGTCCACCGGATTGGTTGCGATCAACAGGATACCGTCAGGATTGTGCTTCACCACTTCGGGCACAATCTGACGCCAGATAGCGGCATTCTTGGTGATCAGGTCCAGACGGGTTTCGCCGGGTTTCTGACTCGCCCCTGCGGCGAAGACGGTGACCGAGGCTCCGGCGCAGTCCGCAAAATCACCCGCCCACACGCGCGTGGAGTGAGTGAAAGGCACGGTGTGATTCAGGTCCATGGCCTCGCCTTCCGCTTTGGCGTGGTTGGCGTCGATCAGCACGATTTCGGATGCGAGTCCGCCGAGGAGGAGGGCGTAGGCGAACGTCGCGCCCACATTTCCTACCCCGACCACAGCGACTCGCACGGGACGGCGATAGTCTGCGTCACTCAGCACTCGTCCACCTTCCAATATCCCGCTCGCTGATAGCCCAGCTGCAGCAGGCGATTCTTGGGGTCGTGCCTTTTCTCACAGTTGGGGCATTTTAGATAGCGTCCCCATGCCGTCCCTTGACGATCGTAGTTTTCGGCGACGGCAAACGTAGTCCCGCAACTACAGGGAACGACAAACATCTTGAGAGACTTGGTGTCGACCTTGGACATCTGAGAGGAAGTATAACGCTACCGGGAAGGGATCATCGGGCACTCGAGTCTGTGGTGGGAAGACCCACCTTATCGCTCCAAAAAACGGAACGATAAAGTCGGGCACCCGCTCTTACTCTTCCATCGTTACTAATCTTCGACCGCTACCATCGAACTTTTCTTGCCGCGCCGGTTGGCTTGCAGGACTTTCTTGCGGAGGCGCAGCGATTTGGGAGTGACTTCGACGTATTCATCGTCGGTGATGAATTCGATAGCCTGTTCGAGGTTGAGATTGCGGAAGGGAACCAGTCGGATCGCCATGTCGGACGTCGACGACCGCATGTTGGTCAGCTTCTTTTCGCGCACCACGTTTACGTCCAGGTCGTTATCTTTTGCGTTCTCGCCAACGATCATGCCTTCATAGACGTCGATGGTGGGTCCGACAAAGAGTTCGCCGCGCTCCTGCAAGTTGTAAAGAGCGTACGGAGTGGTGACGCCATTGCGGTCAGAAACCAGCGCTCCGGTCAGGCGGTGCGGGATTTCACCCTGCCACTCGATGTAACCATCGAAGAGAGAGTTCATCACGATGGTGCCCCGGGTGTCGGTGAGCAATTGGCTGCGCAGGCCGATCAGACCGCGGCTGGGGACACGGAACTCGATGCGTACTCGCCCGTATCCGTGATTGTGCATGTTCAGGACTTCGCTCTTGCGCGCGCCCAGTTGTTCCATCACTACGCCGACGAATTCTTCCGGAACGTCGACCGTCAACTTCTCGATCGGTTCCATCAGTTTGCCGTCGACGCGCTTGGTGACGATCTCGGGCTTGCCGACCATCAGTTCGAAACCTTCGCGCCGCATCATTTCGATCAGGATGGAAAGTTGCAGTTCGCCTCGTCCCATGACGACGAAGGAATCCGTGCTGTCGGTGTCTTCGACGCGCAGGGAGACGTTGGTCAGCAATTCCTTTTGCAGGCGTTCGCGAAGATTTCTGGATGTCACGTACGTGCCTTCGCGTCCGGCGAAGGGCGACGTGTTGACCGTGAAGAGCATTGCGATGGTCGGCTCATCGATTGCGATATGCGGGAGCGGCGACGGATTCTCCGCGTCGGTGATGGTTTCACCGATGGTGATGCCTTCCACGCCTGCGACCGCAATGATGTCTCCCAGCGTGGTCTCGGTGATGTCGACTCGCTTCAATCCGGAGAACGAAAACAGTTTGGTAATTTTTGTCTTGTGAAGCGTGCCGTCCAGCCGGGCAATGCCGACGTCTTCACCGGTGCGCATGGTGCCGTTGAAGACACGCGCGATCGCGAGACGTCCGAGGTAGTCGCTGTAGTCGAGATTGGCCACCAGAATCTGCAGCGGCCCGGCAGGATCGCCTTTAGGTTCGGGTATGGTCTTGACGATGGCTTCGAACAGAGGTTGCAGGTTTTCTCCACCACCCTTGATGTCCGTCGAAGCGGTGCCGATCTTCGCATTCGTATAAAGGACGGGAAAGTCGATCTGCTCTTCTTTGGCGTCGAGGTCGATGAACAGATCGTAAACCTCGTTCAGCACTTCCTGGGGGCGCGCGTCGGAGCGGTCAATCTTGTTGATGACGAGGATCGGAGGCAGGTGTGCTTCCAAAGCTTTGCTCAGCACGTATCTCGTCTGTGGCAGAGGGCCTTCGCTAGCATCGACCAGCAGCATCACACCATCGACCATCTTCAGGGCGCGTTCGACTTCGCCGCCGAAGTCGCTGTGACCGGGGGTGTCCACAATATTGATTTTTACATCGTGATAGAAGATGGCCGTGTTTTTGGCCAGAATCGTGATGCCGCGCTCGCGCTCCAAGTCGTTGGAGTCCATGACCCGTTCGACCAGGTGCTCGTTCGCGCGGAAGGTGCCGCTTTGGCGCAGCATGGCGTCCACCAGAGTGGTCTTGCCATGGTCAACGTGCGCGATGATGGCGATGTTGCGAATGTTTGAAGTCAAAAGTCAGTTGCCTTCCTGAGGCTCACAAATACAGCTCTGCTACTACTTTACTATGTATTTACGGTTCCGCAGCGAGGGAGTTTCTGTAGCGCCGGCGTCACGCCGGCTGGCGGGCAGGCGTCTCGCCTGCCCACTCTGCAGATTCTAATTTCTTGGACACCTAGGATCAGGCTCAAGCTCAAGCTGTGGCGGCGAGACGCCCCCACGACAGACGGCGGGACGCCGGCGCTACAGGACCAGGTCTGTTTCGGCTTTCGCCCTGAGCCGGTACCAGGTAACGATCGCTGCGAGCGAAAACACGAAGATGATGGTGGATATGGCGTTGATCTCTGGTGTGATGCCGCGGCGCAGGCGTCCCCAGATTTCGAGTGGCAACGTGTTGTCGCGCCCGATGAGAAAGAAGCTGACGGCGATTTCGTCCATGGAGAGCGTGAAGATCAGGAGAGCAGCTCCAATGATGGACAGCCGCAGGTTAGGAAGAGTTACGCGCCAGAAGGTCTGCCAATAGTTTGCACCGAGATCGAGCGACGCTTCTTCCTGGGCACGGTCGAGCTTTTGCAAGCCGGCGAAGACTTCTGTGGCCGCAACCGAAATCAAAGCCGTGCCGTGGCCCAGAATAATAGTCAGAAGGCTCAGCTTCACTTCGCCTGCCTGGAACAACATCAACAGAGAAAGTCCCGTGATGATTCCGGGCAGGATCAGCGGCAAGAGAACTAGACGCCGGAACAGTGCCTTGCCAGGGAAGTTCGCGCGATCGAGGGCCAGCGCTGCGGGGATACCGAAGATGAGCGAGATCGCCATCGCCGCCAGAGCAACCAGCAGGCTGTTCAGGACAGAAGTCCAGATGGCCTCGTCTGCAAAGAGGATGCGATACCAGTTCAGAGTGAGGTTGCGCGGCGGAAATCCGCCGACGCCTGAACCGTTGAAGGAATAAACAATGAGCGTAACGATGGGCAAGTAAAGAAAACCCAAGACAACAATGGCGTGCCAGGGCAGCCAGCGCGAAGTCGGCACAGTGCGGTCGCCGGCCTTCATCGGAAGCTCCATTTTTTCTCCAGACCTTCCGAGAGAAAGAGCAGAGCGAGCACCAGCGCCAGCATGCAGAACGAAATGGCTGCGCCGAGCGGCCAGTTGTAGGCCGCGCCGAACAAGCTGACCACAATGTTCGAGATCATGATGCCGCTGGGTCCGCCAAGCAGCAGAGGCGCCAGAAAATCTCCCAGGCTTAACACAAATGCGAACGTCGCTCCCGCTAGAACTCCGGGGATGGATAACGGGAAAATCACACGCCAGAAAGTCTGAGACGGCGACGCTCCCAAATCATGAGAAGCCTCGACCAGGTTCCGCGGAATGTGTTCGAGCGCGGCGTAAATCGGCAGAATCGTGAACGGCGTGTAGATGTGTGTGAGAGTCAGCACCACGGCAAACGGGCTGTACAAAAGGAAGTCCAGCGGATGGCTGGTCAGGTGTACATACTGCAGCAGCGTGTTAAGAACGCCGTCACTCCCTAGAATCGTCTTCCACGCGTATGCCCGCACCAGATAGCTGACCCACAGCGGGATGATCATCAACTGGTACAACAGATCCTTTCTCTTGGCGTAAAACGAGAGGAAGTAAGCCAGCGGATAGCCGAGCAGCAGGGAGAAGATTGTCACACGGGCGGCGATCCACATCGAGCGCAGTAGAGTTTGCCAGTAGACATTCACCTGCAGCAGCTGGCGGTAGTTATCCGGTGTCCAGGAGTGCACGATGGTTTGCGACGACGAGACCGACCAGAAGCTGTAACAGAAAAGAAGAGCGTAGGGGACGAGTAGAAACACGGCCACCCAAACTAGCGGCGGTACGGTGATCGCGGCTCGATAGGCTCGGGAGAACATCAGGCTCTTCCTTCCGAGGGCTCCACGGGGACTGCGTCTGCCGGGAAGAATTCGAAGTCTACGTCGCCGCTCCAGTTTTCCTGGCTGGCGGTGCGCACGGAGAGCCCGAGTCCGCCGGCGCACTCGACTTGAAGGAGTTCGGTAGCCCCGTGAAAAGCCTGGCGCAGAATCTTCGCGCGAAAGCGTACTGCCGAGTCACTGGAAGCCCCTTCCGCTAATCGAATATTTTCAGGACGCAGCGAGAAGAGTCCGGGGCCGTCGCGCAGGCCGGTTCGCCAGGAGAGAGATTGGCAGCGGGCGATCCCATCCTTTACTTCACCGCTGAGGAGGTTGGTGTGGCCGATGAACTGGGCCGTATAGGCGGTCGCGGGCCGGTTGTAGATCTCGCGCGGAGACGCAATCTGTTCCAACTCTCCCATGCGCAACAGTGCAATGCGATCGGACATGACCATGGCTTCTTCCTGATCATGGGTGACAAACACGAAGGAGATTCCAACTTCGCGCTGCAGCGATTTGAGCTCCACCTGCATTTGGCGGCGCAGGTTGGCGTCGAGTGCGGAGAGCGGTTCATCCAACAGCAACAGCCGGGGACGGTTCACCAGAGCGCGAGCCAGAGCGATGCGCTGCTGTTGTCCACCACTGATCTTTGAGGGTTTCGACGCAGCGTAGGCTGTCATCTTCACCATGTCGAGCGCCTGCTCCACCCGAGTCTCGACTTCGTGCTTGGGCAGCTGCGCGATCTTTAGTCCGTAACCGACGTTCTCTGCGACCGTCAAATGCGGGAATAAGGCGTAGTGCTGAAAGACGGTGTTGACGCGGCGCCGGTAGGGCGGCAGGGTATCGAGACGCTCACCGCCCATGAGAATTTCGCCAGACGTGGCGGACTCGAAGCCAGCAATGATGCGCAAGAGAGTCGTCTTGCCCGAACCGCTTTCACCGAGGATCGTTAGGAACTCTCCCTCGGCTACCTGCAGCGAAATGTCACGCAGCACTGCGTTTTTTCCGAACGACTTGGCAACCTTGCGGATGTCGAGCAGAGGGGCCGTCGAACTAGAAGTTGCAGACGTCGTGAGTTCGCTGGTGGCCAATCCTGGTAGCCCTCTGGGGTTTTTGATCTTTGACGGTAACTCTCCTGCCCTGTCGTTCCAAAAAGCGGAGCGACGAGGACGGGGCACCCGCTACTGTGCTGCTTTTACTTCGTTCCAGATTTCGTTGTACTTGGCGCGACGCTCGACGTTTTGCCAGAAGTAGAGACGCTTTTGATAGTTGTCCACGTCATCGAGATGCAGGCCTTTGATCTCTTCGGGCGTCATGGATTGCGCGGCTTGTGGATTTGCCGGAGTGTAGCCGGTGATGTCCGTGACCTTCTTCTGGGTCTGCGCTTCAATCATGTACTCCAGGAATTTCTGTGCCAGTTCTTTGTTCTCGCTGCCCGCAGTGACCATCAGGTGGTCGATCCAGCCTGTAGTATTTTCCTTCGGGATGGTCTCGCCGACGGGAAAATTAATCTTGCGTAATTGGTTGGTCATCAGCGGCCAGCCCATGGCGGCGACCACCTCGTGATTCTGGAAGAGGTTGGTCAGTTCGCCTCCGGTCGACCACATCTTGCGGATATTCGGTTTCAGCTCCAGCAGCTTCTTCTTGACTGCGTCGAGTTGTTCGTCGGTCAGGTTATAAAGCTGCGATGGGTCAGGTTTGTCATAGCCGAGAACCTGCGCGGCCATGTAGACAGTCGAAAGATCATCCCAGACGGATATTTTTCCCCGATACTTCGGGTCCCAGAACACTGTCCAGCTCTCTGGAGGTTTGGGAAAGACCGTGGTGTCGTAAAGCAGCGGATCCGGGCCCCACATGAAAGGGACGCCGTACACCTGACCTTTGATTCGTACCAGAGGCAGGGAAGTGAGTTGCGGAGAAAGCTGGATGTAGCTTGGGATCTGCGTCAGGTCCAGCGGTAGCGCCAAACCTGCTGCTGCGATGGAAGTCGCGACGTCGCTTGAAGGCGAAATGATGTCGTAGTTTCCGGCGCTGCCGCCACGCAGTTTGGCGACCAGTTCGTCACTTGATCCCATGTAGGACGCCGAGACTTTGCAGTGATACTTCTCCTCGAAGCCCTGCACGAAAGACGGGTCAGCATAACCTTCCCAAACCAGCAGATTGAGGGTGGGAGTTTTCTTGCCACAGGAGACGAGCAGTACGACGCCAGCCAGCAGTACAAGTGAAAGTGCGAGACGCCGGATCATCACATCATTCTCCTTAATACTGCAGCCGTGAGCGCCGACTCCAATTGCAGCCACTAGAAAGTGGGCGGAGTGTTGACCCATAGCACCCAGGTTTCGCTGCGTCCTGGATTTTTCCAGCTGTGCGGCGTGGCGCTTTCGAAGTAGAAACTGTCTCCCGCGTGCAGATGGTACTCCTCTCCGTCCAGGGAAATCTGCAACTCTCCCTGCAGGATGTAAAGAAATTCCTCGCCTTCATGGTGGTAAGACTCGCCGCTGCCTGATTCGGGGGCGATGCGAAACAGGTGAGGTTCCATCACCGTGTTTCCCCACGCGAGCAATTCCATGCGGACTCCAGGTCCCGCTTCAAGCACCTTGCGCTTGTCGGGTGAGACCAGCCGGAGGTTTGATTCGGCGGGATCGAAAAAATCGAGAATATTGGTTTTGTAGAATCGCGCCAGCTTGCGCAGGGTCGAAACCGAAGCGCTCATGTGCGAGCGTTCGAGCGCGCTGAGAAATCCCAGAGAGATTCCCACCGCTTTCGCTACCTGCGCCAGCGACATGTGTTTCCGGGTACGAAGCTGACGCAGGCGCGTACCGATTCCATTGCTGGAACCATTTGGAGTCGACCGCAACAGGCCATCGCGCTTGAGCAGTTGCACGATCGCAGGCGCGTTCATTCCTCGCACCTTGCGCAGAAAGCGGGCCCGCTTGAGCAACTTTACGTCTTCGGGCGTGTAAAGCCGATATTTGCTGGCGGTACGGTGAGGACGGGCGAGACCGAGGCTCTCCCAGGAACGAATGACGGAAGGGGAAACGCCGACCAGTCGCGCCACGTCACCGATTTTCAAGTAAGGCTTTGGCCCGGCGCGCTTCATTCCCCGAGTTTCCTTTGAATCATTCCAGAAACCATCCTCAAATTGCCATCGGAACGTTCGTAGCGGTGCGAAGTTCTATGTGTTTTGCGGATCAGCCTTAACGCTATTTTTTGCTTGACAGTCTGCGGATATTGCCTCTAACCTTGCGCGATTATAGCAAGGTTTGTTCTGCAAGCAAGCCTCGCGTTTTCGAAAAAATTGAAACTTCCACCCGCAGCTCGGAGAACCCCCATGACTTCGTCGACAGCGCGCCGGGCAGCCATTCGGCTGGCCGT
>Ga0163162_10000450_pt1 | contig 38095 bp, 41 predicted proteins | sample S55metaG_FD_115310 | JGI IMG/M metagenome (GOLD analysis project Ga0163162, IMG submission 115310) | Switchgrass rhizosphere microbial communities from Kellogg Biological Station, Michigan, USA - S5-5 metaG | ecosystem: Host-associated > Plants > Roots > Rhizosphere > Soil | place: USA... | reverse complement strand
GTTCAGCTTGTAGCCTTTCTTAAGTAAGTATTCTATTTCCTTACGGAAGGCGCCTGAAACGTCGTTAATATTCTTGACTGGATCCGAAAACACAATTTCATCTCCCCGCTTAATCGCACTGTCCAGAAACTCCTGGTTGGCTGCCCACTTTTCGGCTGTTGTCATCTTCGCCCAAATTGCCGGCGGGATTTCGAAACTATTCGCTTTCAGCACTTGCGCAACTATTTCATAGCGTCCAACTTTCCCAAGTACCGTCATGCCGGACTTGGCGATAACCTTCTCAATTGTGTTTTCAAGAGCCGGACCTAAAATTTTTCCGCCCCCGGGGACAATCACTTGCAACCCAACATCTACCTTGGATGTCGGGAAGGGGCTCAGTCCGTGGGTCAATGTCCGATGATCGTCAAGAAATGTGTTCCAGGCCTTTTTGTAATCAGACCTCGCTTCTCCCCCGAAGAGCAGATCGAAGGTGCTAACGTTTCTATATTCTCGACCGAAAATGAATGCTGCAATCGCATCCTTTCCATCAGGATCGATGTATTTCAGCGGGTTGTTCAAACCATACGTGTAGCGATTCCATCGTTGCGGTTCAAGTAGCCATTCATTCTTGGAAACCAAGCCATCAGAACTCAGAAATCGCGCCTGTGCCGGTGAAAAGTACCTTGCGTCAAAGAAGTCGAGCCCAGTTTCAATATCCCTTACCTTGCCGGTGAACTTTGGCGATTCGGCACTGGATAGAGAAAAATCCGGATGTGAAGGATAGCATCCTGTGTTGCGACCGTTGTCGCTCGCGCTGAGCATGCGACCGAAGGGAATGTAGTCGTAGCACTCTGTAAGCGGTGCTGTGCCGGACTGTGACTTCTCGCCGGCTACCGCGCGAACGCTGCCAAGCAGATCAGTAAACATCCAGGATGTGCCTGTGCTCGAAGCGATCTGGTTGGTGTACTCTGCGGCAAGTTGGTCGCCCGGCCCGTAGACATATGTCGTGGTTTGGGTTGAACCTCCGTACGGTGTCCAGGTCTTGCGCACGCGGCGGCCGCCACCGTCGTACGAATAGTATTCGTTGCCGTTCATCGGGCTGGTAGCACTAATCAGACGGTTTTCCGCGTCGTAGGTCAGCGTTCGCGGATCGTAACTGGTTTGATTCCCCGCAGCGTCATATCCCTGGTTTGCCAGCCGATTATTTGCGGCGTTGAAGAGAGTGCCGACTGTAGGCTCGTGAGACTCTCCCGCAGTGATGCCACTGCTTGCCGCGACCCACTGGTTGCCATATCGGTCATAACCATAGGTTCGACTGAATCCATTTATTTCTGAAGCGGTCGAGATTCGGTTCAACGCATCGTAGGTGTAGCTTTGCGTCCAGGTGTGTCCGGGCTGACGAATGACGTGCATTGCAAGATTGCCGTTGTTCGCGTTCGCCGAGTAGTCATATTCCAGTTCCAACTTGTCACTCGAACTTGCAGTGGTTCCCAACTTAAATAACGTCGGTGTTCCTGCAGGTTGATAGCTGCGTGATTCCCACAGATCGTTGCCATACTTCATCTGTGCAATTCGGCCATCCGCGGTGAACGGCGCACTCGAGGCCGTCATGTCCGCGTACGTCTTAGCTCCTGCCATAATTTGAATTACACGTCCAGCGTCATCTACGGCGTAGTTGACCGTATTGCCGGAAGGGTACTGCATACTTCTAAGGGAATCATTTAATCGGTAGCTGTACTGAAATGTATAAGTGTTACCGTTGGTGGTCTCGGTACTGGATCCTATTCGTCCGAGTACGTCATAACCTGCGTAACTGACCATAGCGGCCGACGATGCCATGTACTGCAGCTGACCAATGCTGGGGGCCGAGGACCCGGCGCCGTAATAGGAATAAGCGACATTCGGCGTCACTCCGTTATCGCCGAAGTACGATTTCGTCAGGAGACGATGCATGGGGTCATAGGTGTTTGTGGTGACAATGCCACGGGCGTCGGTCCTTGTGAGCACATCTCCACTGTCGGAATAGGTATAGCTCACAGTTCCGCTCTCCGGATTCGTCGCCAGAATTAATCGTCCCAGTGAGCTGTAGCTGAATGTGCGAACCTGGACGTCCTGGTTCACCTGCGTTAGATTGCCAAGCACGTCGTAAGCGTAAGTCGTGCTATAGCTCAGTCCGGTCGGGTCTTCGATCACCTGGATCAGGCGGCCGAGACCGTCGACAAACTGCCGCCGTTGAGTCGCTGCCGGATCTTTAAAAGTCGTTTGATTTCCGTCGTAGACGGTTGTCGTAACTCCTGTCCGATTTGTCGTCGAAGCGCAATCCGTGGGTTCGGAACCTTTGAATATTGCTACTGCAATTACGCGCCGGGAAGCATCAGTCTGTGTACAGCTCCATTCCAGCGTCGCATCCGACGTCGTACGGTAAGGTGACGAACGCACCGATCTATTTAGTGCCGGATAGTAGGTGGACTTCACTTTAATGCCATCCGGATTGCCAGGCTCCGATGATCGCATGAGCACGTTCCTTCCCAGTTGATCGAACTGAGAGAAGGTCTGAAGCTTGCCATCGCCATAGCTATCCAGATCCTTTTTTGCGGTGATCCTCAGATTCGCATCGTCATATATGGTTTCGGCTATCCGCATTCCCGATTCATCGGTGACGCGCAAGCGGCCGACGCTGTCGTACGTATACGAGGTGGTGATGTTGTTATCCAGGTCTGTTTTTGAATTCAATGTCCCGGACGAAATTTTCCAATTGTATTGCCACGACCGTTGTTGAGAGGTTTGATAAGCATAGTCCACGCGCATGGGCACACTGCCAGTTTCATCGTAGGTGATGTGCGTGCGGATATCCGGCTCGTAGAAATCAGTGATATTTCCATAACCATCGTAGGACCTCATCAGGACCTGGGAATTGGCAGCCGATAGTGAGCCCAGCTCTGGAGCGTCAGCGGACTTCACACTATCCCAGTGCAGTTCGGAAGTGACATTGCCCGCGCCGAACGCGTCGTCGTAGACGAACTCGGTAACTGCCGCGCGGTTTCCCAAGCCGTCCTGGACTTCTTTGCGTTGTACCGCATCCAATCGTCTTGACGTCCCGGGGCTATGGGGATTCCAGTACTCATAGGTACTGAAATCGAGGGTTGTCGCATTCGGAACGGTTGCAAAGTACTTCAATTGCGTTGTTCGCCTGGGAGAGGATCCCGTCTCCGGACCATTGAGTTCGTAATTTACCCAATCGTATTCGGTGGTCTGGAGTAAATTGCCGTTCTTGTCGATCATCCTATCCGTAACGGAAGTCAGCGCGGGAGTTCCGGAGGCGTCTCCAATGGTTGTCGTTTCGCGGCGAATCCAAGGATTCTGGACCGGGACTGGAACGAGTGGGAATTGAGCGACTGTTCCAGGAACAGGATTCTGCGACCAAACTCGTTTTCGAACGGTACCGTCCGGCTCATCGACGCGGTACACGACTGGTGTATCGAAATTTCCGAAAATTCCGGAATCCAGGTAGCTCCCCAGTGGTCCGGCCCAATAGTGCGTCACGCTGCCGTCGGGATTCGTAATGACGCCTCCGTTGTAAGTCCAGACCAGGTCCGTTGTTCCATCGTGTGTGACTTTCCGCTCACGAATGGAATTGGCTCCCGCAATTGTCGATGCATCTTGTACACCACCTTCGAAGAGATATCGATACTGGAAAAGCGATCCCGTCGGTGTCCGCATCGCATCCACCTCGCCGTAGCCGCCATCTGCATCATCGGCGTACCCAAAAGCGTAACTGTTCCAAACCGGCGGTATCTCGTCGGAGGCGACTGCTGGTAGCAGTGGAAGTTGCACGTACTTAACGACGCTCATCATTTGCAGGAACGGACGGGTATGATCCCACGATGCTTCAGACCACCAGTATGTTCGCCTGTTTTGCCAGCCGAGAATCAATGGCATCCAATTGACTGTCGAGGTCATCAGGCCATTAGGTCCCTCTGCGGTGATAGCGTCTGTTCGGTCCGCCTGCCATGTCCCATATGGAAGCCCGCCGGCGTTATAGAGGATGTTGATCTGGTGACCCGAATCATCGGCGATTGTTTTGTACATCTGGTTGCAAAACTCATCAATGCAATGGTTCGAGAAATGAATTCCGTTGCCATTGGCGTCGTAAAGAGATTCGATATAGAACCCGTGTCCTGTCGCACGCCTGCCATCCGGATAGTAAATGTAGAACGGAGCCGAATTAACATTGTTGGATCCATCCACATAGATTTCCAGCTTCAGATAGCTCCCGTCGATGGAGTAGTAGGAAAGCCAGCCTGTAAGTTGTGACGGCCAGTTATGGTGCAGGGCGGCGCAAACGTTAGCTCTGCCTGTCAGGGGATAGATTCCAAAGAACCCATCTCCAGAATAGTGATCATTCATTGCCTCGCCATAACCGTGGAGTTGCATCGTATGCAGACTTCCATCAATCATTGGCACGCGGAGTCGATACACGCGCATGGGCGATTCGTCAGTACAGTCCGGATAGTAGTCAATTGCGCCGGCATGCCCTTCGATGTCGAGGTGAAGGTTATCGATATTGTAGTGCCACCCCCCCGTGGAATAGCTGGACAGGCTCCAGGCAACCTCTGGGGTCAGGTCCAGGTTCGGAGGCGGTTGAAGAATTTCGGGCACTAAATCGTAGATGTGCGAATCGTAAATAAGATTAAGATCGAATCCCGTACCGGCTCGTCCTCTCGGCAACGAAGCGAGTGGAATTTCCAGATGGAGCTTTCCGCTTATCGGATCGATGCTGTCGACGGCACTGGTCAACTGGTCCGCGGTTGGCATGAATCCACGAGGTGGCCTGGTCTCGACCGTGTACGGATTCTGACCGAACACCGAGGCCGCGCTGAACGTCACGAAGAAACTGAAAAGCTGAACAAGTTGTTTTGAGTTAATCACGGGGGTGAACTCCTATTGAATGGTTGAGGCGTTCTGCTGCGGTTGGCCAATTACTTTGGAACCGGTAATGAAAAAAGCCGGATGACCGTTTTCATATCGCTCCACGGTTGTGGGATAGGCAGATCCATCGATATGCTCCCAATTCAAGAACCGTGTTTCGACTCTCACCCCTGCGGCGTCCGAGTATCGAGTACTCGCAAGTAATCCAGTCGTGGAATCGAAATAAAAGCGCCGAGTCTGGAGTGTGCGTGTTCGAATGCGGTCCGGAGCCGTTACAACATAAACATCGTAGCGAGGGTTCCTGACATCCGGTGCAGTTCGCGAATCCAGCTGAAAGTCGTGTCCCAGGAATACGACTGATGCGCCCTTTCGCAGGGAATAGAACATCGCCTCGGGTGTGTCTGAAACAAAAGTGTCCATCAGCACTTCGTCCGTCCGATTCGCAACGTCATGTGTAAATTCGCCATCAAAGATCACAGGGGTTTTGTCATGGATTCCTTCGATTCGAACGGCTCCAGAAATTTGGTAAGTGACGTGGATTAATTTCTTATTCCCCACATCATCCGCGAACTGCGCGTCCAGAGAGGTTTCCTCCTTGCCTGCCATCCACATGCGTGTACCCAAAGCCTGCACCTGGTGTTGAATCGAACTGGGAAGTGCTTTCGGCGCGCTGGACAGTTGCTCGCGCTGTTTGGTTTTCATGTCTTGCCCCTGTAGGGCAGTAAAAGGTACCACCACGATCAGGAAGGCGAAGATGCTCCGGTGAAAATGGATGGCTGTTCTGACGAAATCTGCCAGCTGTCGGTGATTTTTCATGAGCTGCTCCTGTTTAGTGTTCATGGCAAATTCGTGGTATCAACGGCGAGCAGTCGATCGCCGATATAGATGTATTCTCTGTAACTGGTCGCGACTGGCAGCGGGAAAGTCAGATTGCCGGAATTACCGATAAGCGAATTGGGCAGCCCAAATGGGGAAATTCCGTGGACGAAAATAGGCTGACCACCGTATTGCTGCCGTAAAGCAAGTGTCAGCAAGATGGAGAAACCGTATGTGGTTCCGACGGTACTGCACGTTGCAGTAGTAGCTGGATTACTGGACTGGTTCGCGGTCGCACTCGTAATAAACGTTCCCGATCCCGCAGGCCCACCAGCATACAAATGAACATCAATACTTCCGGGATTGGTTTTGGCGCATGCCCAACCCCGCAGGTAGTACTGCTGGTTCTCCAGAACAATGCCAGAAATAAAACCCGTCACATTACGATCCACAGCAGGAACGGTGAAAGCCCCGGAATTCCCAAGCAGGTAGCTGGTCAGTCCGAAGGGGGAAATGCCGTGCACAAAGATGGCCTGACCACCGTAGCTTTGAGTGATCGAGTTCGGAATCGGAACCGAGAAACGATATTGAGAACCGGTGGAATTGCACGCTGCAGCTACTGCGGGTTCACTATTTAGATTAGCAGTTCCCGAGCCCAACCAGGTTCCGGTGCCTGCTGGACCACCGACATAAATCCAGACATCCACACTTTCCGGATAATTTTTCGCGCAGGCCCAGCCGTAAATGTAGTACTGAAGACCGAACAGCACGATTCCATCGATATAGCCCGTGATGTTGTTGTCGATGGGAGGGATGTAGAAACTATCCGACCAGTTCGCAAGCGGAGGATTCACGACCGATACGTTGAGCCCACTGACATCAAAATCGTGCCGGATGTTGGGATTCAATCGCATAGATATGCTGGTTGCGGTTACGCTGAGATCGCTATAGGCGTCGGGAATGACATCGGGCAGTCCGGGAATTCGGAAGTCGACTACGGCATCGAGCGGAAATGCCCCAGTCAGCGTAATGCAATATCCGTCAGCGCAGCCCCGCGTAGCGGAGGTGATCACGGGAGAACCCGAACGTGTCCAGGCCCAGTCCGACGCACCTCCACCGGGGTTCGCAACCAAGACGTGAACCCCGTCATTGCCAAACGACCTCAACAGCGTTGGATCGGTGAGTTGAATCGATAGGTATGGGACGTTGACCCACATTGCCGAGGAATACCCCCAGGCAGGCCCCCAGAAAAGCTGGTATGTGGACCAGTCCGCAGAATAGACGTAGACAAGGGAATCCTCCTGAAAATTTGCACCGCCGACCCAGATGCAATCCCAGTTTTCACAGCCGGGTCCCAATCCGTAGATGACAGGGGCCGGAGAAGGTGGAGGATAGACATAGAGACTTGCGTAAACCGGAACCCAGCCAGGATCGTCCTCGTTCTGGACCCCCGTGAATTCATACAACCCTGCCGGGATCGACGTGTCCACGCAGATCTGCGCCTGACCATTGCCATCCAACCCTACCGCAAAATAATTGGGTCCGGAGTATTCGAAGTAATACTCCAGATCGACAATCATGTACGCACTGCCGCCCACCGTTATCGTGAAGCAGGATGGAGACCCCGGAGCCTGGTATACCGCACCCGGCGAAACGTCCAACCAGTAAGGAATCTGCCCAAATGCGGCACCTGGGATCACAAGCCAAAGCAGGAAAGTTAGAAATCCGATTCGCTTCGATGACATGATTCCTTCCTCGCCTATCGTCCGGCTGATCGAATGGTTGATGCGCCAATCGTGTCCGAGTATCGAATCTTTGTCAGCTGTAGCTCTTCCTGCTTCTCGCCATTGACGAAGTGCTCGGTATGAAATGGTGTCGCAACACCATCGCCGTCACGGAAATCGGCAAAGGAATAGGAATGAATGTTGGGAGCCCACCTTCCGATCGAGACCAGTGACTGCCCACGAATGAACTCAAAGCGGTCGACGCGAGACGTTGCAGCGTCGAAGCTGTACTTTGCAAACTGGCCGCCAGCATCCTTTACGGTTATCACCCGCAAAGAGTCTCCCATCCCATTGTCTTCAATGGTGACGTCACGCCCCGCAAATTTCGGCAACTGCCGAAGACCGCGCCTGTACTGCGTCTCCAGAAACTCCAGCGCCGGACCCGCGCCAGGCGCAAGATGGTCGGGCCTGCCGTCCCAAAATTTCCCATCCGATTGTCGAAGCAGAATGCGCTGGCTTCCCTCCTCACCGTTTTGGATCAACGTCACTTCAAACGCAATTGTTCCGGTAGGCGTATGAACCATGACCGTACCATCGGCCACCAGGTCTCTGCGTGATTGATCTGGCTCTCCATTTGAAATTCCGAAACGCCGAAGCGCGTCGCCCAAAGGTTCCAAAGCTCCCTCACGATTCGGTTTCCCCAATGCGGATACGACTGGCACCTGTATGCCAATTGGCGTGAGTCGTTGCTGCCTGGTTTCCTGATCGATCGGCCCGAATCTTTCGATTCGTTCATCGGATTTCCCGTTCGGGATTCTTGGGTCCAAAGCGCCTGGCCGTTGGGCGCCGAGCGCCACAGACGCGCAGAGACAAAGCACCAAAACCAGGCCAGTCCGTTTGCAACTCTCCGCAAACCAGTGGTTGCGGCCACCTGCTCCAGCGTTCGTTCGATGTCGGTTGATGATCATGCGTTTCTCCTCGTCATGCTTCACAAGACGAGTTGAAATGGCGATTTCTTACAGGCAAGTGTGATGTTTCTTCAGAATGAGTTTCAGGCGGGACTCGGCACGATACAATGCAACCCCGACGTGATTCACTGTAAGTCCCAGTGCATCGGCAATCTCTCGATAACTCTGTTCCTGATAATACCGTCGCTGTATTAGATCCCTATCGCGCACGGACAGTTTTCCCATCGCCGCCTTCAACACTCCAACTTTGTTCCAATCGCCGCGCATCTCCGCTGCGGGCATCACAGCCGTTTCACGATTGGCTGCATCGTGAGGATTCCTGTGCCGTTCTCTGCAATAGTCCCGCGCGAGGTTGCGTGCAATGGCGCCAAGGTAAGATCGGAGGCTTCGTGTTCCTCGCCATGGCCGGAGCCGACGGTATCCGTCCTCCCATATATGAAGCAGGAAGCGCTGATACACTTCGTCCACATCCTGTGAATACAGGTAAGGCTGGCGGCTCAATGTAGAAGTAATAAAGCGACGGTAGGTCGCGACGAACTGCTCCAGCGCGCTAACGTCTCCCGAAAGCAAACCTGCCACAAGCCGCATTTCATCGTCGAGGTCCATCGCAGTTTGTGCAGTGCAATGGAATGGCCACAGGAAGTGGTTACAGGAAGGGATTCAACCGGCGTCCGTCCGCGATTTCGCGACTAAGCCTGTCGCGTTTCGCGCGACTTTATCCAGATGCGTCTTACAGTTTCCGGACCAGCGACTCCATAGTCTTGAAGTGCTCGTACAGCGCCATCATGATTCGTCGCTCCAGACGGCGCTGCGTCTTCTTCGCCATCGACACGAGAAATATTCCCAGCGACTTGAGTTCGTCGGCGTCGAGTCTCACCGAATAGATACCATTCTTCTCCACGGCGGCGCCAAACTGCTCGAGCAGTTCGACACTTAGCGCTGCCGGATGCTGCAGCAGCATCCGATACTGGGCGGGCGGAATCTGAAACGCAAATCGGCCGTTGCGGTCTGCCTTGCGGGGCGACGACTGCATGACGTTCAAGTCGTTATCCAGCGCGACCGATTCATTGAACGACCATTCCCATCGCGCTCCGGGATCGTCGAAAGTGACGCCTTTCACATCAAAGCACCGCGGATCGAAGGATCCTCCCACCCACTCCAACAGTTCGCTGCCTCGCGGGCTTCCCGGTTTCCGGATGGCTCGAAGAAATTCCGCATAGCCGTTGTGTCCTCCGCAATCTTCCGGCGGACACGCTCCGCCCCCCTCCAGGCAGACTGGAAACCCAGCCTGCGCCGCCGGCACGGCATCCTCGAGGATCACCTCGTGATTCCAGTCGTCGCCGAAATCGTAGACATACGTTGCAGACGGGTTGTCTCCTGAAAAATATTTCGCTACCGAACGCTCCCATCCGGGAACAACCTCTGCGGGGCCGAAGTCATCGTCATCGGGAATTCCGATGGATTCCAGTTTTTGCTGGTTCGGATCCAGGATCTGGAATTCGTGAAGATGCCGGTCCTCCCAACCCATCGCGTCCTGTATCGCGACATGAAGGTCCCAGAACGAATAGCCCGACGGAGTCTGGATGCGCCGCCACACGGCGGGCTTCACGTCCTGCAACGTAATCTTGAACTGGTGCACACCGGTTCCCTTCTTTTTCATTTGGGACTAAGACGTTGACGGGCACAAAACGCTTAGGATTTATTGCGGGAAGAGCATAGCTCAAGATCGTCCGCCTGTGAATAAACTCGTACTCGATATGCAATTCCCCCTATCCGCGTTTTGCGTGTTTGCGGCCGCTCCGGATGTCCTCGATGTACTCACCAATCACAAGCGTATCGAGAAGTATCTTCCATGCGACATCGATGGCCGCTTCATTTCCTTCCCGGTAATCCAGGAGCAATACGGCCTGAGTACAGTCGGCGCGCGCTACGCACATGCGTGTGCACACATCGTTTCCATAAACCGGTTCAATGAAGCGGGTCTCCGTCCATGCCGCTTCCAGTGGTGGCCGATGCAGATGCTGCGTGTTACCGCGATGATCCGATGGGCGGGTTTCCAGAGGAGCCAGCCGGTCCAGCAGCGCGGCCGTCGAAATGGACAGCGCGCGGATTGGTATCCTCCGCCACGACACGGCCAGCAGACAGCGATCGTCCGGCGGCTGCCGATCGATCACGAACACGTATTTCGGCGTCGGGCGAACCACCCATTCCGCAGGGTAGTCGAAACGAACGGCTCCGCTATCGATGAGGAGAATGCGGCATCCCGGCGCCGCTTTCCATGAATGTCCGGATTGAATCTCGATGGCGCGCACCGGACGACCAGTGCAGGTGGGTCTCCGAAGCGAATGCGTTGTGCTATAGCCAGATGCGGATTGCGTAGATATAAAGTCGGCCGAACACGGATAAATCTGTCGTGTTTTGTCACGATTCGTCGAATCTGATTGGACCACTCTCTATGGTCTCGTTGCCTCTTCCATCTGATCGAGATGCTCAATGCGATGAAGTGCGCGATGGAGAATTCGTGCGTCGCCGTCCGTTTCAATTGCGACCGCCAGTTCCAGCGGCAGCGTCTCCACTTTGCGGTCGATGGCCTCCGCAGCGTCGCACATCATCTGAATAACAAAGTCTTTTGGATTGCGCCGCTGAGAGTGCGTACCGTTTTATTGATGGCATCGACATGGACTCGAAACGCGACAAAACCGGTCCGTTCCCATACTTCGATGCACGACAAGTAATACATGTCCCAGAACGCAAGGTGGGTGAGCTTCGTGCGAACAGTCCAGCCATTCGGAAGAGGTCGCATGAAATCTTCCGCGGTCAACCTGGAGGTAACCTCCCGAAGGCGCTGCCGCTGGATTTCATTGCCTGTGACGTACGTTGTGTTCATTCTCGCGATTCATCCAGATCCTTCTTCGTGAAAAGAGACCGAAGATCGAGGCCCGCCGCGGTCAGCGCTTCCGTCCCGCCCGCCTGACGGTCGATGACGCACACCACATGCTCGACGATGGCACCTGCCCGCCGCAGTTCTTCGCAGGACGCGAGAATCTGGCCACCCGACGTGACGACATCCTCCACAATCAGCAGTCGCCGTCCCGAGATCTCGACCCCTTCCCCGAGCCGGCACGTCCCATAATCCTTTGCGTGCTTGCGCACGAACACGACGGGAAGTCCGGTTCGAATCGAAAGCGCCGTTGCAACGGGGATGCCTCCCAACTCAAGACCCGCCAGAATTTCGGTATGCTCCGGAATCCGCGCCGCCAGACCATCCGCGATCTCCAACAAAAGCGCAGGGTCCGACTCAAACTGGTACTTGTCGAAGTATTCGCCGGACACGGCGCCGGACCTCAAGCGAAACGATCCATGCTGCCGCGATACTCTATCGATACGGTTGGCAAGGCTGGCTTCGCCGATGGGTTGTCCGAACGTAATCCAGAACCGATTGAGGTCCCGGATAATGAACTCCCACATGCCGTAAAACGTGTCGTGAGGCCCCTCCACGACATCCACCCGATCCTTGAGACTCTGATATAGCTCGTCCACGTTTACTGTGAACACGTACAGATCGAATTCCCGCCGCGCGTTCGTACTGGGCTTGCCCCCTTCGTTGAACATCACAGCGCTGGATCCGTACGACATTCGCGCAAAGCTCAAACCGTTCCCGTCATCGCCGTGAGTGCTGTCCACCGTGAACCCAATGGATTGATACCACTCGACCGTTGCCCTCACATCCGGCACATGAATCATCGGAACGACGTTTCTTTCCATCGGTAAGCCTTCCGGTCTAAGTCCGGGCGCGGAGGGATGAATTCCTCTTCCGTTCGGCCGCACGGTCTTTGGCAGCCTGGATGACCATAAACGGATCGATGGCGGCAATCGAAGGATCGAATTCAACGAAATTGCTGCCCGCTGGATTCACTTGATATGCGTTGCCATTTGCATCCCGTGAAAGATACCGTTCATCGATCAGATAGCGGCGCAATGTCACGTGGTCGATATCCAGACTCGTTCCGATATCGAGCAACCACTGCTGCAGTGCCTCGTTGAGCTCCGCTTCAGGGTATTTCCTGGCGTGGTCCAACCTTTGAATGATGCTGCGATAAAGGATGTGCCGGTCTCGCATCCGTCTCGGAAAAACAGTTCCAGAACCGCCCAGGCAAATCGCAGCCAAACGTTCTTCGAACTGTGCAGCCGAAATCATTTGTTCGGACATGATTTTCTCTCCCTGCCTCCTACTTCTTCATTCGAACCAGGATCAGTCCGGAAGCGAGCTCTCTCGAGCGCGCATGAGAATGGTCTGGATGATTCCCGATTTTGCGTCGGCATAGTGTTGAACATGTTTCCAGGTTTGCGATGCAAGTTCACGTTTGCCCGCCTCGTACAAGCGTCGTTCCGCATCATGATTGCGCAGCCAGTTCCGGAACGTCAACATCCGGCCAATCTCGTCACAACCAGCGGAAAAGACGTGAAGATTTCCGCGGACGTCAGACGCCCTCAGAAGCCGGTGCTCAAACCAATCCGGTTCACGAATTCTCAATGCAAAACCCTCCGCCTCCAATGCCGGGACATAGGACAGTTCCTGTGTTGAGTCCGCAACTCCGAGCACCATATCGATTACAGGTTTTGCCGACAGACCCGGAACGGATGTCGAACCCACATGTTCGAGAAGGATGACCTTTCCGGATAGCGCCTTCCTAACTCGATTCGCCAGACATTCAAACATCGATGGCCAGCTCGGATCGTAAGGAGCGAGATGAATCGTGTTGTTGTGTGGCTTTCGCTCGCCGATCGTGACCGTTCGGAGATACTCATCGGTTGTCGTTTTCTCAGAACCCTTCAGGTTGGTCATAATCCCGCTCACTGATCGGACCAGACCGCAAGTTCGTTACCGCTCGGATCCGCGAAGTGGAACCGGCGGCCACCAGGAAAGTCGAACGGTTCCTTCGTGATCCGCCCACCCGCCTGTCGGACCTTCGCGAGGGTCGTCACCAAATCATTGGAATACAGGATGACCAACGGTCCCCCCGACGACACCTTTGGATCAAGGCGCAGTCCACCCGCCTCACCACCCTGTTTCTGGATACCGGCATATGTGGGCCCGTAATCGTTGAACTTCCAATCAAAGGCCGCCTCATAGAAACGCCTGGACTCGTCCATATCGGCAACGGAAAACTCAATGTAGTCGATGGCGTGGTGAATGTGACCTGTTTCTGCCATGTCGTTTGCCTCCCCAATGTCTGCGGTTGGCCTTTTCGGATTTCATCTTTCAATACCGTCTATCCAAAACAAGCGACGCACCAACCGGTTGTCATGTGGATGCGGGATTTCAATGCGTCCGTCCACAGGGATCTCAGCGGCAATAGTTGATTCAATCAACCTCAAGTGGGTTTCTTCAGTTCCCACAAAAACGATGATGCGGCCATTGGGCATCAGCACATGATTCATGAGATGTCGGACCAGTTCCGTTCGCCTGGTTGCTGGCACGTATTCCGGACGAATCAAAACGAAATCAAATCGATGGCTTATCGGCCGCCAGATTCGGATGTTGCCAACATGGATTCGATCCGCCCAATTGGGGAGCCGCCGACGGGCCAGATGAGCAAGCTCCGGCACGATATCAAGACCGTGCGGTTCGATCTCCAGACTCCTTTCTGCCCCCCAACGGTGAACGCTTTCCATGAGAATGCCGCTCGCACAACCGACGTCCAGGAAAGTCCCGCTTTGATGTAATGCTTCCGCAATGAAGCCGCGAGAAGCTTCCCAGGTCTCTGCGTTCCCCGAGTGGCCGGCCTGAGCGTAGGGATTATCCGCTGAAAGGTAAGCAGGCTTAATGAGTGCTGCCATGCCCTCATGCCATCCACGTTCGTCGATCCGCCCCTCCGCAAGGGCCTCATCGATTGCAGCGACCTCCCGCCAACCCCGTTCTTTGAGTCGCTCAAGTATTGGATCCCGCTCACGCACTGGAGTGAACCTTTCACGTCATGCTGCTAACTCTATCGTCGCCCTCTACGGCTAAACTTTCAGCCAAACAACTGCCCGAGAAATACCGCGAATTCGAAGCATCCTCACGCTCGGACGGGCGAATGAAAGGTTGTGTTATGCCGCTTTCAGTACTCACCGCCACCATCATTCCGGCCATCGAAATTGATGGTAATCTTCGGCCCCTTGGAGCTCATCCGTCAAGAATGTCCGAAAGTCAGACCAGCGGCCCACAACCTTTCCGCTTTTCAAAACAGAAATGATTTCTCCTCGACGATCCCTAAAGTAACCGGAGTTCTGCGTGTAGCTGAAGGTCCGGCCACCAAAATGAAACTTCTCTTCCTGACCAGGAATAGCACTTGCGCTTTAGATCGATCGAGAAGTGGCGGACTCTTCACCATCGAAGTATGGATGCCGTACAGCTTGAGACCAAATGCATTGATGCCGTTGGCAGAAGAGAGAATCAGTTTGTATTCGCCTGGGAACTCAATGCCCTGAAGTTCGCTGTACTTGCTAAACCGGCTCTTTCTGGCAGCCGCAAAAACTACCCGTAGGCGTCCGATCCTCTCCACGGCTGATGCCCGATGAGTAGCGTTCCGTCAGTAGTATCGACTGCGCTGACGTGATGAAGGTATCGCTCACAGAGGTTCGTCAACGGCTCGAGTACGTCATTAATGGTTCCGAGCCGTTCCAAAATCATGTTCTTAACGGGATTCACAGTCTGTTCTCATTTCTCCGCGCAGGCATAGCGGCCTGGCGACAAGCCGCCGCGCCATTCAGCGGCCGGCCCTGACGGCGTGTTATCCGGTTGGCAATCGGAGGACCCGCTCAAGAATAATATTGGCGTGATCACCTTCACCGTGAATGTGCTGTCCCTTGTGCTCCACGACTTGGGTGAAGCCTCGCCTCGTCCAGAACCGTAGCGCTGGAATATTCTTCAGCCAAACTTGTCCCCATGCGGCGCGGTTCATGGGATCGTCCGATAGATGCCTTATCAAACCGTTTGCCACTTCACGCCCAAATCCACGCGATCGAAACTCCGGACAGATGAAAAACATCGTCAGGGCAACTACATCGGGGGCAGGCGTCGCTTCGCGAAAATGAAAATACCCAATGAGCTCATTCGTCTCCACGATCCGGATCGCCTGCATGCGAAATCCCTTCTCCAGGATTTCACACCGCTGACTTTCCATGATATGGCCGAGAACTTCCTCTACATCCACGGCACGAAACGTTGGGTCCAGTTCCGCGATATCCGAACTGGAGTTGAAGAGAGCTGTCAGAGCTTCTGCATCCGCAGCGCGCACGTTGTCCATCCGGGTACGCTCTGTTATCCATTGATTGGGAAACCTCATTTGACCTTTCCGGATCAGGGTTTAACGTTCAGCCGCAAGCCGCGCGAATGCATTATCGCAAATTATGGATCGAGGGTACCGTGCAGGCGGGCTCATGTTAGCCCGCATCCCGAAGCGAGCGGATCAACATGCTCAATCCTTCACGAAGCAGTGCAGTGAATCCTTCTATCTCGATGGTCGACCACTCCGGAACAAAACGTTCCCCTTCTGGTGTCATGGCGGGCAGGTTATTGGCCCAGAAGAGCTTGTCGTAGAGAGTACCAAGTTGAGAGTCGAGTTCGATGAACCGTCCTCCAACAGCAGGAAGCGTTCGTGCGACATCACCGAAGAGGTTCCAAGCATCAAGAAAGACATAGAGATTGACCCGGTGAGGCTGTGGGTCCGCCAGCCACGTTTGCACTAGATCAAAATCATGTAAACCAGAAGCCTCTGCCTCGACGGTGACAGACAAGGAATCGGCGTATGCAAGCAACGCCGATTCCGTTCGGAACGAGGGGATACAGCCCTCAAAATCGAGGATGCCGTCGCGCTCGTTGGTATACCAAATAAGAAAACGGTCGACGGCGTTATATCGATACCAGAGCTTGTAGTGTGTTCGTTGCATGACATCGCCCGGCACAGGGTGGGCTAACGGCTTGCCACTCAGCCGCGAGCCGCGCAAGCCAGCTGTTTCAATTTCATATCACCGCCACTCCCGGTTTGGCGGTTGCACCGTTGTGGTAGCCAGTGCCTCACAGTCATAGGTCCAAGTCCGCTGGATCGATCAGGTTGGCGAGCATAGGCGCACTCGCTCCGCGGAACATCCCACGCACCATCTCACTTGCTTGCTCCAATTCGGCAAGCTAGTGGAACTACTACAGCGCAGCTTCGATCTGGGAGTCCAACCTGATATTCACCTTCGAGTGCCGAAAAGAGTTCGGCTCTTAGCAACAGTCGCGATGTCCAAGACCATCGCCGTGCATCACAGCTGCCCACAGCAAGCGCCCTTAACCATCGCGCTTTTCATGAGTCCACAGTTTGCGGAGGCTGAAACGCCGAAGGTTATTTTGGACGTGTTCTTTCCATTCGATGAGTTTCGTTTCTCAGAAAAGCGCCAGTTCATGATTCCCGTAGACCATTGTCTGATCAGAATGCAGAACAACCCAGGTAGTTCCGATAGATTGCGACTGAACATGGCATATGTTCTCTAGAGCTCTGTCCGGCATCTAGCGCCTGGCTCATCGCTTTAATCCTGTTCTCGTCGGTCACAGGTTCCTCTCGTCTGGCTAACGATTTGGCGATGAGCCGCATGCGGCGCGGGACGAACCGTCTGTTTGGACGGAACCTACGCGCGCCCATTTGTGTGGCTCCATCGCCGGGTTAGCCTGTTGCGCTGATACGCCCATCGATACGCTTCCGCAGCCAATGAATTTGTCCTCTATGATTGAGTTCATGACCAAGGACGTGAAACCACTTGAAGTAATTGTTCACTTTTTTCCCGCTTCGAAGGGACGTTTGTTCTTGAAGCCACCGGTCATCGCGTCGGCTGAGTTCCGCGAGCGTGGTGACACGGACCTGCTCTAGCATGTCGGTGTAATACTCCAGCGTGTGGCCTCTGATCTCACGCCTTGCTCTATCACTCAAATCGATAGCGGCGCCCCACTGTTGCTTCTCCAGTGCATTCAACTCACGAGCGTAGAAAGTGGCGGCCTGGTACCCTACTTCCGTTGCGGCAATATGCGAAAGTAGTGCGCCGATGGAGTTGCTTTGTGGGTCAAGTAGATGGTCGAGCTCCCCTGCTCCTAAGCCTTCAACGGCGGATAGAGTGGTGGATCGGACGTAGTTCATCATCGAGACCAAGCGGGCAATCTCTGGTGTAAAGCCAGGCAGATCTCCGATAAGAAAGAGGCCTTCGTTGTTCATAGACTCCCTGTCGCAAAGTCTTGAAGTGACCATCGGGCCATCAAGCCAACGGTTTGGGCAACAGCCGCGGTGCGTCTTTTGCGCCGATTGCTGCATGCCCTTGTTAGCCGGACTTTTGTCGCCTACCGGTGTCGACGCGGGAAGTTGCGATCCCATCGATACCACCAGTAGATTCCCTGATGATCCTCCACAAAGAGATGCCAACCGTCGGTCTCCAGTGCACCGACTCGGCCGTCGTCGTAGTGAATCGTAGCGACTACGGACACGACGGTTAACTCCGACCAGACCTGCGAAAGGAATGGCCCCTCGCTATGCGGCTGCACGAGAAGGGATTCCATAAGCTCAGAGAGCAGCGCTTGGGCCTTAGCAAAACCATCATTCGGCTCCGACACACTGATGACACTTATATTCTTGATGTGTCCACCCAGGAATTCCCGGAAGGTGATGGCCGATTTCCCGTCCTGCAACCCGCGAACTCTCGTCTCAAGCGTACGCCGCTCCGTCTCAGACAGCATGTTCTTGTAATCCTGACCCATCGCATAGAACCGAGTGGCATCTATGATTGAAATTGGCGAGCTCTCCTGAAAGACGAGTGTCGCCAGGACGCTCATACTGATCAAAAGGCGCATCATCACTACCCTCGCTTTTTCTTCGTCGCGCAGGCCGCGATCTCCCTCGCCCGAGAGAACCCCGTTCGCTCTGCGTCCGGCTGGTATTGGACCTGCACGGTTGTGCAAAGGCAGCAGTTCGTATGCTGCCTAAAATCATGGCGAACATCCACGCATGTCCAACGCCTCATTAATTGCGAACATCTTAGAACAATGCTCCCGACTACGCCGCACTTCTTAGGTTGCAGACGGCTGCCTAACGCGCTATCGGGTTACGCGGCGATTCGAGAGCAGAAGCTATTCCCCCAGATAAGCCTCTTTCACTCGGGGATCTGCGGCGACCTGAGACGACGAGCCTTCCATCACGATGGAGCCCGTCTCGAGAACATACGCACGGTGGGAATGTTTGAGGGCGGCGTTGGCGTTTTGTTCGACAAGAAGAATAGTCGTGCCTTCCTTGTTGATGGCGTCGATGGCTTCAAAGATGGTGTGAACCAGGAGCGGCGCCAGTCCCAACGACGGCTCATCGAGCAACAGCAGCCGCGGGTGCGCCATCAGCGCGCGGCCGATGGCGAGCATCTGCTGCTCGCCGCCGCTGAGTGTGCCGCCGGCCTGCTTGCGGCGTTCCTTCAATCGGGGAAACAGCACGAACACCCGCTCCAGTTCCTTCCCGTTCTGCGACTTGTGGGAGCGAAGGTACGCCCCCATTTCCAGATTTTCCATCACCGAAAGATTCGCAAAAATTGCACGGCCTTCCGGCACCATGGAGATTCCCATCCCTGTGATTTTGTGCGTGAGAACACCGTTCAGCGACCGGCCTTCATACAACACTTCGCCGGCGGTCACCGGCACGAGTCCGGTAATGTTCCGCAGCGTCGTCGATTTCCCTGCGCCGTTCGCGCCGATCAATGTGACGATCTCGCCCTGATCGATACGGAGATTGATCGACTTCAACGCTTCAATCGCGCCGTATCCGCTGGACACATTCCGCAACTCCAGCATCACGGCCATCAGGCGCCTCCGAGATAGGCTTCGATCACCCTGGGATCGTCACGAATCTCCTTCGGACTTCCCAGCGCGATCGTCTCCCCGTAATCGATCACCTGAATCTTTTCGCACACTCCCATGACGACCTTCATGTTGTGTTCCACCAGAAGTATCGTCAGGTGAAATTTGTCGCGGCAGAACTGGATCAGGTGCATGAGATCGATGGCTTCCTGAGGATTCATACCCGCCGCCGGCTCATCCAGCAGCAACACTTTCGGCTTCGTCGCCAGCGCACGCACGATCTCCAGACGGCGCTGCGAACCATACGGCAGATTGCTCGCCAGTTCATGCGCCCGCTTGTCGAGGCCGAAGATCTTCAGCAGTTCCATTCCCGCAGTCCGAATTTCCGCCTCCTCGTTCTTCAACGGACGTGTCCGCACAATCGCATCGAACATGCCCTGCTTCCGATGCATGTGGCTGGAAGCCAGAACGTTTTCCAGGACCGTCATACTCTTGAAGAGCCGAATGTTTTGAAACGTCCGCGACATGCCCTGCTTCGCAATGGTCGAAGGCTTGCGTCCCTGAATCGCGCGGCCGTCCAGCTCAATGGCTCCTTCATCGGGGGTATAGACGCCGGTGATCAAATTGAAAACCGTTGTCTTGCCGGCTCCGTTGGGCCCGATCAATCCATAGAGGTCACCCGGATTGAGCGCCATGTTCAGGTCTTTCACCGCGACGAGTCCGCCGAATCGTTTCGTGCACTGGCGGATGCTGAGAATAGACATCTCTAACGCGCCCCGGCTTTTCGAAACAGACTCCAGGAACCGACAATGCCCTGCGGCCGGAAGAGCATCACCAGCACGAGCAACACGGCAAAGTTCACAAAGCGGAATGCGCCGAACTCGCGGAAGGCTTCCAGAATCACTGTGATCAGAATTGCTCCAAGGATCGCGCCTTCGATACTCCCCATCCCGCCGACCACAATCATGATGATCAGGTAAAACGAAGTTGTGAACTGAAACGTGTTCGGACTGAGGAACGCCGTGAAGTGCGCGAACAAGCCGCCGGCAATGCCGGCAAACATCGAGCTGATGACGAACGACATCACCTTGAATCGCGTCGTGTCGATCCCCATCGCTTCCGCAGCAATCTCATCGTCGCGAATCGAGATGAACGCGCGGCCATAGCTGGAGTTCACCAGATTGTGAACGACAACGACGGTGATCAGCGCAAACAAATACACCCAGAAGAAATTGCTGAACTCCGGAATACCCAGAAAACCGCGCGCCGCGCCAACGGCGTTGATATTCAGAATCAGAACCCGGATGATTTCGCCAAATCCCAGAGTGACGATGGCCAGGTAGTCGCCGCGCAATCGCAGGGATGGAATACCTACCAGCAGCCCGGCGAATCCGGCAGCGAGGGCCGCAGCCAGTAATCCGAACAGCAACAACACGACATCCTGCGCCGAATGCGGCAGAAAGGAAATCCAACCACGAAATGTCGGTTCACCATAGTACAGCAGCGATGCGGACGTATAGGCACCCACCGCGTAGAAGCCGGCATGACCAATCGAAAACTGACCGGTCGTTCCGTTAATGAGATTCAAACTGACAGCGAGAATGATGTTGATGCCGACGAAGATGACGATCTGGTAATAGTACGCACCGATGTATCCCTGAAGTCCGGACTGAAGCAATGCCAGAATGGCCAGCGCCAGGATCCAGAAGATTCCCTTCTTCATACTTTCTCAGTCGGCCCTTTGCCCATGATGCCGTCCGGCTTCACCAGCAGGATGAGAACAAGAATGATGAAGGCGATGGCGTCGCGGTATGTTGATTGTCCATAGCCAACGGCCATGACTTCCGCGATGCCGAGAATCAAACCTCCGAGCATCGCACCCGTCATGTTGCCGATGCCACCGAGCACCGCGGCAGCAAAGGCTTTCAGTCCCGGCATCACACCCATCAACGGTTCGATTTTTGGATATAGCAACGTCACCAGAATGCCGCCAGCCGCCGCAAGCGCCGATCCCACGGCAAATGTCAGTGCGATGATCCGGTCCGTGTTTATGCCCATCAACTTTGCCGCATCCAGATTGTAGGAAACCGCGCGCATGGCTTTTCCGGTACGGGTGTAATGGACCAGAAGGTTCAGAAGCACCATCAAAATTATGGAAACACCGAGCACGATCACCTGCTGACTGTCGACCTTCAGTCCGACGACATTCCACTGCGCAGTCTGGATAATCTCGGGAAAGAACTTCGGGTCGGCGCCAAATGCAACCTGTCCGCCGTTTTCAAGAAAGAGGGAAACTCCAATTGCGATGATCAGCAGGGAAAGCCGGGAATCCTGTCTCACCGGACGCAGGCCGGCGATTTCGCCGACAACCCCGATGGCAATGCCGATAGCTGCTCCCAGCGTGAGCGCGAAGAAACCGGGACTCATCAATTGCCCGGCCGCAGCCCCAAGGATGCCGAGCCAGAATGCCAGGGTGAAGCGCGTTTCACTGCGGTTTGGCCGATATGCAAATCGTTCGATCAGAATTCCAAGTCCCGCGGAAAGGACCATCGCGATCAACATCACCACGGCAGCGGCGGTCAGCGACTGGCCGAACGTGGATTTGATCCATGGATTGTTCGCCGTGTAATAGCCCATGAACGCACCGAACATGTACACGTCACTGTGCGCAAAATTGATCAACCGAAGGACACCATAGACCATCGTGTAGCCCAGCGCGATCAGCGCATAGGCGCTGCCCTGGGCGATACCGTTGATGATTTGTTGAAGAAATGTTGCCATGAACGAGCGATTGATCCGCCCTAAGGATTGATGGTTTCGCGGTACACGAACTTCCCGTCCTTGATCTCCAGCACAACAGCGGGCTTGTCGGCGTTGCGATCCTTGTTGATCGTGATCTTGCCGGTCACTCCTTGAAAGTCTTTCGTCTGGTTTATGGCATCGCGAAGTTTCGGGCCTTCCGTGGAGTTGGCGCGACGGATGGAATCAAACAGGACGTTGGCGGCGTCGTAACCCAGAGCGGCCAGACCGTCCGGAGTCTGATTGAATCGCTTCCGGTACTCCGTCACAAACTGCTGGATGACGGGATTCGGATCGTCGGCGGCATAGTGGTTCGAAAAGTAAGAACCGTTCAGGGCAATTCCGCCGATCTCCTGAAGCTTGGGCGAATCCCAACCGTCTCCTCCCATCAATGGAACCGTGAGTCCCAGCTTCTTCGCCTGGCGGGCAATCAACCCGACTTCGGAGTAATAGCCGGGAACAAAAACGCCATCCGGATTCTTCGATTTGATTGAGGTCAGCTGCGCGCTGAAATCGGGATCGCCGCCGGAATAGCTCTGATCCGTCACGATGGTGCCACCCATCTTCGTGAAGTTCTCGATGAAAGCATCCGCAAGTCCAACCGAATATGCGCTCTTCAGATCACGAAGGATAGCGACGTTCTTCATCTTCAAGGTGTTGGCCGCAAACTTGGCCATGACCATTCCCTGGAAAGGATCGATGAAACAGACACGGGAAATATAGTCGCCGATCGGCGTGACGGCGACGTTTGTGGAAGACGGACTGATCATCGGGATACCACTTTTCTGGGCGACAGGTGCAGCTGTTAGCGTGTTGGTTGACGCCACTTCGCCGAGAACGGCAATGACCTTGTCCTTCGTGATCAGCTTCGTCACGACGCTCAACGCCTGCTCGGACTGCCCCTGATCGTCCTCGACAATCACCCGGATCTTCTTGCCCAGCAACCCTCCGGACTTGTTCACTGCGTCGACAGCCATGGCGACGCCATTCTGCGTTGAGATTCCGAATGTGGCGTCCTTTCCCGTCAGCGAGCCGTACTCGCCAATGACGATTTCGGAAGAATCCGCTTTCGGACTGCAGGATGTCAAAGTCAGAAGCGCCGGGATTCCCAGCAGAAACAGAACAAACCATCGAGTTCTATGGGTCATAAGCTCCTCTCGAAAGGGAAACTGTACAGGGATTTCCGAAGTCGGGCAATACGGAACCCGCTGTGAGAGTGTTCCATAAGGCCATGTGCGAGTGCTTGAATTTGAATCACGCATGGAACCCCTCACATGCCGCTTCGCGGCATCCTCTCCGTCGAGAGAGGAATCGAATAGCAAAACTACCCTTCTCCCGACGGGAGAAGATGCTTTTCGCATTTCGAGAATCTTCTTCTCCACGTCCGAGCACGATATACTGCCGGAGATTTTCGATCACAGGGAGGAACCGGTATGACTCGCCATTTTAAAACCTGGCTGACAGCCGTAGTGGGACTGGGAATGATTACGATAGTAACGGCAGCGGCCCCCGCACATGTCGTGATGTCGAGCCAGCAGGATCGGCAGCGTGTGATGGATCAGCTGAAGATCACGCTATTTCCCAGCGGACCGGGTGCCTACCTGGCCTCGACCTATGATGAGACCACAGCGAATCCTTATCCAAAATTGCCCGACCCCCTGACATTCAATGATGGATCGAAGGTAAAGAACGCCTCGCAGTGGAGTCGCCGCCGCGCGGAAATCGTCGAGATGTTCGATCGCGAAGTCTACGGGCGCCGACCCAAAACCATCCCGAAGGTGACATGGACGGTCGCGAGCACCACCGATGGCGTTACGGCCAATGTGCCGATCATTACGAAACAACTGGTGGGCCGCGTCGACAATTCTGCATATCCGGAATTGAACGTGACGATACTGGCGACGCTCAGCACGCCGAAAAGTGCAAAGGGTCCCGTACCCGTCGTTCTGATGTTCGGTGGTGGCGGCACCGCACCGGCAGGTGTGCCGACGACGACGGCGTGTACATTGCCGGGAGCCGCCGCCCGCGGAGCCGCAGCGCCATTGCCACAGGCTGGTCGAGGCGCCGCACCCGCCGCACCTCGGGGAGGAGCACCCGGAGGTGGAAACGCGCCGCCGTCTGCCAATGAACAGATCATCATGCGCGGGTGGGGCTACGCCAGCGTCTCCACGGCGAGCATCCAGGCGGACAACGGACAAGGCCTGACCTGTGGCATCATCGGTCTGGTCAATAAAGGCCAGCCGCGAAGTCTCGATGACTGGGGCGTGCTTTCAGCCTGGGGCTGGGGCATGAGTAAAGTGCTGGACTACTTCGAAACCGACAAGACTGTCGATGCCAAGAAAGTTGCCGTGCAGGGACACTCGCGCGACGGCAAGGCCGCTCTTGTTGCGCTGGCATACGACGAGCGAATTCTGACGGGCTTTATCAGTTCATCCGGCCAGTCCGGCGCGAAGCTGCATCGCCGAAAATACGGAGAGGCGATAGAAAACATCGCCGCCACCAATGAGTATCACTGGATGGCCGGGAATTATCTGAAGTATGCCGGTCGATGGGATACATTGCCGGTGGATTCTCATGAACTCATCGCGATGGTCGCGCCGCGTCCCGTGTTTCTCAGTGCCGGCAAAGGTCCGGACACGAATCCCGACGGCTCCATCATGATGATGCCCGCGGGCGATCCGCGATTCCAGGCCAGCCGTGGTCCCATCGAACAACAGGCCGCCAATATCAACGACGCATGGGTCGATGCAAAGGGAACGTTCCTCGCAGGAGTCGGTGCCGGACCCGTGTATCGCCTGCTCGGCAAAAAGGATCTCGGTACGGAGGAATTCCCGAATATCGAAACCGCTCTCGTGAGTGGCGACATCGCGTTCCGGCAACATTCCGCCGGCCATACTCCCACTCCAAACTGGCCCGTGTTTCTGGAATTCGCCGCCCGTTACTTCGACAAGTAAGATCGAGGGGCATGATCCCGATAATGTTTGAGCTGGAGCTTCCCGACCTTTTGCTGGGAGTTGTGGAATCGCGATCGGTACCGAAAGGACCGGCAGATGCCACGCTGGACGCCGAAATCCTTGAGGCAATGGCATCGCGCAGGGCGGGAACGGAAACCGATCCAGTCAAGACCGCGGTACGAGATCTGTTACGCGTCGGCGGCTACAAACCGGCGGGACGCGGCAAACCCGCCAGTGAATACCTCGCGCAGTCGGCAGAGAGAGGCGAGTTCCCACGCATCAGCCATATCGTGGATGCGCTGAACCTGGCTTCGCTGGAAAGCCGCATGCCGATTTCGCTCCTGGATGCAGACCGTGCGATGGAGGGCACCGATGCACTGGTAATTCGATTCGGCCGCGCCGGAGAATCCTACGTGTTCAATTCCACCGGACAGGAAATCGATATTGAAGGGCTCGTTTCGGTGGCACGCCAGAATGGTCCGGCGCTCGGCAATCCGGTGAAGGATTCCATGATGGCAAAGACAATGGACGCCACAACTCATATCATTGCGTTCATCTGGGGAACTCGCCGGGTCCTGGACCAGGTGGCGATGCAACGGGTCTGTCAGCGTCTCGGCAATTTACTTCGTGGAGAGAAAACCCACATCCGGGTAATAGAAAAAGGGGTCTGACGGGTCTGACCCCTTTTCCCAGAACTCCATGACACTAGGGAGTGACTGCCGGCTTCAAGGTCACAACGGGCGCTGGAAGCAGCGGAGCTTTGGCACCGACCGGTCCTGTGAATTCTTCCTTGGTGCCATTGTCGTAATACTGGGTGAATTTCCAAACCAGGTTCGTTGCTTCCTTCGGATTGATCGCGAGCATTCCGAACTCGACAAACTCGTTAGGTTGTATCTTGCCGACCCACGTCGCTCCGACGATCTTTCCCTTGTCGTCCTTCTTGAAGGTGATCGTCCAGCCCGGCTTGAACTCGAAGTCGTAAACTTCGAGGCCAGCCGGAAACTCCCCTTCGATTCGACTCGAGCCCACCTGCTTTTCGTTGGGCACGCGCATCGTATATTTTTCACGAGCACCCGCTGTGGATTCGGTGGGGTTAATTCGAATATGCGCCGATGCCAATTGAACCAAAAGCATCACCAGAAAAATAAACAAAAAGGTTCGCTTCATGGAATGTTCCTCCGAACCCACAAGTTAACCGAAAAGAGCGGCCGTGCAAAATGACGATTTGTTTTTCCGCACTTTGAAAAAAATGATGACGACCCGTCAGACCCATTTTTCGCGGCCCATTCGTGGTACCTTGTTTGGCTTATGACGAGGCTATCCGATACTCCCGATTTGTACTTTGCTTTTCCCGATGGGGTCCTTCATCACGCATGTCCGGAGTGCACAGCGCTCTGCTGTCGCGGTCAGGGATTCGCTGGAAGCGCGAAACGTGAGATGAACTTTATCTTCAAGAACTATCCCCAGTTTGGTGGCATGGCGCAGGAACGCGAGGGCGATGTCGTGACATGCGCGACGCCTATGGGCCGCTGCTTCTTCCTGCGCGACGATAATCTGTGTCAGATCGAAGTGACGCATGGACGGCAGAAGAAGCCGGGCGTCTGCCTCCTGTTTCCGTTCAACGACTTCTACCGGATTGGGCATGCGCTCGCCGTTGCGCCGCATTTCATGTGTCCGATACGGCTGAATCTGCCCGCCGCGCCGGGACGTGTGGAAGGAACCCACGCGATGATTGAGAAGACGATTCGGGAAACAGGACTGCTCGCCAACGAATCTGTAAAAGCATTTGTCGGCGATGCAATCATTGCGCCCGGAGTGACGGCCAAAACGGTGCTCGCCAGGGAAGTCGCGTTTCGAGATCTGTGCGGCGAATCGCTGGGGAATCACAAATTCCGTGAGGTGGTCGAAGGAGCATCCTGCGACAAGCGTGAACTCCGGGCGTTCAAAAAACGTGTCGCGCAGATGATGGGCTGGACGTCGTCGCATATGCCCGCCGAGCGCGACTTTATTGACGATATTCTACTGGCGACGGCATCGTCCCACCGTTTGTCGCTGATGCATCATTCGCCCGAAGGCGTCCTGAGATTCTTGTCCCTGGCGGAAATGCTGGTACGACGGGTTTTCGCCGTTGGCCAGGCGCCGCCGGCGCTGCAGGCGGTTTGCAGCGTGATCGAGGACATGCGGCCTGGAATCCGGCTGCTGGCATGGGCGGACGAGTCGCCCGCAATGAAGAACACACCGCTGAAGAGCCCGAAGTTCGGAGACCCGAACATGGTTTATGCGGGGAACATCTTCCTGAACAATCTGCCGAGGAAGGGCGTCCTCAACGCGCTGGAAAAGGCATTCAGCACGTCGATTGCTCCGGCAGACCGGAACGCGCTGGTGCATCAGATTGCGGGTGTGGTCGATCCTGCGCTGAAACAACGACAACCGGTTACGGCGTAAGGCGGGACGCGTCACGGTGAATGCAGGCTAATCGCCCTCCTGAGTCAGGAGAGCGTCATCGCGTTCTTTGCGATGACGCGACCGGTGGTTCCCCAAACGAAATGTTTCAGAATGCATTCATAAAGAGTTGCGGCTCTGGAACCACCACAGCTGTTCCTGTCCGGGAGGGGCAATCGACTCTATGCTAAAATTCTGAACCTTACATCTATGATTGAAGAGAATGACATCCCTGCCTCGCTCGACTTCATCCGGACCCGCGTTGCCGAAGACCTGAAAGCCAATAAAAATGGCGGAAAAGTGCACACGCGCTTCCCTCCCGAACCAAACGGTTACCTCCATATTGGTCATGCAAAAGCCCTGTGTCTGGATTTTGAAATCGCCTCCGAAAACAACGGCCTGTGCAACCTTCGCTTCGACGACACAAACCCCGACAAGGAGACTGTGGAGTTCGAAGAGAACATCATGCGAGACATCCGCTGGCTGGGTTTCGACTGGGGCGACCGGCTCTACTATGCTTCGGACTACTTTGAAAAATTCTACGAATGCGCCGTCCAGCTTATTCAAGAAGGCAAGGCTTACGTCGAGGACCTCTCCGCAGATCAGATCCGCGAATACCGGGGGACTTTGACTGAACCAGGCAGGAACAGTCCCTATCGTGATCGGTCCGTTGCTGAGAGCCTGGACCTTTTCACTCGCATGCGCGCGGGCGAATTCGAGGAAGGCCAGCGCATTCTTCGGGCGAAGATCGACATGACCTCAGGCAACCTGAACATGCGCGATCCTGCGCTGTATCGCATCAAGAAGGTTTCGCACTATCGGGCGGGCGACAAGTGGTGCATTTATCCCATGTACGATTTCGCGCACCCCATTTCAGATGCGCTTGAATCCGTAACGCATTCCTTGTGCAGCCTGGAATTTGAGGATCACCGGCCGCTCTACGACTGGGTACTCGATCAGTTCGTCCTGCCGTCGCGCCCGGTGCAGATCGAATTCGGAAGGCTCAACGTCGGCTACACGGTCACGAGCAAGCGAAAGCTTGCCATGCTCGTGTCCGAAGGCCATGTGCGCGGCTGGGACGATCCCCGCATGCCCACCCTGAGCGCGTGCCGCCGGCGGGGGTACACTCCGGAATCCATTCGCAATTTCTGCAGGACAGCGGGAGTTGGAAAGCGCCGAAACGACATGGTGGTGGAAATGGCCATGCTGGAACACACCGTGCGCGAGGATCTCAACCGGCGTGCAACACGCGTGATGGGCGTGTTGAATCCGCTGCGCGTGGTGATCGAGAACTATCCGGAAGATCAGACCGAGGAACTCGACGCAGTGAATAACCCTGCGGATCCGGAAAGCGGAACGCGCAAGGTGCCATTTTCGCGAGTGCTTTACATCGAGCAGGATGATTTCCGTGAAGACCCGCCGAAGAAGTTCTTCAGACTCTCGCCGGGACGCGAAGTCCGGCTTCGATATGCGTATTTCATTACATGTACAAAGGTCGTCAAGGATGCGGGTGGGAACGTCGTCGAACTGCGGTGTTCGTACGATCCTGCAACCCGAGGCGGGGATTCTCCGGATGGGCGTTCTCCGAAAGCCACGATGCACTGGGTTTCTGAGGCGAACGCCGTGCCGGCAGAGATTCGCATTTACGACCGGCTGTTTACCGAAGAGCGGCTGAACGATCTCGACGATGCGGGATTCAAGGCGGCCATCAATCCAAACTCGCTCGAGATACTTTCCGGATCGTACGTGGAGCAGAGTCTGGCCTCGGCAAAACCCGGCGACCGTTTTCAATTTGAACGTCAGGGATATTTTTGTGTCGATCCGGACTCTTCGAAGGGGAAGCTGGTGTTCAATCGGACGGTCACGCTTCGCGATGCGTGGGCCAAAATCGAATCGGGAATGAAAGCTAAGGCGTAGCGACAAACACCTCGCGCCCGTAAGGATCGACGACCATTCGGGAGGATTTGAATCCCGACTCCTTTAAACATTCCAGCCAGTCGCCGCGCGAAAACAAGCCATTCACATGAAGATCGTGTTCCACTCGAACCGGGGAATTCCCCTCTCGCAGAAGCAGCACAAAGTCGATGGTGTATGTCGTGTCGGACGTATCCGGATCAAATGTCCATTCGAAATAACGCAGGCTGCGTCCGTTTCCATCGTGTCCGCCATGGTGAACGCCGGAAACGAAAGTTTCCCGGAGATGGTCCGGCATGAACAGTGCAAGACCGCCGGGACGGCTATGAATCCGCGCCGTCTTCATGCACTGGAGCAGATCCTCTCGCGTTGTCATATACGTCAGGGCATCGTGAACAAAGACAGCGTCGAACACCCGGCCTAATCGAAGCGTCCGCATGTCGCCGGCGATATGCTCACACTCGGGATTGATCCGACGGCTCTCATCCAACATAGGCTGGGATAGATCTGTCAGCGTCATTGCGAATGCGGCCTTCATGTGGGAGGCGTTGTTCCCGCCACCCGCGCCGAGTTCGAGAACAGTTCTTACCGGTGTGGCGCTGGCCTCGACGATTGTTTTCCGCGCGAACTCCGCTTCTTCGGCGTAGTCTTTCGGCGCAGTGAGCAGGTGAAACCAGGAGGCGAGTTCGGAATAAAGTTTCGGCATTTATCAATAAGAGGAACAACAATGGAAGGGATCCCCTCCTGAGTCAGGAGGGGTGGCGCGAAGCGCCGGGGTGGTTCCAAAGCAGCAACTTTGAAAGCTGGCGGTTTCGGAACCACCCCTCGCGTGATCGCGTTGCGATCACGGTGCCCTCCTGAGACTCAGGAGGGCAGTTTGTTCTGCCATTCCGGCGTTTCGCTCACCGCGCCTTCATGAACGCTTCAATCTCATCCACCGTCCGCGGGATCCCAACCGAGATTGATTTCGCTTTGCCGTCGCTCATGACAAAGGAATCTTCAATGCGCACGCCGATGTTCCTGTACTTATCCACGGTCGTTTGAACTCTCTGGATGAACGCCTGATTTTCCGGAGTCTTCGCAAGATTATCGAGTGCCTCCTGCCGGATATAAATTCCGGGCTCTATCGTGAAAGCCATGCCATCAGCCAGCCGTGCATTCCGCTCGCCGACGTCGTGAACATCGATGCCGATCCAGTGCGACGAGCTGTGCGTATACCAGATCGAAAATTGTTGTCCCTTCGTCTCGGTAATTAACCCCAGTTTGAAAAGGCCATCCTTGATGACCTCCACGGTCTTTGCATTGATCTCGCCGAGCGTTGCCCCTTTTACGGCAACCTTGATTCCCTCATCCTGCGCCCGCAGCACGATCTCATAGATATCCTTCTGTGCCGGCGTGAATTTGCCGTTGATCGGGTACGTCCGTGTGATGTCTGTTGTCAGATAGTCGTAATTGGCTGCGGCATCGACAAGCAGGAGGTCGCCGTCTTTCATCTGGCGCGTCGATGCCTCGTAATGCAGCGTTGTGGCATTCGGCCCGCTGGCAACGATGGATGGATATCCCCAGCCAATCGCACCATCCTTCTTGAATACATACTCCATGGCCGCCTGGACCTGGTATTCCCAAACATTGGGGCGAGCCGTCTTCATGCCTTCCCGATGGGCTTCCGCGGAAATGCGCGAACTCTCAGCCAGCATCTTCTGTTCGTAGTCGCTCTTGATGAGCCGGAGTCTGCCAAACAAGGTCGAAACATCTCGCATCTGAATTCCGGAGAATCGTTCGTGCAGTTTATTGAAATACGCATACGAATCCGGCACGACACCGGAGTTTCCTGGCGGAGGTCCAACGACGTCCACTTGCGTTATTTGATAATCCGAGGACTTTCCTGAAAGCATCGCGTCGATAAATGGCTCGAAATCCTTCGTCTCATAGACGGTCTTGATTCCACTGAACTGAACCGCTTCCTCCGTCGACAGGCTGTGGCCTTCCCAGTGTTCGCGAACAGCGTCGCGGGGCCGGATGAAAAGAAATTCCTTTTGAGTCTTGCTGCCGGGGAGTATGACCACTATCGATTCGGGCTGTTGAATCCCGGTGAGATAGAAAAAATTACTATCCTGGCGATAGGGATAATTTACATCACCGGAGTAAACCCGTTCTGGTGCACTCCACAGAATCAATATGGAGTCCGGAGTCAGCAGCTGCATTAGTTTCTCGCGGCGGGCATGCAGGTCGTCCTGAAATGCTGCGGCTCCGGCGATGCTTGTCAGCAGCAGTGCACCGAAGACAGAAAGAACAATTCGTCTCGCTAATATCATTGGAGCTCCAAATCAAAAGGGGCGATACGCCGTAAAGCGTACCGCCCCTTGAGGGTCAAGTCCAAGAAGAGAAGCTATTCGTCGCTCTTCTGGTCCTTTTCGTCTTTCTTGTCTTTGCCCTTCTTTGCGGGCTTGGCTGCTGCTTCGATTTCGGCCTTCTTGACGGATAGTTCGCTGCCAAGCAGCTCGATGATTGCGGTATCCGCACCGTCACCCTTGCGATTGCCGAGCTTGATAATCCGGCTGTAACCGCCATTGCGTCCGGCAAACTTTGGAGCGATGGTTGTGAACACTTTCCTGGCGATGGCGTCCTTGAGCAGGTAAGCCTGGACCTGACGGCGAGCGTGAACCGTATCGCGCTTTCCGAGAGTGATCATCTTCTCGGCAAGCGGACGGATTTCCTTCGCCTTGGGCAGGGTGGTCATCAGGCGACCGTGTTCCAGAAACGACGTTACCAGGTTGCGCAAAAGTGCACGCCGGTGCGATGTATTTCTGCTCAGTTTCCGGCCTGCGTTTAAATGTCTCATACGTTTTGTTCTGCCGATGCCGGGACGGGCTTCCCACCTTCATCCAGTCTCATTCCGAGAGACAGGCCCATGCTGGTCAGAATCTCCTTAATTTCATTGAGGGACTTACGGCCGAAGTTCTTCGTTTTCAGCATTTCGGCTTCGCTCTTGGTGACGAGTTCGCCGATGGTCCGGATATTCGCGTTCTTCAGGCAATTGTACGACCGGACTGAAAGCTCCAGTTCGTCTACCGATTTGTTGAGATGTTCCAATACGGCATCCTGGCGAATCTCTGTCGGTTCTTCCGATGTCTCCGGCTTCTCTTCGAACTGAATGAAGATCTGCATATGATCCTTGATCAGCTTTGCCGCAAGCCCGAGAGCGTCGGGAGGCGTGATGGATCCGTTGGTCCAGATCTCAATGGTGAGCTTGTCATAGTCCGTCACCTGACCCAGCCGGGCCGCCTCGACGAAGTAATTGACCTTCTTGACGGGGGAGTGAACGGAATCCACCGGAATGTAACCGATGCCGAGTCCCTCGTCAAAATTGCGATCGGCGGAGATGTAGCCTCGACCGTTCTGGACCCGCATTTCGATCTGAAGACTTCCGCCTTCGCTTACAGTACCGATGTAGATATCCTTCTGGAGAATCTCCAGATCCGCATCGTGTTCGATGTCCGCGGAGGTGTACACTCCGGGCTTTGTGCCTTTCAGGTAGATCGTCTTTGGTTCTTCACCGTGCAGCTTCAGAGGAATCTGCTTCAGGTTCAGAATGACGTCGGTGGCGTCTTCAACCACACCAGGAATGGAGGAAAATTCGTGGAGAACGCCTTCGATTTTCACCGCAGTAAGAGCGGCCCCTTCGATCGACGACAGCAAAACACGGCGAAGCGCGTTTCCAATGGTTGTTCCGAAGCCTCGTTCAAAAGGCTGTGCGGAAAACTGGGCATAGCGATCCGTTGTGTTTTCGCTGGTAACTGTGAGTCGTTTTGGTTTTTGGAACCCCTTCCAAAGCATGTTTTAGATCTCCCGGCGGCTATTTCGAATAAAGTTCGACGATCATTCGTTCCTGAATCGGCAGATTCACGTCTTCCCGTTTGGGCAGACTCAGGATTCTCCCCGAAGCATTTGCGGCATTGAGTTCAAGCCAGTGTGGCGTTCCGCGGCCACCTGCCATTTCCAGGGCGCTGATGACCTGGACGTTTTTCTTCATCTGTTCCTTGACGCCGATTTCCTGGCCGATCCCAACCTGAAACGAAGGAATGTTGACCTTCTTCCCGTTGACGAGGACGTGCCCATGGCGAACAAGCTGCCTTGCCTGATTGTGAGTGGATGCAAATCCGAGACGCACCACCACGTTATCCAGACGGCGCTCCAGCTGGGCCAGCAGATTTTCACCAGTGATGCCCTTCTGGCGGGCGGCTTTCTCGAAATACGTGCGGAACTGATTTTCGAGAATGCCGTAGATTCTTTTGACCTTCTGTTTCTCGCGAAGCTGCAATCCATATCCAACGATCTTCGCTCGACGGGCATGCCCGTGCTGGCCGGGCTGAAAGTTTCTCTTCTCAATGGCGCAGGAGGGTTTGAAGCAGCGTTCCCCTTTGAGAAACAGCTTCATGCCCTCGCGGCGGCAAAGACGACATACAGGACCTGTGTATCTAGCCAATGCAATCTCCTCTTAAAATCTCAAACTCGACGTCGTTTTGGCGGCCGGCATCCGTTGTGCGGAATTGGCGTGGCATCGCGAATCGAGCGGATCTCGATGCCGGCGGTCTGCAGGGCGCGAATGGCTGAGTCCCTGCCCGAGCCCGGGCCCTTCACGTTGACTTCAAGCGATCGCATGCCGACTTCGCGAGCGCGATTTGCGGCCGTGACGGCGGCCTGCTGGGCGGCAAACGGAGTTCCTTTGCGCGATCCTTTGAAGCCGAGCGAACCGGCGCTGGACCAGCACACGACATTGCCTTCGAGGTCGGTTATGGTCACAACCGTATTGTTGAAGGTCGCCTGAACGTGGGCAATGCCACTGGGAACGATCTTCTTCTCTTTCTTCTTCCCGACTTTTTTCTTGGACTGAACCATCAGAACTCCTATCTGCTACGTTTTTGCCGCTGACTTTTTCTTCACGGCCACTGCACCGCGGCGCGGGCCCTTGCGTGTGCGTCCGTTGGTCTTCGTGCGCTGTCCCCGGACCGGCAAGCCCCTGCGATGACGCAGGCCCCGGTAGGAACCGATTTCCATCAGCCGTTTGATGTTCATGGTGACTTCCTTGCGGAGATCACCCTCAACGCGATAGTTCTCTTCAATGACCTTACGAATGTGGTTAATCTCGTCGTCGTTCAGTTCGCGAACCTTGACGTCGAAACTGACACCAGCCGAGGTAAGGATTTTGGTGGCCTGCGATCGCCCGATGCCATAGATGTAGGTCAGGGCGATTTCGATTCTCTTGTTTGGAGGAAGATCCACACCGGCGATACGCGCCATCTTAGAAACCCTCCAATTGCGAATTATTCATGAGGTTCATCCCTGTCTCTGTTTGTGTTTCGTGTTCACGCAAATGACGCGCACCACTCGCTTGCGGTGCACCACTTTGCACTTGTCACAGATCTTTTTTACCGACGCTCTTACCTTCATATACTTCCTCGTCCTGCTGGGCTTACTTGTATCTATAGACGATGCGACCTCTCGTCAAATCGTAGGGCGATAACTCCACCGCCACCTTGTCGCCAGGAAGAATCCGTATGAAATTCTTCCGCATCTTTCCGGAGATGTGGGCCAGTACCTGGTGCTTGTTATCCAGTTCCACGCGAAACATCGCATTGGGAAGCGGTTCCACAACCGTCGCGATCACTTCAATGGCATCTTCCTTCGGCAATCAGCGTTCCTCACAATCCACAATCTTCCGAATATCCCGCGACACCTCGGCGATCGGCCGAAGGCCATCCACTGTGTGGTAGCAGCCGGTCTTCCGGTAGTGCTCCACGAGAGGGAAAGTCTCTTCCCTGTAAATCCTGAACCGTTCGAGGATCAAATCCTCACGATCATCGGACCGTCGGACCAGCGCCAGTCTGCAACGGTCGCATGAGCCTTCCTGGCTGGGCTTCCGGCTCACGCTGTTGTAGATCTCTCCGCAACTCGGACACATCAACCGCGTGACCAGGCGGCCGAGTATGTTCGAATGTTCGGCCCGGATCTCAATTACAAACAATCGGTCCGTTCGATCCAGATACTGCTGGAACGTTTCCGCCTGGGGGACTGTCCGGGGATACCCATCCAGAATGAACCCCGACCTGCAGTCTTCCTTAACAATTCGTTCTGCAACGATGCTGTTCACCGTCGCATCGTTGACGAGAAAGCCGGAATCCATCCGCTTTCGCACTTCCTTCCCGAGACCGTTCTCCCGGGCCATGGCTTCTCTCAACATGTCCCCGGTTGAAATCTGCGGGATTTTCAATCGCCGCACAATTTCCTTTGCCTGGGTGCCCTTTCCCGCGCCGGGATTCCCAAGCAGGATCACGATCTTCCGGGCCATTATCCACGTCTCCCGCGGAACCGTCCCTTCTTCAAAAACCCGTCATAATGACGCATAATCAATTGAGATTCGACCATCTGAACCGTGTCCATGGCGACACCCACCACAATCAACAGCGACGTTCCTCCGAAATAGAAATTCACGTTGAAGCCCTGCTGCAGCCACAACGGCAACGTGGCTTCCAGCCTCGGGCCTATCACCGGGAGGTGCTGCACGTGAAAACCGGTAATCATGAACTCCGGAATGATGGCGACCAGAGCCAGATACAGCGCACCAACCAGCGTGATGCGGGTGAGAATATCGCTCACATACTCGGCAGTTCGTTTCCCTGGACGGATACCAGGAATAAATCCACCGTACTTCCGCATGTTGTCTGCAATTTCATTCGGGTTAAAAATGATCGACGTATAGAAATAGCAGAAGAAAATGATACCGGCCAGGTACAGCAGGTTGTACAAGGGTTCACCGATCTTGATGGCATCAATAAACGCGGTTAAATACTGGTTCTTACTGACGATTCCCAGCGTCTGAGGGAAGGTCAGAATAGACGACGCGAAAATCACCGGAATCACGCCGCTGGTATTCACTCGCAGCGGCAGGTGCGTCGACTGTCCTCCAAGAACGCGACGCCCCACAACACGCTTTGCGTATTGAACCGAAATGCGCCGCTGCCCACGCTCCACCAGCACAATGAAGGCAACCACGACAACCATCAGGGCGAGCATGATGATTACCAGCAGAACGTTCCAGGTGCCGGATGAAATCTTGTCGTAGATTTCAATGATCGCGTGCGGCAACCCCACGACGATACCGGCAAAAATGATCAGCGACATTCCGTTTCCAATACCGCGTTCGGAAATCTGCTCACCCAGCCACATGATAAATGCCGTGCCCGTGGTGAGGGTGACCATCGTCAGAAGAACGAACCCGATGCCCGGGTTGGTGACCAGCCCGCCCTGTCTTTCGATTGCCACAGCGATACCGGCAGACTGCACCAGAGACAGCAGCACCGTGAGATAGCGCGTATAGGTCGTGATCTTGCGTCGACCCAGATCACCTTCCTTGGACAGTTTTTCAAGGTACGGCCACACTACCGTCAACAATTGCAGAATGATCGATGCCGTAATGTACGGCATGATTCCGAGGGCAAAGATCGTCAGCTTGCGGAAATTCCCACCGGACATCATGTCCATGAAGCCGAATACCGTTCCCGCATTCTGCTGGAAGAGATTTTCAAGAGCCTTCGAATCGATTCCAGGCGTGGGAATGTGAGCGCCAATGCGATACACACCCAGCAGCGAAAGCATGAACAAAATGCGCTTTCTCAAGTCTGGAACGTTGAAGATATTCTTAACCGCTTCGATCACGGAACGATCACCTCGGCGCTGCCGCCAGCCTGGACAATTTTTTCTTTCGCGGACTCGGTGAAGTAGTGTGCTGTGACGTGCTGTGTGCTATCCAGCTTCCCACCACCGAGAATTCGCAAGCCATGTTTTGCAACCTTCCGAATCAGCCCTGAAGAGATGAGCTCGTCGGGACCAATCTTTGCGCCGGCTTCAAATCTGTCGAAGTCTCCGACGTTGACCGTCGTATGTTCCTTCCCGTGCGGCTCGTTGCTGAATCCGCGCTTGGGCATGCGGCGGTGGAGCGGCATCTGGCCGCCTTCGAATCCCCGCTTGCTGTGCGTACCTGCGCGGGACCATTGTCCGTTTAGACCGCGGCCTGCGGTTTTTCCATGTCCGCTGCCGGGACCGCGGCCAATCCGCTTGACCTTGTGCGTCGATCCTTTGTTGGGTTTGGGTGTATGTATTCCTGTCGACATCGGGTTACTCCGGTTCTTTACTCAACAATCCGCACCAAATGCGGCACTTTTGCGATCATTCCTCGAAGAGCTGGCGTATCGATGAGTTCCCGGGTGCTGTTCAATTTACCAAACCCGAGTCCCTTGATGGTCAGCTTCTGTTGCACATTGAAACCAATGGCGCTGCGAAAGTACTGGATCCGAATCTTGCCGGCAGACGCCGTCTTTGCCGTCTTCTTCGCTGCTGGCTTCTTTGCTGTCGCTGTCTGCGTTTCTTTCTTCGCTGCCATGATTACCCCATGATCTCTTCGATAGTCTTGTCGCGAAGCCGCGCCACTTCTCGAGGATCTCTCAGGCTCTTCAAGCCTTCGAATGTTGCCTTGATCACGTTGTGCGGATTCGACGTGCCTATCGATTTTGTGAGAATGTTCGACACACCCGCGGCCTGCATCACGGCGCGAACCGCGCCACCTGCAATGATTCCGGTACCTTCCTGCGCCGGTTTCAGCAGCACACGGCCGGCTCCGAACAACCCCATGACCTGGTGCGGAATGGTGTTGTTCGTCAGCGG